>Ga0208124_100177_pt1 | contig 32306 bp, 24 predicted proteins | sample LakWasM104_HOW12_2_FD_183922 | JGI IMG/M metagenome (GOLD analysis project Ga0208124, IMG submission 183922) | Freshwater sediment methanotrophic microbial communities from Lake Washington under simulated oxygen tension - Sediment Metagenome... | ecosystem: Environmental > Aquatic > Freshwater >...
TTGGCCCAGTAAGCGATACCGCATCCAAACCAAGTACTCCTGGTAAAGAAGCTGTACCTGCCAAAGTAGCCGTGGTAGTTCTATCATACACTCTGCTCACTCCGGAAAGTCCAGAGATTGTAAGTCCCAATGGTGTAATGTTTGCCGATAGGCCTCCTGGTTGTGTCACAGTGTAATTTCCAGCATTTGCACCACCCAAAGTCAAAGCTGGGGTAACTGCAATACCATTGGCTACATCTTTAGAAGCAAAAGTACCACCACCAGAAACTGTTACCACATCTGGAGCTATTACTCCTTGTAATGTAGCTCCTGTTATGGTAGCAGCCGTACTGTTGTTGTATACTTTATTGCTGGCAACGGCTCCAGTTACGGTTAAGGCAAGTGGAGTGATATCAGCCGATAAAGCCGGTTGCGCTAATGTATAGTTGCCTGCCTTTGTTCCTCCTAAAGTTGATGAAGAGAAAACCGTAATGCCATTGGCAACCGCTGTAGTTTCAAAATTTCCTGAACCAACGAAGGTAACATCATCAGTACCAACGATTCCGTTTAAGGTTCCCGTAACTACTGCAATATCGTTTCCGTCATAGACCTTATTGGCTGCTGTAGCAGTAACCGTTAATTCCTTAGTTGTAACATTTAGATTTTGGTCAACTGGCGTAGCCGAGTCGTATGTGGCATCTCCTGATTGTGAAGCGGTAATGGTCGTAAAACCAACACCAACAACATGCACTTTATAAGTACCTGGAGAAGCTCCGGCAACAATCGTAGCTACTAAAGGATCCGAGCTAGCATAAGTCACTGCCAAACCTGAATCAGCAGTAGCCGTTAGATCAAAATCTGCACTTCCATAAACCACATCCGCCAAAGGATCAAAGGTAATCGCCTGTGGCAATAAAGCAGCCGCAGAAATATTAGCAGTTAGGCCCGTTGGTTGTGTTAAACTATAATTGGCAATATCAGCTCCGCCTAAGGTTGACGTTGAAGTTACCGGAATATTTACTCCGATAGCAGAACTAGCAAAAGTACCAGACAAATTTACAAAGACATCATCTGGGAAAATTACTCCTGTCAATGTCCCCGTAAGTACAGCATCGGTGTTGCCATCAAATAATTTATTGGCTGCAGTTGCACCAGTAATTGTTAAGGCTTTTGGAGTAATATTAGCTACTAATCCTATTGGGTTAATTAAATTGTAATTCCCAGCATTAGCTCCTGCTAACGTTGAAAAAGAAGTCACCGGAATAGCGGTTCCAACCAAATAAGTATCAAAGCTAGCACTAGCATTCAAACTAACATCATCTGGTGAAATTACGCCTGTTAATGTCCCTGAAAGAGTAGCATTGGTATTACCGTCATAAATTTTATTATTAGCTGCTGCACTAGCAAGAGTTAAATCTTTAGGTGTTATGTTAGCAGTCAATCCTGACGGTTGTGTTAAAGTATAACTACTAGCATTCACACCATTTAAAGTTAAGGCAGCGGTAACGGTCTTACCAGTACCTACATTAAAGGTATCAAAAGTTCCTCCTCCTGAAACCGTTATAATATCTCCGTTGACCGTACCGCTAGCGGTAGCTCCAGAAATGGTAGCTGCAGTGGTTCTATCGTAAGGTTTGTTATTTGCAACAGCCCCGCTGATGGTAGCGGCTTTCTTAGCCACGGCACTAGACACTGTAGCCACATTAGCGTTGGATGCACCAGAACTGCTACAAACAATATTGCCCGAATAAGGCGAACCTGCAAACGTTGCTGTAGCAGCGAGACGTACATAAACCGGTGTAGAAGAAATTGTTCCGGTAGACCCAACGGTAACTGTTGGCGTAAACGTGCCTCCAGTAGTTAACGATACTTCATATCCTGCCGGTGGAGTTACTAAAATACCCCCCGTGATATTGGCTCCTGATACACTAAAAGTAGTTTCAGCTGATGGACTTCCATAGGTAGTATTCACAGCAACAAGAGTCCCTGATGTAGCAATACTTGGTGTTGAAGCGGATGTAGCAGTAATGCTAAAATTATCCAATCCAATCCCTTGAGAATTGGTAGATCCTGCTAAACCAGTACTGGTCCATTTCAAATAATAACTACCTCCATCGGCAATAGTTAAACCTGTTAAATTTACAGTTTTGCTAATTGATGTTGATGGATTAACCACCGCGTTAGCACCATCTGCTGCATACGCTTGGTCTCCCGCAGTAGCAGCTGTAGTTGGATTAGACGTAGCCCCATGGAAAAAAGTCATGTTCCAAGCTCTAGTTCCCGCTCTATATTTTTCATAGTCAAAAGTGATACTCAAATTATTTACGGTAGCTCCTGTATTATTGGTGAATTTTAAAATAATTGAGTTTGGAGAAGCGAACGATCCTGTTGTTAGAAAACCAACAGCTCTATCGGTAGCCGAAGCGGTTACCCCATTCGAAAAATTATAAACTCCTCCTGTGGAAGTCCCTGTCAAAGCACCTGTGCCGGAAGTTCCTGCAGCAACTGTCGTTGCTGAAGTACCTGTATTCCAATCGGGTACAGCAGCACTTACTTTAAACCCTGTAGGTAGCGCAGCAGTGGCCGAGGAACCTATATCAAAATTTTGGGTCACAGCAGTACCTGCTGTTGGTATGCTTAACTGTGCCCACCCTTGGACAGCGGTAAACAACAAAAGAAGCGATAAACACGCAACCTTTGCAAATTGATTCCGCATACGAATAGGAGCAATACCTAGTAATGTCGGAAAGTTCTGCTTGTTTTCTTCAAACAAATCCGGGGACAAGCCCAAACCGTTTTCAGGAATTCCTTCACCTTCTTTTTGAAAAAGCGAAGTCAATCTGCTGACCAAATGGAGTAAAATTGATTTCATGGATGATTAATTATTAATTGTTTTGATGGGTAAAAATATTGAGTTTACTAGTGAAATTCTTAAAGAGGATGTTATGAATAAGTTAACAAAACCCAACTATTCCATTGGTCGGGTTTTGATGCCTTTTATCGGTATTTTAGCCATAAAAGTCCTTTTCATAAGCGGGTAAAAAAAATTATCGTAGTATTTTCTTAGTTACAGTTTGGTTGTTCTCCGATGTAATTCGAATCAGTAGCACTTTTGCCGCCGTTCCTACCGGAAAAGAAATTTCTTTCGCATTCACCTTTTGATGGTCATACAACAAACGTCCCGATAAATCGTAAACGCTCACATTAGCCAACTTCAAAGTCGACGAACTAACAACGATTTGACCAAGGTTTTCGTAGGCAATAACCGTATTTTCGTTCCATACCGCATCGGTCACTCCTAAAGCGGAATTGGTAAAACGCAAGACGAATCGTGTGTTAAAAGTGCCTAACTCCGTTACAAATTCATATGGTGCTGCCTTCAAATTGTGAATCACATGCAATAAGGTATCTTCTAAATAAACCTCTTGATTGCCAAACAAACCATCAAAATCAGACAGATTGATTTGGAATGAGGTAGCTGCTGAAGTTTTATAGCCTAATGGAATTTGATCGTTGGAAACAAATGGCAAGCTTCTTCCTTGAATCGCCAATTTTTTATCCTCCAAAACCGAATAAAAACTTACCGAATTTCCCGCTTCCAAAACCTCTCCATCATAACCATTATCTAAAGCATTAGTAGCATTTTGGATATAACCCACCAAAATTTGTTTGTAGGCTCCTTGATTGTTTTTCAATTCCAACCAAACTCGATTGCGTTCTAAAGGAGCGGTACCAATACCACTGTTTAGTCGGAAAAACCGGTCGTTATTACCTGCTGCCCTCATAGAATTCTTGAAAGTGGCCGTTGTGGTTCCCGCAATAATTCCTTTCACCATGAACGCTTGTCCAGCCGCTATTTTACCGTTCGGAATCGTAGTATTCGCTCCAGGTGCCGCAAGACCTGCGCCCGTGCCTCCGGAGTAATTGTAAGTAGCGTAGTCGCTAAAAGTATAGACGTTATTCGTAATAGGCGTATTGTGCGTCCAAAAATAAAGTGTCGTACCAGGAGTCGCTCCAAAGGCACCGGTATTCTGAGCTATAAAAGCATCAGCGTTCAACGCACTAGGGTAAGGATTTCCAATACAATTCAAATCATTGGCTCCCGTTTTGACAATCGAAACACTATAGTCTCCATTATTAGGTGTCCCAATGAAAGATCCCTCGTAGACTGCCGCCGTTACGGGATCAAAAGTTTGAGGAGCTCTGATAATATACCCTTTTCCGATATCCATAAACGTCAGCCCAGGTGCCGCCACAGCATTCCAATTGTATATCGTCGTATTGAACCAAAAATATTTGTCGGACAACGTTAACGGGGATAGGTTAGCCAAAATCTGACCATCTACTGGTGTCGACCAATAGGTATAATCAAACTTCCGCATGCTCGTAGTTCTTCTTTTATACGTAATCACACCAGAATTAGTACTGTTGTTCACTTGCACCAAACTGGCTTTATCCTCAAAAGTTAAGGCACCTCCTGAAACCGTCAATCCATTTTGTATAGTTAAAGTATGATTCGAATTAATAACTACATTCCCAGAATTGACTTGAACCGCACAAGCGTTTAAATCGCCCGTAGAACTGTAATCTCCTTCAAAAATAGCTGTAGTGCCGCTATCTGGCGCACCATTATTCCAGCCTCCTGGCGAATAATAGGTCGTCGATTTTATTAAAATTTGAACCGGCGTAGTAGTGACTACTGCACAAGTTCCATTTTGAACATAAGCTCGAATATAAGTGGTTTGCGACAAGCTTCCTATGGTAGCTCCCGTCAAAGTAGTCGACGTACTTGCTATATCAGCGACACCGGAAGTGAAACCTACATCATTAGCGCGTTCCCATTTTACAACCGTACCTGTATTTCCGGATAAGACTAAATCAGTTGTCGGTGCCGTATTGGCGCAAATCGTTTGCGCACCTGCCACGGTACCTGCCACCGTTGGAGTAGTCACGTAAAATGGACCAGCCCAAGAAGTGCTGTTCGTCGAAGCACAAGTATTCGTGGCTCTCACCGCAAAATATCTAGGCCCATAAGCACTTGTAGAAGGAGGTATATACGATGCCGTATTGGATAACGCTATAGTAGTGGCTCCTACAAAGGTTGCTGTGGAATTGTAGTACCACTGGTAAGTAACTGCCGTAGCCGAAGTCACTGCAATAGTGATCGGAGTAAAAGCACTGCCTTGACAAACCGTTTGAGATCCCGAAGGCTGGGTGGTAAAGACAGGTGCGGTATTTCTAGTAAACGTAACTTGATTACTAACTACCACACAACCGTTAGGTCCGGTATAAGTATAAATCAAATCTGGAATAGTAGCTCCTGCATATGTGGTTGGAGTGGCTATGGGTGTTGCTGGACTAGAAGTTCTTGAGAAAAATCCAGATCCTCCTGATGGACTAGCAGCAGTTGTAATCAAAGTGTTTAAATTAAAATTACCTGGACACGCTGTTCCGCTACTCAATGTCACTGTAGGTTTTGCCTTTACTGTAACCGTCGCTGTACCGCTGTTTCCGGTCCCTGGCTGGCCATTGGCATTCGTTACCGAAACAATGGTATAACTTTTAGTTGCTGTAGGAGTAATAGAAATCGCTGCCCCACTCGTATAGTTTAATACCGTAAAATTCGTAGTTCCATCGGTGTATACTAGGGTAAAAGGTCCCGTTCCTCCTGTCATCGCCACCGATAAATTGGTAGAAAAACCATTACAGATACTGGTAGTCCCTGAAATTACAGAAGCTGTAGGTCCTGGTTGAATCGTCCCGCCCACCACAACATTATCAAACCGCCAAGTTCCCGTATTGGTTGCTGGCAATGTAGAATCCGTGGTTTGCCGAAATCCGCCATAAGTAGGAGCCGTCCCATAATTTGGATCGTAGGCGGCTAAAATCCGTACGCCAAAATTAGCGTTATTGGCTACAGCAGGAATGCTGGTAAAATCAACTACAAGATGGCGATAGCTAGTTGAGGTGTCCATTACATAACAGCCATTGGCAGCAATAGCACCGGCGCAAATGGTTGTGCTTACCGTATTCATATCTACATTCACCCAAGTACTACCATCGCTGGTGTATTGCATCCGAATGGTATTCGGTGCGGTGTTGGAAAATCGCATGTCCCAAGCAAAAGTGATGCTGGTATATCCTACCGTACTCACATTGTACTGAACTCCATTCGACTCCGTATTTGTACCTGGATTGAAAAAGTCAAATCCCCAAGAAAAACCAGCGTCAGGAGCACCGCAACCAGCGCTACGCCCTTGAAAACTGTTGTTTGGAAATTGAGCAGCATCGGGTAGAATTGATGAAGTACCGCTACCGGTATTCGAGGTAGGATTGGCAGATGTTCCTAACAACGGGTCGTAATTCCAAGTCGCAATCTGCGCATTAGAAGCAGCCACCGTTAAAAGAAAACCAAAGACCACAAGGGTTTTAAAAACTGTAGCAAGTAATTTTGTTTTCAAATTCATTTCATTTAACAATAGAAATTTAATCTATCTGGTTAATTTAGGGACAAAAGTAAAGCTCATTAAACAATTAGGAAAGAACCCAATGTTAACATTTGGTAAAGTATATCCTGAAACAATGGTATCGAAACAGAACCTACTTGCTTAACCAAGCAATACTACATCTTTATTTTGTGCTTCAAAAAAATAATCGTCCAACGACTCTTAATTGCTTTTAACTACACTATCGCCCTAAAAAATTTTCCAAATAGGGTCATAAAAATATAAAAAAATAGCAATACACCTCCCATTTTAGACCAATAAATAATCATAAGTTATAAACAGCTCTAAAAATTAAAGCCTTGATAGTGAATATTTCACGCAGCAGTATTCCCCAAAAAGCTTTTAAATTTACACCAATACTGCAGAAATAGTTCGCTTGAGTTCTAAAATGTTGTCGAATTTATAAATCACGTAATTTTACCATTTTTTTAAAGTTCTTATCTTCTGTGAATTGAAATAAAATTAATAATTTAGCCCACAAATTAAACGCGATAAATATGAAAACAAATTACTCCGTATTAAAAATGGTTGCTATTGCATTAATCACATGCAATTCATGGGCACAAGTCGTAATCACGCAATGGGATTTTAATGGTGCCTCAGCAACAACTGTTCCGGGAGGCGCAACATCTCCTACGCCAGCAATTGGTGGTGGAACTGCATCATTGATTGGTGGTACTACTGCTAACTTTGCATCGGGAATTTCGGGAACGGGTAGCTCTGACCCAGTAACCACATCTCCAAATAATTATGGTTGGAACACTACCAACTATGCCGCTTTAGGAACGGAAGACAAACAACGAGGAGTACAATTTAATGTCAGCACCGTAGGGTATCAAGATATTATTTTTAAATACGATCACCGACACAGCAACTCGTCAAACAATACATGGATTGTACAATACACAACTGATAGAACCGCAGCCAATCCAGTATGGGTGGATGCTCAAACGTTTACGTTTACGCCAGGTGTTACAGGAACCACTGGTGGTGACCGATGGTACAACCAAAGAACGGTAGACTTCACCAATGTCCCTGGTCTTTCCAACAATTTTTATGCGGCTTTCAGAGTAGTCAGCTCTTTTGATCCAACCACTGGAAATTACAATTCCTCAACCGAAGCTCCTATTGTCTATTTAACTACAGGAACTGCTCGTTTTGATATGGTTACTATTAGCGGTCACAACATCTTAGGAGTTTCTCAATTCGACGCTAAAGCCAACGAATTTAAAGTGTATCCAAATCCTTCTATTAAAGAAATCGTAACGCTAAATCAAACACAAGACATCCAAGTGATTGACGCTGCTGGAAAAGTAATCTTCGCTGCTAAAAATGCAACTACTATTGATACTCGTGCTTTTAAAACAGGCGTTTATTTCGTTAAAACCGCTAGCGGATTGACCACGAAATTACTAGTGAATTAGGATACAAAATACAACTATAAAAAAAGGGACTTCCAATGGGAAGTCCCTTTTTTATTAGGGTAGTACCAGCGCTTTAATCGCCTCGTACAACGTATCGTTTTTCAACGGCTTGGAAATATAATCATTCATACCTATTTCCTTCACCCGCATTTTTGTCGTTTCCATGACATCTGCGGTTACCGCAATAATCGGAATGTTAGCATTGGCGCCCTCCACTGCTCCACTGCGAATCGCGATGGTCGCTTCATAGCCATCCATCACAGGCATTTGCAAATCCATCAAAACAATATCAAATGGGTGGGTTTTAAATGCCTCCAGACCTTCTTGCCCATTATTGGCATAAACTAGCGTAGTGTTCAACCATTTTTTGGAGATCATTTTAATAACCATTTGATTGATCGCATTGTCTTCTACCACCAAAATTCGGGTGCCCTTCAAATCAAACTCGGTCGCAGTGGTCACCACTTCTTTTTTCTCCGGCACTACAATATCAAAATCAATAGTCAGCGTGCAGGTAGTGCCGACATCCACCGTGCTCTCCATTTGAATGGTGCCGCCTTGCATATCAACCAAGGTCTTTACAATGTACAATCCCAAACCAAGACCTCCAAACTTGCGCTTGTTGTCAATGCTATTCTGGGAAAAAGAATCAAAAATACGGTCCATCTTTTCTTTAGCAATTCCAACGCCGGTATCGCTTATAGCAACAATCAAACTCGCTTTGCCATTGGGCTGTACTTTAGCATCGATGTGGAACTTCACAGCACCATGCGCCGTAAATTTAATCGCATTGCTCAACACATTATTAACCACTTGCACCAAGCGGGTAACATCTCCCTGGAGCAACTCGGGAATGCTATCTCCTTTAGAAAACTCAAATACCAAGCCTTGATCTTTAGCCCTCAGCGCAGCATTGTTTTTAAGGTGTTCTAAAACTTTAACGGGTTCGAAGGTTACTGATTCCAGCTGCAATTCGCCCTTTTCAATCTTAGAAAAATCCAAGATGTCGTTCACCGAACTTAGCAAACTGTGCGATGAATATTTAATAATCTGACAGTTTTGCTTGATTTTATCATCCACTACTTCCTTCGAAATAGCATCAATCAAATTCATAATCGCGTTCAAAGGCGTGCGCAACTCGTGGCTGATGTTCGACAAGAAATAAGACTTCAAATCGTTCATTTCCTCAGAGCGAACTAACGCCAATCGGTTCAACTCGTTCTTTTCGTTTTTCAAATTCCGAATCAAATTCCCCATCGAAAGCGACAGGAAAATAATCTCCAAACCGGTCCCAAACTTCGAACTATTCTGCGTTAAAAAAGAATTCGGAACCTGACCAAAATTATTGAGAATGAAAATACCAAATCCTAAAATCAAAAACAAAATCCCCACGCTAAAAAACGGATCGACCGCTTTTTTATGAACATACAAATACACCACCGAACTGATGATTAGGATTAAAATTAACAACCCCAAAACGTTCGCCAAAGGATAGCAAATCGCAAACAAAGCGGGTACACAAACAATGCACAAGATTAAAGCAAAGGCCATGACATACAATACTTGAAAAAGGGTGTACAGCAGTTTGTTGTGTTCCTTAATTCGCAGAAAGACCTCGCTGTATTTCCCCAGTAAGATTCCAGCAGTCATAGCAAACAGCAGCACGGCATGCAGCGAAAACCAACCTCCTCCTGGAGTTACTAATTGATAGAAATACCCATCCAATGCAAATTGCATCAAACCAATAAAAATCACATACAAACTGTAGTAGAGAAATGTCTTCTCTCGCAAGCCAAAAAAGAAAAACAAATAGATAATCGCTGCCGCAATCAAAATCCCATAAAACACGCCGAAAATCAACTGTTCAAAAGACGTCATCGCAATAAAACGCTCCGAGGTGTACAAGTTCATCGGCATTTTAATCACTTCGCCATCACTTTTCAAATGCAAATACAAGGTTTGCTGGGAATGCGGCATCAAGACCAACTTAAAAATGGTCTTCCGATCTTGAAAATTGCGTTCCGAAAAAGGCATGGCATCACCACTGGTCGACTTCCCAATAGTAGCAGCTTCGGAATCAATCGTATAGAGTTCGACCAAATCGGTAATGGGGCGCGCCGTCTCCAATAAATACTCCAACTTTTCGGAAGTGGCATTGACCAAAACCGTTTTGGCCCAAAAATAATGATCGGTAAAGCCGAGATCGTCGTTTTCGGTTTTTAAGGTTCTAGGATGCAAAGCATCGTACTGTTGTTGGATCGACCCAATGGTATAGGCTTTAGCTCCAACATCGACAATAGTGGTGTACCGATGTAACGAAACACTGGCAGGAAGGGAATCTTTATGAAAGACGTATTGCGAATAGCCATTGGTAAATGCCAGTAATAAAAAGAATACTAATCTGGAACAAAAGGAGTGTGGTATTTTTTGTTTCATGCAGGTTTGGTTTTTTGAGTGTTCTAAAATACGAGAAAAAAGTCCGCTTGGTTTAACTTTAACAACTGTCTAAGTCTAGTGCCGATTTGTAAATTCTAAAACGCCTCCAAAAAAACCTTGATAAAATTAAAGCCAATGCAACGGCCATCTTCTTTTTTCTTTTTAAATTAGAGGGCTTTAAAACTCCTTTCCCTTTATGAGAAATTCTTTTTTCAAATACGGCGTCGCCCTCTTTATTCTAGCCCTGCTTTTCAATTATTACTTCCAAAAAAACTATAGTTTCCCATTGATTGTTTTGGTTTTGTTGGCTATTGGCTTCTACAATACCGTTCAAACCAAACACGCCATCTTGCGTAATTTCCCCATACTGGGGTATTTCCGGTACTTTTTTGAAATGATATCCCCTGAAATTCAACAGTATTTTATAGAACGATCCACTGACGGCAAACCGTTTTCTAGAAACCAACGCACTTTAGTGTACCAAAGAGCCAAAAACATCGAAGCCACCACCCCGTTCGGCACCCAACTCGAATTGAATCGATCCAGTTACGAAGGCATCAAACATGCCATGTTCCCAAAGAAAGTCAACGAAAACTTACCTCGAGTATGGATCGGAGGCAAAGATTGCCGACAACCCTATGAAGCCTCCTTATTAAACATCTCCGCCATGAGTTTTGGGGCGCTCAGTGAAAATGCCGTCAAAGCGTTGAACCAAGGCGCGCACAAAGGAAACTTTTACCACAATACGGGAGAAGGCGGACTCACCGAATTTCACCTACAAGGAGGCGACATCACTTGGCAAATTGGAACCGGTTATTTTGGCTGCCGCACTCCAGAAGGCAACTTCGACGCTGAAAAATTCAAAGAAAAAGCCAGCTTGCCGCAAGTCAAAATGATTGAAATCAAACTATCCCAAGGCGCCAAGCCCGGACATGGAGGCGTTTTACCGGCTCAAAAAAATACTCCCGAAATCGCTAAAATACGAGGCGTCGAACCCAACACTACAGTACTGTCGCCACCCAGCCATACCGCTTTTCACGATGCCAAAGGCTTGGTGCAGTTTATAGCAAAACTCCGCGAATTGTCGAATGGCAAACCTATCGGCATGAAATTGTGCATTGGCAATACCGTTGATTTTGAAACGCTATGCCAAGAAATGGTAGCGGCCGATTGCTATCCTGACTTCATCACTGTCGATGGCGCCGAAGGCGGAACCGGTGCTGCACCACTTGAATTCGTCGATGGGGTGGGCATGCCTTTAGAACCCGCGTTAATTTTCGTCAACAAAGCGTTAATCCACTGGAACATCCGTGACAAAGTGCGTGTGATTTGTAGTGGGAAAGTCATCTCGGGTTATACCATTTTGAGAGCGTTAGCCTTAGGCGCCGACCTGTGCAATAGTGCCCGTGGTTTCATGTTTTCGTTGGGATGCATCCAAGCCTTGCGCTGCAATACTAACGAATGTCCCACGGGAGTGGCAACACAAAATAAAATGCTAATGAAAGGATTGGTGGTCACCGACAAATCGGAACGAGTGTACCAATTCCACAAAAATACGTTGCATGCGGCCAATGAACTGCTCGCCGCTGCTGGAAAAAACAGCTTTTCGGAAGTCGATGCCTCTATTTTTATGCGAGGAGATGAATTCGAACACTTGTCCGATTTGTATTTTCCCGATAACTTAACTTCCGTAACCCACTAATTTTTTTACGACCATGAAAAACCTATTCGCCCTTTGGATGACCTTTTGTTGCCTTACCTTTACCCTTGCTCAAACCCCAGGAACCGGCGCTTGGAAGGGACAGCTGAACTTTGGAGGCAAATCACTAGATTTAATTTTGCACCTAAACGAAGGCCCCAATAAAACGCTAACCTCCTCTTGGGATATTCCGATGCAGGGCGTTAAGGAAATGCCTTCCAGCAGTACCAATCTTTCGGGAACGGCACTAACCATAAGTGTTAGCACGATTGGGGTGACCTATAGTGGTACCCTAGCCTCCGACTCCCAAAAAATAGAAGGGCTTTGGAAACAAAGTGGTATGGAATTTCCACTAAACTTTACGCCTTTTGACCCTTCCCAAGAAAAAACACCCGTAGCCCCCTTCCCTTATGAAGTGGAGGACTTTACTTATACCGGAACGCAAACGAAAATCACTTATGGCGCGACCCTGACCTATCCAAAAGGCGCTTCCCATGTCCCAGCAATTATCCTGATAACAGGCAGTGGCCAACAAGACCGAAATGAAAGCATTTTGGGGCACGAACCCTTTGCAGTCTTAGCGGATTATTTTGCACGAAAAGGCTATGCCGTTCTGCGTGTGGATGACCGTGGCGCGGGAAAAACTACAGGCGATTTTAGTCAAAGTACTACGGAGGATTTTGCTCAAGACGTGGAGGAGCACTTCGCCTATTTAAAGACAAAACCGTTTATCGATGCGCACAAAATTGGACTCTGTGGGCATAGCGAAGGCGGACTGATTGCGCCATTAGTAGCGACACGCCATAAAGACATCGCTTTTATCCTTTTAATGGCGGGACCCGGCGTTCCTATTCTGGATTTGATGTGCGATCAAAACCAAGCGGTGTTGCTCTCCAGTGGTATCGATCCGAAAGCCGTGGCATCGTACCTACCCGTTTATCGAAAATTAGCGTCGACGCTAACCCAAAATCAAGACCCACAAAGTGCGCAAAAAGCCACATACACCATTGTCGACGACTGGCGAAAAAACACGGAGCCGAAACTCGTTCAAAGCACCACCAACATTACCGATGATGCCTCCGAAAGAGATTTTGTGCAACGCCTACAGAAAGGCCTTTCCTCTAAATGGTGGCAGTATTTTATGAACTACAACCCGCAACCGGTATTGGAAAAAGTGAGTTGCCCTGTATTAGCCATCAATGGCGGTGCCGACATTCAAGTAATGGCCCAACCCAACCTCAACGGGATTGCCGAAGCTTTGAAAAAAGGACGCAACAAAAAAGGAACCACTAAAGAATTTGCAGGGCTCAACCACTTATTTCAGCATTGTACCGCATGTACGGTCAGCGAATACGGTCAATTGGAAACTACTATAGAACCTGAAGTACTGCAGTATATGGGCGACTGGTTGGCAAACACCCTGAGATAAGATTCAGGTGTTAACTCCTAAGAGGTTTCTTTTTTAGAGTCTACTGTTCCTCAAGAAGTTACATCATTTCAGCTCTTGCCTGCGAATCCTCATAAGATTCCGTCTGTTACTTTGCAGATGATCTTATACCTTTAAAATAGACTCCTTTAGTGCCTTGTATTCTCGTTTTTCCTTTCCGTTTTTTCTACCTCATTTTTTGGGTATTGTTCGGATGTTCTTCGGGTGTTGTTCGGGTTTTGTTCGGATCATGGGCCCTTTTTCCGAAGAACAGTGCAAGAAAACTGCAATCAGAGGCGAACAAAGCGCCACTTTTGTCCCCTTTATTTTGGAGTTTGTTACGCTTCCTGATAGCCCCTTTTCCGATCTGAAAAAAGCATTCCTCCTTGTTTAGCCGAATTTTTTGATTTATTTTTATAACCATAAAGCCACCAAGTACTCTTTTTTGATGTACTAAGCGTTTTGTTATACGATAAAGCTTTATAAAATAGATTTCCCCTCTTGAATAACCATCCTATGATTCGTATTCCATAGGTCATTCAAAAGAAACCCGCCAGAACATTGATAAGAAGTCATGAAAAAAAATACTCCCAATGAAAAAATATTGTCTGTAAAACAACAAGAAGACCTCCTCCGAGTTTTGCAGGCGCGTTTTGAAAAGCACCGTCACCGCCATCCCGATTTGGATTGGACCTCCCTTCAATCCAAGTTGGAAGCAACACCAGAAAAACTATGGTCCTTGAATGAAATGGAAAAGACTGGCGGAGAACCCGATGTCGTGGCCTTTGACGAAAAAAACGGGGAATACCTCTTTTTTGATTGCGCTGCCGAAAGTCCGTCAGGTCGCAGAAGTTTTTGCTATGATTTAGAAGCCCTCGAATCTCGAAAAGAGCACCCACCCAAAAATAACGTCGTTGATGCCGCTGCCGCGATGGGAATTGCCCTTTTGTCGGAAGAGCAATACCGTTTCTTGCAGCAATTCGGCCCTTTCGATACCAAAACGTCGAGTTGGATCCAAACACCTACTGAAATTCGGAAATTAGGGGGCGCTCTTTTTGCGGACTATCGCTATGGAACCGTTTTTATTTACCACAATGGTGCATCGTCGTACTATGCCGCTCGTGGATTTCGCGGTTGTTTGCGAGTGTAGTGCCAGGAAAAAAGCGGCTACAAAGAAGCGTTCGGTACAACACTAGCGAAAAAGTACTAGCGTATAGTTCTTTTTCTTATCTTAGTCTTTGTTGGTGAGCGGCTGATTTTTTACTGACTAACATCACCAATAAGGCACTGAAACAATGAATCTTATAATACAATTCCGATGAAAAAACTACCCCTCGCTGTAGAAAAGTTATTGAATGCCCCCATAGATTTGGTATGGAAAGTCCTTACGGATAAAGAGGCTATGCAGCAATGGTATTTCGATTTGACAGAATTTCAGCCCGTGGTAGGTTTTGTTTTTCAGTTTATGGGAGGCCCTAGTCCGGAGAAACAATACCTACATGTTTGCGAAATTACGGAAGTCGTTCCAAAGCAAAAACTAACGTACAGTTGGCGATACGAAGGCTACGAAGGCATTTCCTACGTTACATTCGAATTGTTAGCTCAAGGAAATAAAACCGAACTCTTGCTAACCCATAGTGGGTTAGAGACGTTTCCGGCTTCAAATCCGGATTTGCAAGCTAGTAACTTTGTCGTGGGCTGGAACTACCTCATCAACACCTCCTTGGAAAACTATTTAGCGAAAGCACTTTCCTCATAATGGGTCACTGCAACGGGGCTAATTCGAAAAAATGCGTCCGTTACGGCTACGATAAAAAAAAGAACCATGATTAGACATTTAAAAAAAATTTGCGTTTTTATAATAACGCCTTACACCACTAGAAACTTATGACTTCAAATGCTATTAAAATATCCAGCATTATCAACGCTCCCTTGGCCCAAGTATGGGACTCTTGGACTGATCCTACGCATATTGTGCAGTGGTATTTTGCTTCCCCCGATTGGCACGCCCCACGAGCGAGCAACGACCTTCGTGTTGGCGGTTCGTTCTTGACCCGAATGGAAGCCAAAGACGGTAGTATGGGTTTTGATTTTGAAGGAACTTACGCGGAAGTACAACCCTATTCCTTGATGGTGTACCACATTATTGACGGTCGAGCAGTGCGCATCACTTTTGAAGCCATGGGAAGCAAAACCGTAGTTACGGAAACTTTTGAACCCGAAAATGTAAATCCATCAGACTTGCAGGAACAAGGTTGGCAAGCCATTTTAAACTCTTTTAAACGTTATATTGAAACTAATTAAAATCTTATGGCTCTTCAGAAAATAACCCCTTTTTTATGGTTTGATACCCAAGCGGCTGCGGCGGCCGAATTCTATACTACCGTTTTTAAGAATTCTCGAATTGTAAGTTCCAACCCAATGGTGACCACTTTTGAACTGGAAGGCCTCACGATTACCGCTATAAATGGTGGTCCGATGTTTCAATTGAGCGAGGCCTTTTCGTTGCAAATACATTGCGACACTCAGGAAGAAATCGATTACTACTGGGAAAACCTCAGTAAAGGTGGTAATAAAGGTCAATGTGGTTGGTTAATAGATCAATTTGGTTTGTCATGGCAAGTCATTCCGACTATTTTACCGGAACTGATGAGTGATCCTGAAAAATCACCCCGCGTGGTGCAAGCTTTTATGAAAATGAAGAAATTTGACATTGCTGCTTTATTGAAAGCATAGAAAATAGCATTATAAGGGAAGGTATGTTCTTATGGGGCTGCTCTACCCCTTTTTTGTATAGCCAATAAAAACCTTTAATAAAAAACCTTATGAAAAAAACGAAACTTTTGTATTGGATTACCACCAGTATTATATTCTTAATGGAAGGCGTTATGCCTGCTTTGACTAGTCAAACTGAAATGGCCAAAGAGGGGATCCGGCATTTGGGCTACCCCGAATATTTTGGCAATGCTTTGGTGGTTTTTAAAGTAGTGGGTACCTTGCTTTTGATTGTCCCACAGGTTCCTAAGCGAATCAAAGAGTTAGCCTATGGCGGATTCTTATTCGACTTCCTGTTTGCCGCCATTAGTTTGATTGCTGTCGATGGCCTGAACGCGATGGTAGCGTTGCCGATTGTTTTTATCGGAATATTAGCGGTTTCTTATACCAGTTACCACAAGCTCCAAGAAACGAGTACAGCAGCATGAAAACACCACCGTCCACTATAGACGCGTATATCGCTACTTTTCCGGCAGCGGTGCAAGATCGGTTGCAAAACATTCGGGAAATCATTCACAAAGAGGCATCCGATGCGGTTCCAATCATCAGTACACAATCCTGCTGATTTCAAAATACAGCACCCTGCAACATCAATAGAAACGAGACACAAAAAAGGAGGTCGTTTATAGACCTCCCGTTGTTCGCTTCGATTTACCATTATCACCGCGTACAGTTTAAATTGGTACCGCTGACTTTTGAATCATTCTATCCATATAGTGACGAATGTACTCAAGTAATTAATCGAAGCAACAGTATAAATTTACGATTAATAGCGAGAGCAACTTCTCTAAATTGATGATTTAACTTGCTTTTAACACCTCAAATTAAAGCACCCAAATAAAATTCGTGGTCAAGCAACAATCACAAGACCAATTTACTGTATAAGATTATGCAATTGTTTCAGAAATCTTTATGGATAATAAAAAAAATATGCGAAATTTACAACCGCTAATTTTTTGATAAAAAAGATAAGAGGTCGACCTTATGATCTTTCCTTCTTTTCCATTAGCACTAAAGCAAGAAATACTTTTAAAAAACGCATCATGGAAATCCATAAGAAATACATTTTAGTTATCGTCTATTTGATCGGGTTGTTTGCGATTGACATTAATTTGCCCTTCACCATTTCTATTGGGGTGCTCTACCTCCTGACCCATTTGATGATTTATCGTTTTAACTCTAAAGCGGTATTGAATTTCTCTTCCTTAATCATCGCTATTACCCTGATCAAGCCCTTAGTTTACATTCTAAATCACCACGAATTGACGCATATTATCAATCGGATTTTGGTGATTTTATCCTTGGTAATCACTTCTTTTTTTTCGTACAAAAATTGTAAAGAACGAGAAGCGCGCATTCGAGAGCGATTACTCTATATTAACAATATTGAACAAATGTTGTTTAAGTCGAATGACGAAGTGCGAGCGCAATTGATTCGCGTTTTGGGCATTATGGATGCGCTTAAAAAAGAGGAAGCCACCGACACTAATCAAGTGAAGATTCTGATTGGCTATTTGCAAAATAGCGCTGTCGAATTGGATTATTTTGTTCGCTCTTTCAATGAATTTACCAATAAAATCAAGAGTAACGAAATCAATAAGACCTAAGAAGTACTAATGTTCTGCTGTTTGTAGAACCGTTCTGATTTACTTATCACACCAACGTTCATGAAAATCGTATTTGCTACCAACAACCTCCATAAGATTCAAGAAGTGCAAAGTATGTTGCCTGACACCATTACTTTAGTTAGTTTGGAAAGCATCTCCTGCTTTGAAGACATTCCGGAAACGGCAGCTACTATTGAAGGCAACGCCATAATGAAAGCCAACTACGTTACGGAAAAATACGGCTATGATTGTTTTGCAGACGACACGGGTTTGGAGGTAACGGCCTTAAATGGTGCACCAGGAGTACTTTCGGCGCGCTATGCTGGGCCTCAGCGCGATGCGAATGACAATATGGATTTACTAATGCAAAGCTTAGCGGGAAATTCCGATCGCACCGCTCAATTTAAAACGGTTATTGCGCTAAACCTTAGCGGCCAACAACACTTGTTTACGGGCATCGCCACGGGTGTCATTACTACGGAAAAACTAGGAAATCAAGGCTTTGGTTACGACCCTATTTTTCGCCCAGACGGTTTTTCGGAAACCTTTGCACAGCTTACTTTGGCACAAAAAGGGCAAATCAGCCATCGTGGGAAAGCCACGCAACAACTGTTGGATTTTCTCAAACAATACTCTTAAATTCTTACAATTTTCGCACAAAAAACCCTTTCCTACCCGAAAGATTTTGCACCATTTTCGTAAATCGTAAATCGCATTTCGTAAATCGCAAATCTATCTGCTTGATTTTCAAATATTAATAAAATCGTAAATCTAATTTTAGCATTAGATTATCTCGTTTATTCGCCTTACTTTTGCACGGAATTTAAAAATTAAGAATGAACAAATTTGAACAATTAGGATTGAGTGAGTCGCTACAACGTGCGATTATCGATCTAGGATTTGAAAATCCGACCGAAGTACAGGAGAAAGCGATTCCAATGCTATTGGAACAAGACACAGATTTAGTAGCGTTAGCCCAAACAGGAACTGGGAAAACCGCTGCATTTGGTTTCCCGCTGATCCAAAAAATTGATGCTAACAATAGAAATACACAAGCGTTAATTTTATCCCCAACCCGCGAACTTTGTTTGCAGATTACCAACGAGATTAAAAACTACTCGAAGTACGAAAAAGGAATCAATGTCGTTGCCGTTTATGGTGGCGCTAGTATTACCGACCAAGCGAGAGACATCAAAAGAGGCGCACAAATTATCGTGGCGACTCCTGGTAGAATGCAAGACATGATCAACAGAGGTTTGGTCAACATTACCCAAATCAACTACTGCGTATTGGATGAAGCCGACGAAATGTTGAACATGGGCTTCTATGAAGACATCGTTAACATCTTATCGACCACACCAGACGAGAAAAGCACTTGGTTGTTTTCGGCTACTATGCCTCAAGAAGTGGCTAGAATTGCGAAACAATTCATGCACAATCCGATTGAAATTACGGTAGGAGCTAAAAACTCGGGTTCTGCCACAGTTTCGCACGAATTTTATTTGGTGAATGCTAGAGACCGTTACGAGGCGTTGAAACGTTTGGCCGATGCCAATCCCGATATCTTTTCGGTAGTGTTTTGTAGAACCAAAAGAGACACCCAACAAGTGGCTGAAAAGCTAATTGAAGATGGGTACAACGCTGCTGCTTTGCATGGAGATTTGTCGCAAGCACAACGGGATTCTGTAATGAAATCGTTCCGTGGAAGACAAATCCAAATGTTAGTGGCTACCGATGTTGCTGCTCGTGGAATTGACGTAGACAACATTACGCACGTAGTGAACTACCAATTGCCAGACGAAATAGAAACCTACAACCACCGTTCTGGGCGTACCGGACGTGCTGGAAAACTAGGAACTTCGATTGTGATTGTTACCAAAAGTGAAATTCGCAAGATTTCATCGATTGAAAGAATCATCAAACAAAAATTTGAAGAGAAAACGATTCCATCTGGAATTGAAATCTGTGAAATCCAATTGTTGCACTTAGCGACTAAAATTAAAGATACCGAAGTAGATCACGAAATTGACAACTACCTTCCGGCCATTAACAATGTACTAGAAGGGTTATCTAAAGAAGAATTGATTAAGAAAATGGTATCGGTAGAATTCAATCGATTCATCAATTACTACAAGAAAACGAGAGATTTGTCTTCACAATCTTCTGGAAGCGATCGTCGCGAAAGAGACGACCGAGAACCGAGAGAAAGCAATAATGGCGGTGCCGTTCGTTATTTCGTGAACATAGGTTCTAGAGATAATTTCGATTGGATGACGTTGAAAGATTACTTGAAAGAAACGCTAGACTTAGGTCGGGACGATGTTTATAAAGTGGATGTTAAAGAAGGATTCTCTTTCTTTAATACCGATCCAGAATTTACCGATAAAGTCATGGAAACCTTAAACAACGTTACTTTAGAAGGACGTCGTATTAATGTGGAAATTTCTAAAAATGACGGTGGAGGACGACGCGATCACAACGGAAGAAGTTCTGGTGGCGGTTTTGGTGGTGGAAGAAGCGGTGGCGGTGAACGAAGAAGTTCTAGCGGCGGTGGATTCAGAAGCGACCGAAATGCGGCTCCAAGAAGTGGTGGATTCGGACCAAGAAAAGAAGGCGGTTTTTCTGATAGAGCACCTCGTGAAGGTGGTTTTGGAGGAAGAAGCGAATCAAGAGGTACTGGTGCCCCAAGACGCGAAGGTGGTTTTTCATCCGACAGAGCACCAAGAAGATCCGATGCTCCTAGACCGGAAGGGTTCTCAGACAGAGCACCACGACGATCGGAAGGTTCCTCAGATACTCCAAGAGAGCGTAGACCTAGAAGAAGTTAATACTATTTGTTAATTTTCTTATAATAATAGGGAAGACTACAAAATATCTTAGGCTGTTTTATTACTTTTAAACTTTTAAAACACCAAATGAGATATCTTGTAGTCTTCTTCTTTTTGATGCTATCCCTAGCCTCTTTTTCGCAAGTCACAGTAGAAACTACTAAAGTTTCAGGCACCATTATCAACGACAATACCAAACTTCCCATTCCGAATGTCAACATCATCAACTTGAACAAAGTAATTGGTGTGGTTTCAGATGACAATGGATCGTTTGAGATTACGGCCAGCGTGAACGATACCTTACACCTTTCGTTTATCGGATTTCAATCCATTAAGATTCGGGTGACCAACGACTGGATTAAAAACAAAAAGACTCAGATTCAAATGACGGAAAAAGCCATCGCGTTGGAAGAAATCATCGTGCAACCTTATTATTTGACTGGATATTTGGAAGTCGACTCTAGATTAATCCCTGCTCCAGAAAACTATCGTTACAGCATTTCCGGTTTGCCTCAAGGCTATGAAGCTGGAGAATATTCTCCGAATGCTTTCGGACGGGTTTTGGGTTCGATTTTCAACCCGGCGGATATGTTGTATAATTTCTTTGGCAAAAAATCGAAAGAATTAAAGCGGTTGAAACAAATGAAAAAAGACGATACCGTTCGCAACCTTCTTGAATCCAAATTCGACCGAGAAACCCTTGCGGTACTTTTGGGTATTGACAAGAAAGAAATCGCCGAAATCTTAGCACGCTGTAGTTACTCCGAGTCGTTTATCAAAACGGCTAACGACCTCCAAATTATGGATGCCATTAGCGGCTGTTATGAAGAATACAAAATTCTGAAGAAAAAATAATACTACAATTTCTCCCTAAATATCGTAAAAAATGACACGCAAAATAGCTTTGGTTACTGGCGGTAGTCGTGGTCTTGGTAAGGACATGGCTTTGGCACTTTCAAAAAAGAATATAGATGTAATTCTGACCTACAACGCTAACAAAGACGCCGCTAATGAAGTGGTTGCTTCTATTGTAGCCAACGGTCAAAAAGCTGTGGCTTTGCCATTTGACGTAGAAAATCTGGCCGGTTATGATGACTTTCTGAATCGTGTTTTGACGGTTTTGAAAACCCATTGGGCAACGGATAAATTTGATTTCTTAATCAATAATGCGGGCATTGGCGCTACTATTCCCATAGCGGATGCTACAGAAGCTGCCTTTGACCAATTGATGAACATTCATTTGAAAGGCGTTTATTTTTTAACTCAAAAAAGTTTGGAACACGTTAATGATCATGGCGGTGTAGTGTTCCTTTCGTCGGGGACTACTCGGTTTTGCGTGCCCGGCTATTCCATTTATTCGTCTTTAAAAGCAGGCGTTGAAGTGTTTACCAAATATGTTGCTAAAGAATATGGCTCGCGAGGCATTCGTTCTAATATTGTAGCGCCCGGACCTATCGAAACTGATTTTAACGGAGCTGCCATTCGAAACAACCCACAAATGAAGAATTTCTTGGCGAGTCAAAGTCCGTTAGGTCGTGTTGGTAATGCTGACGATATCGGAAGTGTCGTAGCCTTTTTATGCACGGAAGATGCCAAATGGATCAACGGTCAGCGCATTGAAGTTTCCGGTGGTTTAAACTTATAATGACCCTTATCGTTCGCTGTAATACCTTGCCTCTATTCGCTTGATGTCTTTAATAGAATGTCGTGCCCAAGCCAATCGCTTTTCTAGAAATTCTGTTTCCGAAAGCTGCCACGGCAAGTCTGATTGGTGCAAACGGCTCATTAGGTTCTGAATGATGATGGCTGCGGAGACGGAAATGTTCAAACTTTCGGTAAAGCCTACCATGGGTATTTTGAGAAACCCATCGGCTTGCGCCAGTACTTCTTGCGATAGCCCGTCACGCTCGGTTCCGAAAAACAAAGCGGAGGGTTTGCTGATATCGAAATCATCCAACAAACAGTCGTTTTCATGCGGCGTAGTAGCAATGATTTGGTAGTTTTTGCTTTTTAGATGTTGGATGCAACTGGATATGGATTCAAAACGATTCACATCGACCCATTTTTGAGCGCCCATCGCGATTTCCTTATCGATATTCTTACCGAATTTTTCTTCGACTACATTCAATTGCTGAATCCCAAACACTTCACAACTGCGCATCACCGCACTGGTATTGTGCAATTGAAAAACGTCTTCAATTGCCACCGTGAAGTGATTGGTTCGATGAGCCAAGACTTTTAAGAATTTCGCTTTTCGATTCTCGGTTAAGAATCCTTCCAGGTATTCGAGATATTCTAAATCAACCATATTCAAAATTGTTTTGGCAAAAATAGGAAAAAAGAGTAGCTTTAACTTTTACAAAATTCAGTATGAAACAAAAATTGGTGGTATTAACGGGTGCTGGTATTTCGGCCGAAAGTGGCATTAAGACCTTTCGAGACAGCGACGGACTATGGGAAGGTCATAATGTAGTCGATGTGGCCACTCCCGAAGGATGGCAAAAAGATCCCCATTTAGTGCTGGATTTTTACAACCAACGACGCCGACAATTGCTAGAGGTTATTCCCAATTTAGGGCATCAGATTCTAGCAGGTTTGGAAGCGGATTTTGAGGTGCACATCATCACTCAAAATGTCGACAATTTGCACGAGCGTGCCGGCAGTTCAAAGGTGTTGCATTTGCATGGCGAATTGCTGAAAGTGCGAAGTACCAAGAATGCGAACCTCATTTTCGATTGGAGTACCGATTTAAATTGGGGCGATGTCGATGCACAAGGGCATCAATTGCGTCCGCACATTGTTTGGTTTGGCGAAGAAGTTCCTGCTTTAGAAGAAGCCTTGCGACTCACTCAAGAAGCAGATTTTTTTGCCGTGGTTGGCACATCACTGCAAGTGTATCCTGCGGCAGGTTTGATTGAATTTACAGCACCTAAAATCCCGATTTTCTATATCGATCCAAAGCCTATCGCCCTACCTAATTTGCGGAATCCGCTGACCGTTATTCCCGAAATGGCTTCGATAGGCATGCAAGAACTCAAAAGTCGGCTTACACATTTTATTTAAAGGTCCGCTTTTTTAGTTTTTATCGGTAAAGGCTTATCTTTGTGCCATTCGAAAACAACTACAACACTATGACTCCTTTAAACGAATTGAATGCGGTATCCCCAATAGACGGTAGGTACCGATCGAAAACCCATTCCCTTGCTCCTTATTTTTCGGAAGAAGCTTTAATCAAATACCGTGTTTTGGTTGAAATTGAGTATTTCATTGCCCTTTGTGAAATTCCGTTACCCCAACTGAAGGACATTCCGAAAACCGCATTTGAGCCGCTTCGAAACTTGTATCAACACTTCTCCAATGCCGATGCATTAGTCATTAAGGAAACCGAGAAAACCACCAATCACGATGTGAAAGCGGTCGAATACTTCATTAAAGGAAAATTTGATGCGTTGGGATTGGAAGCCTACAAAGAATTCATTCATTTCGGTTTAACCTCGCAAGACATTAACAATACAGCGATTCCCTTGTCGACTAAGGAAGCTTTTCAAGAAGTTTATTTGAAACAACTCATAGCTTTAGTAGCCAAGCTGAAAGACCTCAGCACGGATTGGAAAGACATTCCGATGTTGGCCAGAACGCACGGACAACCGGCTTCCCCTACCCGATTGGGAAAAGAAATTGGCGTTTTTGTAGAGCGATTGGAAGAGCAAATGCGGTTGTTATTCAACGTTCCTTTTGCGGCTAAATTTGGTGGCGCGACGGGAAATTACAATGCACATCACGTGGCCTATCCACAAATCGATTGGCGTCAATTTGGAAGTGATTTTGTAGAAAACACCTTGGGATTACACCATTCTTTTCCGACAACACAAATAGAACATTACGATCATTTTGCAGCGTTCTTTGATGCTTTGAAACGAATCAATACCATTGTTATGGATTTGGACCGCGATATTTGGACGTATGTATCTATGGATTATTTCAAACAAAAAATAAAAGTAGGAGAAATTGGTTCTTCGGCAATGCCCCATAAAGTGAATCCGATTGATTTTGAAAATTCAGAAGGCAATTTAGGAATTGCTAATGCCATTTTTGAGCATCTTTCCGCCAAATTACCTTTGTCGCGGTTGCAACGTGATTTGACCGACAGTACCGTTTTGAGAAATATTGGCGTTCCTTTTGGACATACCTTAATCGCCTTTGAAGCCACTTTAAAAGGGTTGAACAAACTGTTGTTGAACGAACCCAAATTCAACGAAGATTTGGAGAAAAACTGGGCCGTAGTTGCCGAAGCGATTCAAACCATTTTACGGCGTGAAGGTTACGAAAATCCTTATGAAGCCTTGAAAGGACTGACGCGAACGAATACGGTCATAGACAAAAAAGCGATTCATGATTTTATTGCCACTTTGGCGGTCTCCGAAGAAATCAAGCAAGAACTATTGCAGATTACACCACAAAATTATTTAGGGATTTAGGTTTGCCATAAAGACACTATTTAAAATACAACTTCAAACACGGATTCCACAGATTCACACCGATTTAAAATATGTGTGAATCTGTGGAATCCGTGTTAATAAACCTTACTGTTTGATAAACTTGACGCTTGAAGTGCCTTTATTGGAATTCACTTTCATCAAATAATTACCCGTTTGTAAACTTGAAACATCAATAGTTTTTACACTTTGTGCATTGGGAACCACGAGGAGTAATTGCCCTAAAGTATTGTAGATGTTATAGGAGGTTACTTCAATATTTTTCTTCAAATCGATGTTCAAAACACTAGTGGTTGGATTTGGATGTATAGCAATATAGTGATCAAACGCAAAATCTTGATTGGCTAAAAGTGCAACGGTTGTGGTAGCGGTATTGGTGTTAATTGGAAAATTATAATCGAAATAAATACTCGCCGTATTGCTAAACGCATCACCTAGAACTAAAGTCGGTTTAGTTTTGATTTTGAAAGCTACGTAGCCATCGTTATGCGCATCATCGAATGGAAGATTGATGTTTTCGAAAATAAATTCGACTTTATTCGTGTTCGAAATCTTCGTTACAAACGTATGGCTTCCATCAATTGGAATTAACGAAGCGATATCGAATTTAGTAGTATCAATCAAATCTTGTACGACGATATTTTGGGCATTGGCGGTTCCGGTGTTTTCAAAACGAATCAGATAATGTACCTCTTTGCCGACCATCTCTGGCGTGATTGTATTTCCTTCTAGACAAGTTTTGTCGTTGGGATCGAATGAATTTACTACAGTTTGAAGTAACGAGAACATATTATCTGCAGGTGTTTCGTCAGTTGAACCAATGATTGACCCTCCATAGTTCAGTATATCGCCGCCATTTACAGCAGGTGTTTCTGTCGTTGCATTGAGATTTAAAACCACGATGATTTCCCTTTTCTCAAATGGTTGTAAATTATTGAAACTCCAACTTAAGTTATTGATGCTTTGCCCACTTGGTATAGGGTTTACCGAAACTAAATCCATTTTAGCATCGTCAAAAGTAAAGTGTACAGCCCCATTCTGCGAATTGGTTCCTTTATTTTTATAACTAATTTTATACATGGCATCAAAACCGGGTCTTGCGATATTTATGGGAAACAAGGAGATTTCCAAATCATTGTGTACACCATTAGGAGCAACACAAAAGTTCTGAATAAAAGGACTTGATACTGTTGGAAAAGTGACTGTAGCTGAAGTTGGTGTAATAGTAAAATACGTAGGATTTTCTAGGAGTGGTGTTATACTATGTGTTCCTGCTTGTACATCAAAACGATAATCTCCAGTGTTGTCGGCAATTAGATTTGCAGTATTGGTTCCGTTAGAAAAGGATAATTTCAAACTAGAAAACACTGGATCTCCCGAATCGCAACCATTACTAGTACTGTCATATCGAGAGTTTCCTTGTATACTGTAAAATGTGCCCCCAGGATTGAAACTACAATAGGAGTTTACGTGACAGTTGGTATACCCATTTTGAACTATTGCATTTTGCACTTGTTGTAACTGCTCTTCGTCAGCACAAATGTATCTCAAATTAGGGCTATTGAGAATGCTTAACACTTCCGACCTTCCATTTTTCATAAAAATCGACTCAACGGGAGTAGCATCGCAAAACAAATTTTGAAGATTGATACAATTACTCACATCCAAAGTTGTAATAGCATTTCCAGAACAATCTATTGCTACTAAGTTTACCAAATTACTTAAATCCAACGACGCAATTGGATTATTATAACAAAATAAATTAATCAAATTCGGCATAAGACTGAAATTCAGTGAAGTAATCTGATTGTCATTACAAACTAAACCGTCCAAATGCGTTAAAGTACTTTCGTCTAGTGCTGTCAAAAAATTAGTTTCACAAAATAATGTTTGGAGGTTAATAATTGTACTTAAATTCAATGAATGCAACTGATTTGAAGAACAATCTAATGACCACAAATTTACGTTATTGGTTAAGTCTAAAGATGAAAGTTGGTTAAGACCACAAGCTAAAATTTTTAGATCTGATAAATTGCTGATATCCATTGACGTTAATTGATTTCTTCCACAATATAAATTTCTTAAATTACTAAAAGAATTGATTCCCACTAGAGACAAAATGGACGCATTATTAACGTTTAAACTGTAAACCAGTAGTGCTTCTGATTGTTGAATTTCACCATCATTATTGGCATCAATTTTCAAGTTTGCACCATGCACACCTTGAGCAATGGTATTGGTAGTGTTTGCAGCTAATAATTTGGCTTTAAAATTAGCATCGGGTATCGCAATAATCTGTGAAGTTAAGGACCAACTTAGCAAAAACAACAACGGTAAAAAGTATATTTTTTTCATAATTAAGGCTTTAATGCCTAAATATAATAAAAAAACAAAACTCTTGCATCGCTACAAGATATTACTTTACCATTAATATTTTATTTTTTTATAAACTTCATGCATGAACTTCCTTTGTCTGAATTGACTTTCAGAAAATAATTACCCGTTTGTAAACTCGAAACATCAATAACTTTGGTTTGCTGCGCCTGCGGAATTTCTAACACCAATTGTCCTAACGCATTGTATATAGCAACAGAAGTAACTTCTATAGATTTCGTACTTTCTAAAGTCAAAAGGTCTTTAGTTGGATTTGGGTAGACTTTAAAATATTTTTCAAAGGCAAAATCGGTTTGTGCTAAAAGACTTACCGCCGTTGTAGTTGTATTCGTTGCGATTGGAAAATTATAATCGAAATAGATTGCAGCCGTATTGTTAAACGAATCGCCAGTCATCAGCGAAGGCAACGTTTTAATTTTGAAGGCGATATACCCGTCGTTATGCGCATCATCAAAAGGCAAGTTGATGTTCTCAAAGAAGAATTCTACTTTATTACCATTCGAGATTTTAGTCACAAACGAATGACTGGCATTAATGGGGGTTAGTGAACTGATGTCAAATTTAGAAGTGTCTATAAGATCTTTAACCACTATATTTTGCGCATTTGCTGTTCCTGTGTTTTCAAAACGAATCAGATAATGAACATCTTTACCTACTCGATCCGAAGCAATGGCACTTCCTTCTAAACAAGTTTTATCATTAGGATCCATGGAATTCACAACCGTTTGATTGAACATAAACTGATTGTCTTGTGGGAATTCATCCGTAAGATTTCCGATACATGATGCTGAAAAATTCAGAACATACCCACTAGAAACTGGGGGTACTGCCGCTGGGGAATTGATATTCAAGGTCACCAAAATTTCTCTAGATTCGAAAGGCATTAAATTGACAAAATTCCAATTCAGGTAATTCAGAATTTGATTTGAAACAGGCACATCGGAGCTAACATAATTCGCCACAGCATCATTGAATCCGAAAGTGACCACGCCCGACTCTGTTTGATTTCCGTTGTTTCGGTAAATAATCTTGTAACTAGCGTTAAAACCAGGTCGCGCCGCAGTGAGTGGTAAAATCGTCACCTCTAAATCGGGATGAACACCGCTGTTGGGGGTGATACAAAAATTTTGAATGGTTGGACTTGCTGCGCTTGGAAAAGTTACGGTCACGCTTGCTGGACTAATCGTAAAATAAGCAGGATTGTAGAGAATCGGTGTTACCGTATAGGTTCCTGCAGGAAAGTACGTTAGATAATTTCCCGTATTGTCTGAAACGGAAGTGGTCAAAGCGCCTCCTATGCCGTAACTTAATTTTAGGTTGGGATAGTGACTGTCTGAGGCATCGCAGCCGTTTTGATTCGCATCGAAAGTAACGGCGCCGGAAAGTGAATAAAAAGTTCCTCCTGGAGCCAGCGAACAATAAGTATTCAAATTGACATAGCCTGCGCTGTAGAAGATGCTTAGATAGAGTTGGCCATCCGACAATTTATCCTCATCGGCACAAACGTATCTTAGATTGTAACATTGCTCGAAGGTTGCTTGACCTATTCCTGCCGGAACTGGCGGTGGTGGCGGAATATTGAATCCTATTCTGCCATTCTTAATATTCAAATAAATCAAGTTTGGATTAAAATCGGCCTGCAAAATATCTAAAAGCAATAAAGAACTGATGTCGATTTCTGTTAGAAGATTTTCAGTACAATTTAATTCAGACAAATGGCTAAAATAAGTGATGCCGTCGAGAGAATTTATGCTAGAATTCCTAATATCAAGTGCCCCAATCACGGCCGCTTCTGCTTGGTCAATTTCACCATCACTATTAGCATCAATTTTTACATTCTGATGGTTGAGATCTCGAGCAATGTTATTTGACGGACTGGCCTCTATTAATTTTGCCTTAAACGCTGTGTCTGCAAAGTTTATAATTTGAGCATTGGCTGAAATCACTACGAATAGTGTCATTACAAAAAGGTAAGATTTTTTCATCATTTTAAAATATTGGGGATGTAAATGTACTCAAAATTGTAATACGTTGATTTTGTGAATAAAAAAAAGCCCCGTATTACTACGAGGCTTTCTTTTATCTAAAGTCGAGAATTATTTCTTTTTCTCACTTTTTTCCATTTTTGCTTTCAAACCAGCAAGAATGTCATTGTTATCTCCAAGAGTCGCAGCCGGTGCATTGGTATTATTGGCCACTGCTTCAGTTACTGCTTTCACATTTTTCTCTTCTTCTTCACGGAAGATAGCGGTGTGAGAAGCGACTACTCTTTTGAATTCTTTGTTGAATTCGATTACTTTGAATTCAGCTGATTCGCCTTTTTTCAATTTCTTACCGTCTTCTTTTTCTAAGTGACGGGTTGGAATGAAAGCAACGATATCATCACCAAATTCTACAGTAGCTCCTTTGTCAACGATTTCAGAAATCTCACCAGTATGGATAGTTCCTACAGCGAAAGAATCTTCGTATTGATCCCAAGGATTAGCAGTTGTTTGTTTGTGACCTAAAGACAATTTACGTCCTTCAACATCCAATTCTAAAACAACAACGTCAAGTTTTTCACCAACGTTAACGAATTCAGATGGGTGTTTGATTTTCTTAGTCCAAGACAAGTCAGAGATGTAAATTAATCCATCAATTCCTTCTTCCAATTCTACGAAAATACCAAAGTTGGTAAAGTTTCTAACGATTCCAGTATGTTTAGAACCTACAGGATATTTAGAAGTAATGTCTGTCCAAGGATCTTGACTCAATTGTTTGATGCCTAACGACATTTTGCGATCGTCTCTATCTAAAGTTAAGATAACTGCTTCCACAACATCACCCACTTTTACGAAATCTTGAGCCGAACGCAAGTGCGTAGACCATGACATTTCAGAAACGTGAATCAACCCTTCAACACCTTCAGCTACTTCAATGAAAGCACCGTAATCAGCGATAACCACTACTTTACCTTTCACTTTGTCTCCTACTGCTAATTTAGCATCCAAAGCATCCCATGGGTGAGCGTTCAATTGTTTCAATCCTAATTGGATTCTTGTTTTCTCATCATCGAAATCAAGGATAACCACGTTTAATTTTTGGTCTAATTCCAATACTTCACTTGGGTGATTGATTCTGCTCCAAGACAAATCAGTAATGTGAATTAATCCGTCAACACCACCTAAGTCAATAAACACACCATAAGAAGTAATGTTTTTCACCACACCTTCTAATACTTGTCCTTTTTGTAATTGACCGATGATTTCTTTTTTCTGTACTTCAATATCCGCTTCAATAAGCGCTTTGTGAGATACAACAACGTTTTTGAATTCGTGGTTGATTTTCACAACCTTAAATTCCATCATTTTGTTTACGTATACATCGTAATCACGGATAGGTTTCACATCAATTTGTGAACCTGGTAAGAACGCCTCGATTCCGAAAACGTCTACGATCATACCACCTTTAGTTCTGCATTTCACGAAACCATTAACGATTTCTCCAGTTTCATTAGCAGCGATAACACGATCCCATGATTTGATAGTTCTTGCTTTTCTGTGAGATAATACCAATTGACCTGTTTTGTCCTCACGAACATCAATCAATACTTCTACTTTGTCTCCAACTTTAAGGTTTGGATTGTAACGGAATTCATTCAAAGAAATAACCCCTTCCGATTTCGCATTGATGTCAACGATCACGTCTCTGTCCGTAATACGAACAACAACACCTTCTACTACTTCTTCTTGATCAGTATCAATAAAAGTTTTTGAAACTAATTCTTCAAATTCTTTTAAGTTACTTTCGTCAACAGCATCGATTCCTTCTTGGAAGTTGTGCCAGTTAAAATTCTCTAAAAATTCTGTTTGTGATTTTAATAATTCAGACATGCTGATAAATAATTTGTATTCTGTTCTCTTTGAGTTTCTTAGCGCGGATAAAAAAACAGAAGTTGTTGATTTAAAATTGTTGATTCCTTTTGCAAACACTTCTCCGCCAAAAGGTCCGCAAAAGTAAGGCTATTTTTTTGAACCGCAAACTTTTAGAGCGGAAAATTCTAAAGAAAAAAGGCTAGAAACAAGCCCTCTTATTTTTGGCTAGAAGCTATTCCCGCTATACACTGCAATCTTTTGCGCCGAACACCGGCACCAAAGGATTTCCGTTGCTATCGGGGCTAAAAAAACCCGATACATTCACGTATCGGGTTTTTATATACTGTTGCTAATGGCTCACATTCTCCACTGCATTCGGATCGTGTTTGTGCTTGAACATTACAGCAAAAAGCACCGCAATTACTAAGGCATAGCCTGCAAACGACAACCAGATGCCGTGCCAATCTCGAACCCCATCCAGCGTAAAGAATTTATCAATAACAATACCGCTGACCAAACCTCCAAAGAAAGCGCCAAATCCATTCGACATCATCATGAATAATCCTTGCGCCGAAGAACGAATCTTAGAATCCGTTGTGGTTTCTACAAATAACGATCCGGAAATGTTAAAGAAATCGAATGCCATTCCGTACACAATACACGACATGATAATCATCCAAAGTCCATCAGCAGGATTTCCGAAAGCAAACAATCCGAAACGCAAAACCCACGCTAGCATCGAAATCAGCATCACTTGTTTGATTCCGAATCGCTTTAAGAAAAACGGAATCGCCAAAATGAATACCGTTTCTGAAATCTGAGAAATCGACATGATCAACGTTGATTTTTTTACAATAATACTGTTCGCATATTCGGGCATTT
>Ga0208124_100181_pt1 | contig 31611 bp, 21 predicted proteins | sample LakWasM104_HOW12_2_FD_183922 | JGI IMG/M metagenome (GOLD analysis project Ga0208124, IMG submission 183922) | Freshwater sediment methanotrophic microbial communities from Lake Washington under simulated oxygen tension - Sediment Metagenome... | ecosystem: Environmental > Aquatic > Freshwater >...
TTTTAATTGTTTTTCTCTTCCGATGGCATCTCCAATCCATTGGAATGGCGCATAGTAAACCAATATATCTAAATTATAACGTCCCGAAAATGAGTTTTGATACTTTTTCTCTTTATGCTCTAAAATTCTTTTCGGCAAGTTTGACGTGACACCAATATATAAGGTCGTTTTGTTTTTGTTAGTGATAATGTATATAAATCCTGGTTTCATGGCGTTGAGTTTATGTGTTTGTTTATTAGTCATTGCGAGCGTAGCGAAGCAATACGTGAGTCATTGCGAGGCACGAAGCAATCTCATGATGTTTACTGGATGTTGATGAGATTGCCACGCCCTTTGGGCTCGCAATGACGGTCCTTCGTCGTACCTCCTTGTAAATCGTGGAAGACAACCCTACCCTTTTCACCGATGTTTTAAATGTTCGGGAAAGCACCCGCTTAGAATGGATCATCATTATTTTAATTCTTATCTAAATTGGGATTGCGTTATTTATGCATTAATACAACACTATCTTGAACAGCAGGTTTTTAGTAAAACCCATTTTTTATCCCGAATGATTATCGGAGGATACCTAATTAACAAGAGTATAGTGTTATAATTGGTGTGACGGTTTCTACTTTTTAAATATTTCTTTTAAACACTACCCCTATATTTTTGATACTCGCGTCACTTCGAGTAATTTAAAAAATGCGAGTAGCTATTTTTAAAATGTATCGAGAAGTTTTAGTTGTCAATAGTTCTCGATACACTGTACTCCGTTGCACTGCGCAATAGACGACCCCGAATAAGAAAGACTACGTCGGGCCTTTATGGATTCAATTTTTTAAACGCTTCGTTGATAACCTTTAAAGCAGTATTCGCCATGACTTCACTAAAACCAAAAGGTGGGGTTGTTTTGCCTTCTTTCATTTGTTGAAAGACCGATTCTAAAAAATCAGATAAAGCGGGTTGACCATCGGTTTGCTACTATGAAATAATAGAAACAAACTCCCCTACAACGCGTACTCCTTCACTATTTTCTTTATTGAGAATAATATTTTTATAGGATTCATCATATGAATTTGGTCTTAATACAATAGATGTGTGCTCATAACTTTCATCGGTTACTATTTTTTCACTTGAATATGTCTTGATGGTAAATGCAGAATTAAAGTCTTGATCTTGTTTGTCCAAGTTTTCTACCAAGACAATTTTTCCATTTCTACTGCCTCCGGTATAAGTTTTAAATAAACAAATTGAACCATTCGGGATTACTCGGTTCATAGATTCACCTATGATTTTACAAGCAAAATAATCATTGTTTTGTTTGATGTTTTCAGGACCTTCAATTAAGGTATAATTTTTTTCTGATTGCATTTCGCTGAATGAACCTGCAGCAGCATAAAAGTTGAAGAGCGGGATTGGGTTTCTTAACTTTTCTTCAAAATTTAAGACTCCTTTTGATGGTGTCTGATTTTCTTTCTTTATTACTGTAGCATTTGAAATCTTTACCTTTTCTTGGAAATAGTTATACATGTTTGTGGTTACAGGACTTATTAAATTGAAGCGAATTTTTACTACAGAAACATGCTTGCCATTATCACCATTCATTTTGGTTTGCTCAACTTTATTCAATTCTGGTGTTACATCTCCCATATAATAAAAGTCCATTCCTTCATCATTGTTTTTTTTGATGAATAAAGGAAGTCGTATAGGGCCATTGGCCCCTAAAATTGCTTGGACATCATTACTTTCTATTTTCCTATTGGATTTAGACATCCAATCAAATACTTTATTGTTAACAAATTCATCTTCATATTTTGTTGATTCTGAAATGTGTTCTTCTTTATGATAATTAACAAAAATAGGGCAGTGAGCATAATCGGGACTTACTAAATATCCACCCACGTTTTGGGCTACTGGATTTTCGGATACATTTAATATTCTGAACACATCTTTACGAGAGTATTTTCTGTAAAGTACGAATCCATTTTGCCAATTTTCTGGTTCAAATAATTTATCGAATTCATGTATGGAATAATCTGTGGAATCAAGTAGGTATTTTTTAAATGTATCTTGTTTTAGGTCAGAAAGAAAAGCATTTGAAAGGACAAAATTCCCATTTTCAATTTTTAAAATATCCAAATCATAAATCTCTTTTGGTGAAATCATTTTTCCATCATTTTTCTCCCTATTAAATTCAAAATTTAAATTAGAGACAGAAGATTTAATAGTTTCATCAGAGATATGGTAATTGTATTTTTTTAAAATATTTTCCTTAAGCTCTTTTGAGGACAATTTATTGTGTTCTACCAAAAGTTTTATTATTAAACTTTCCTCAACCCTTTTAGAGTTGTTAATTTCTGCAGCAAATAACTCCAAAAGTTTAACTTCGTGTTTTGATAATTCTAAATTGTGGTCTTTCTCAACTTTGACAACAAAATTATAGTACGAACCAGAATAATTTACATACAAATAAGGATCTCTTGAACCATGTTCAATAAAATCCATCATCATTGGAATTCGACCTAACTTAAATTTCAATAGATTGTAATCCTTTTTCAAATCAGAATATAACTGCATATTCGCAGAATCGATGGATTGAAATATTCTTTCTTTAGTGATTTCATCAAAATTAATAGTCGAAGCTCCAGGAATCATTCGGCTTCCTTCGGTAATTAACTTCCGTAATGAGTCTTTATTGTAAGAGGTGTCACCATACAAAGCAACGGGTATTAAATAGTTGTTTTCATAATTTCCAATGAAATCAATAACTGTTAGGTAACCCTTTCCCTCAACTTTTCTTAAACCTCTTCCTAATTGCTGAATAAATATAATGGCTGATTCAGTTGGACGAAGCATTATAATTTGATTGATTTTTGGAATGTCAATACCTTCATTAAAAATATCAACTGTAAAAATGTAATCTAATTTTTCGTTCAAATTATCCGATTCCAATTTTTCAATAGCCGCCGCCCTTTCATCTTCCGAGCTATCACCTGTTAGCGCAACAGTTTTAAGTCCTGTCATATTAAACATTGTAGATAGTTCAGTTGCTTCATCCTTTCTCGAGCAAAAGATTAGACCTCTTGTTATACCGTTATCACTTCCATAAAAATTTGCTTGTTCAATAATTCTATTTACTCTTTCATTTGAGATTAATAGGTTAAAATTCGACTTGTTTTCAATTTTGTTGTTGTCAATTAGTAAGTCTGTTACACCATAGTAATGAAAAGAACTAAGCATATCTTCTTCCATTGCTCTGTTTAATCTAATTTCGTAAGCAATGTTGTGGTCAAATAATTGAAAAATGTCGTTGCCGTCAGTTCTCTCAGGCGTTGCTGTCATACCTAAAAGAAACTTAGGTTCAAAGTGGTTTATTAACCGTAGATATGAATCTGCTCCTGACCGATGCGTTTCATCAATAATGATGTAATCAAAATGGTCTTTCGAGAAGTTTTCTAAGTGCGATGCCTTTGAAATGGTTTGAATAGTTGAAAATACAAAATCACGATCCAGTTCTCTTTTTTCACCAGAATACAAACCCATCGTTTTTTCATTCCCGAAAACTTTTCTGAAAGTTTTTAATGAATCTTTTGCAATAGTTAATCTATGCACTACAAACAACAACTTTTTGGGGTTAAATGCTTTCGCATCAAAAGCTGATAAATACGTTTTACCTGTTCCGGTTGCCGATATTATTAAAGCCTTATTTTTTTTATCAGCTCGTAAATTAATTAAATTTTCCAATGCTTCCGTTTGCATTGAATTTGGAGTTACTTGTGTCTCAACTAAACTTTCAAGATTGCTATTTGTATATAAAAGAGTCTGCTTTTTGTATATCTCTTTATATGACAAAATATAGTCGGCCGTTACGGGTGTTCCCTTTTCAAAATCATTTTGAAATTCAATAAGTACCTTCTCAACTAAACCACTTTCGTCTAGAGCGGAAACTTTTATATTCCATTCTTTGTTTGTCGATAAAGCTTGAGCAGTTAAATTACTGCTACCAACAATTAAATTGTAATGCTCCTCATTTTTAAAAATATAACCTTTAGCATGTGCATTTCCAGTTGTGGCTATTCGTAGGTCTATATTTTTGAATTGGGACAATCTTTTTAAAGCTTCTGGCTGCGTAAAGTTTAAATATTGTGAGACTAATATTTTTCCCGGTACGCCTCGTTTTTCTAATTCATGAAGCTTATTTATAATTGTAGCAACACCACTTGTAGTTACGAAGGCTACAGATATAAAAAACTGATCACAATTTTCAAGTTCATGAATAATGGATGAAAGAATTTTTTTAGGTGGATTTTTTTGATTTACAAGTAATTCTGGTTGGTAGGCAATGTTTGATAAAATGGATTTGTCTACAAATCCTGTTTGCAAACTTGAATTAAAAATTTGTGTTAGTTTATCCATTTGATGCTAATTTATTCACAATTGGAATATCAGCTGCTGCCCAATCTAGTTTTTTGAGTTCATTTACGGTTAACCACTCTAAGGCAATATGTTCGTGAAGTTTTAGCTCTTGGTTTTCTACTTCGCATATGAAACTATGCATGGTTAATTCAAAATCCGGGTATTGGTGTACAACAGTAAGAAACAAGGATTTGATATTTGTCTTAATGTTTAATTCTTCCAACAATTCCCGTTGTAAAGCATCTTCTTTTGTTTCGCCAATTTCAATTTTGCCGCCAGGAAATTCAAATTTCTCTGATATATAGGAAAGTTTATTTGCTGGCCTTTGAACACATAAAATTTTGTCTTCAAAATATATTATTGCAGCTACTACCTCAATTTTTTTCATTCCTAACTTCTGTTTTGTTTTGAATCTTTTATTGCAATAACTGATTTTCTAAAAAAAAAATTCCGAATTAGAGCCATAGAAATAAGTTGTAAAATAGATAATTTTCAATATTGCTTCTGTACAGTAATATTTATTTTTCTCTTTATTCGCAAATATCTGATTATTCAAAAATATAAAAATTGCTTTGTAGTAGTGCAGTATATTGAACATTTTATTTCCAAGTTATACAAGTCATTTGTTTATTAAAATTTTAAGTTAACCTGCTCCAAACCTGTGGCAAAATTTTCCATTCAAAAAAAATTGCCACAAAAAGTGTGGCAAAATTTTTGTTGGCAGAAAAATTGCCACAAAAAATTTTCAATATGAAAAAAGAACATTCCATCAGAACGTTATTGGGGCTTACCCAAGAAGATTGTGCAAGGATCTTGCAAGTGACTCGCAGCCAATGGTCGATGTTCGAACTCGGACAACGCGACCTCCCCCTTGCCGCCAAGCAACTGCTCGCCGAGTTGCTCACCCACGTGCAGTCGCCTGAAACCTTGGCCAGTCGCCATCCCGCGGAAGCGCAACACGAAGTGGCGAAAAAAGCATTACTCGAACGCATGCTGTGCGAAAATGAATACCAACAATTGCGCATCGCTAAAAAAGTAAGCGGATTGACCAAAAAGTACGAGGCTAAAATAAAGGTGCTGAAGTTGGTCGATTATATGGTACAACGCCCCACGGGTAAGGTCGCCTACAAGACGTTGCACCTGAATGAAATGGTACGGAGTGCCAGCACAGCGATGGGCCCGGAAGCGGCTGGTGTATTATTGCAGCTCCAAATCAAACAAGAGGGATTGGCATTGGAGAAACTACTTCTCGAATCGAAAATGCAAAAATTACGGGTAAATACGGAAAAGACTGGGGATCTAAACTAATTTTACTTGATAAGATGGCGTCTATACGGTTGAAAATATAGTAAATTTTTTACAATAAAATGGTTTTATCTGAAGGGGCTTCTAAAGAAGATGCCAGAGCAAGAAAACCCGATTGGAGTATAAAAAGTTCTTACTTGAAACGCATAAGGAAAGCTACGGAACGGTAGCCTTACTAGAAAAAGAATGACTTGGCACCAGTCTATCAGGAACTTGCCGAAGTGGATACTTTTATTACTGCTGTAGAAAGAAAAAAAGCGAGCGAGAAGCCCGCTTTTTTTGTGCGGTATAGCGAAGGAACAGTTGTTTTGTCGTAAGCTATATTTTTTTAATCTGCTGCTTTCAGCAAGATAAAAAGAATCGGTTGGCTAGTATGGCGAAGTTGTGTAACTTTACGAACCAGGCATCAATACGCTTCTATCAATAAGTACTTTTTCGAGTTTTGGTTTTGGGGATGCGGGTCATGCAATACCATGTTTAACCATAAAAAAAATAAAAATGTTTACGCTAGAACAAATCAAAACCGCTCACGCAAAAGTTAAATCTGGAGCAGATTTCCCGTCTTACATCAAAGAAATTAAGGCATTGGGGGTTACCCATTATGAGGCTTATGTGATTGACGGACACATAGACTATCAAGGTGCGAATCATTACAAGGTGACCGTGCCAGAAAAACATGAGCCACTAGTCATTGCCAATACGACTACTATAGAACAGTTTAAATCAGGATTATTAGCACACCAACAAGGCAAAACAGACTACCTAACTTTCATTACAATGTGTGCCACAACGGGTATTGAAAAATGGACGATTTCCATGGAAAAAATGACGTGTACGTATTTTGATCTGCAAGGCAACGCGATTTTGACAGAACAGATTCCACACTAAACCACGTCGCCTAAACAGTGGTGCACTAGCGCATTTCACTGCAGCCTGTTGCCATGGGCTGAAAATTTTCGATGGGAATCGAGTGCAAGGTATAAACGTTGGATAATTCTTTTGTTTTTCAAGTGTTGGATTTTGTAGTTAAAAAGGAAGGCAGGTTCTTATTCATAGACAATTTATTCCTACTTTGCGGCAACATAACAATCAAGATGATGAAATACAGTTGCTTCAATTCATTTTTTCTAGTGCATTCATTTGTTTTTTTTCTCTCTTGTTCGAGTGATACCGCAAATCCGAATAAGCCAACACCTGTTGGTTCCAGACCGGTTGTTCCCCCACAAAATGGGGAAGTTCAAATCGGCAACCAAATCTGGATGACGAAGAATTTAAATGTAAGCCGATATAGAAACGGCGATCCGATTCCGCAAGTGACCGATCCAACGCAATGGGCAAACTTAACCACTGGAGCTTGGTGTTATTACAATAGCGACCCCACAAATGGAACAAAATATGGAAGATTATACAATTGGTATGCCGTTACTGATTCTCGTGGTTTAGCTCCAGCAGGATGGCATGTACCTACTAACGAGGAATGGAATACCATTACTATATTTTTAGGCGATGCTTTTGTTGCAGGAGGAAAACTCAAATCTGTAGACGGATGGCAATTACCCAACGCAGAAGCAACTAACAGTACTGGATTTACAGCGCTTCCTGGAGGAATTCGAAATAATCTGGGTGTTTTTACAACCGTTGAAACGAAATGCTATTTGTGGAGCAGTAGCAACAGTAATTCAAGTTTTGCCTATGGAAGATATCTCACTAATGATACCGGCTCATTAGCATTTCCCTATACATTTAATAAAAAGTACGGTTTTTCTGTTCGATGTATCAAAGACTAAAGTACTTTGCGTGAGGGATAGTAGCGGAAATCCTTTGCTGCCGTTGTTTGGCAGTAAAGATTGGGAGCGTATAGCCCGACGGCGCCCGTAAATTATTTTTGAAAGCTGCAACAATCTTGCGCCGGCACGCCCCAATATCAATCCTAAATCCCAGTGAGTGGCGTTGCTTTAGCAAATCCTACCGTTTCGCGATACCCTTGGGGTGAAATGTTAGCATTGGTTTTGAAAAATCGGCTGAAGTAATGCTCGTCGTCGTAACCCAATTCGTAGGCAATTTCTTTAACCGTTTTGTTGGTGAGGTATAATTCGCGTTTGGCTTCGATAATAATCCTTTCGGAAATCATCGCCGTCAGGGTTTTGTTAAAATGCACTTTGGTGAGTTTCGCCAATGCTTTTGGTGTTATGTGTAACAACTCGGCATAACTGCTCGGCGTGTGTTTGGTTTTGAAATGGTGCTCAATCGCGTCTTTGAGGTGCTGAAGAATAAAGGGTTCTTTCGCTTCGTTTCCCTTGTCGCTAGCCTCAAAAAGTTGTTCCGTTTTGAGTCTTGAAGCGGTAATTAGGAATATTTTTAGATAAGAAACCAACAATTCGTATTGGGCCATTCCGGCATTTTGCATTTCCGTTTTCATTTGCTCAATGACCATGCTAAAGGTATCGGTGGCACTTTCTGAAATTTGTGTGAACGGAGGTTGGTAGATGTTATTGAACAACACCCCATTGCACGATACTTCTTTTTGATGCATGTGAATGCAATAGAAATCAGGGTGAAAATGAATCGCAATACCTTCGATGTTTTCTGCGGTACAAATCATAAAAGGCTGATACGGTGAAAATGCCAACAAGGAATTCTCTTCGAAATGGTGTTCAGCGAAATCGGCTTTTACTTTACCGTTGCCTTTCTTAACCCAAATCAGCGAATAGTAATTGTTTCGCTGCAAATGGTCGAAATGATTGTTATCTCCAAAATGAAAAAGCTTGAAAGCCAAGTTCCCATTTTGTGGGTTCGTGAGGGTATGTGCGGTCGCGGTATTCATTGCGTAAAGATAATCCGTTGGGTGTATTTAAATTTAGTTATTTTTTTACCACATAGCAACATAGATACTATGAATTTTGAAAGGCATTTCTCTTTATTGTAGAAAATCATAGCGATGTGAATTCAAGAATTGGACTATTATTTTTTTTCTATGTTTCTATGTGGTTAATTTTATAGTCAACAATTGGGTATTCATCACACCCAACGGATCAAATAGATTACAAATAGCGTTCAACTTCTTTTATTGCCATGTCGTTGATGCTGGCAAATCGTTTTTGCATGTAACCGTTTGCATCGAATTCCCACAATTCATTGCCGTAACTGCGAAACCATTGTCCGGCATCGTCTTGCCATTCGTATTGAAATTGCACAGCCATCCGATTTTCACGAAAGCCCCACAATTCTTTTTTGAGTTTGTAATGGTGTTCTTTTTTCCATTTTTGAGTGAGAAAGGCTTTCACTTGCTCGCGACCGTTGATAAATTCGGTTCGGTTGCGCCATTCGGTATCGATGGTGTAGGCGAGGGCTACTTTTTCGGGGTCTTTAGAATTCCACGCCTCTTCGGCCGCTTGCACTTTTTGCAAAGCGGTTTCTAAAGTAAACGGTGGAATCGGATGTCTTGGTTCCATAGTAAAAGAATTAAAAAGACAACCAGGTTTAGTGTGTTGCCTTTGTGTTTTTAGTTGCTGTAAGTACAATTCATAACTTACTTCGTTACTTTACTAAAGCTCGGGTAGCGGTTTTTTTTAAACCACATAGAAACATAGATGGAAACTAAATTAATTCATTTGTATTAATTTTTCTATGTTTCTATATGGTTGATTTTTTTTAGTTGGCCAATGCGACAACTTCAGGGAAATCAATGGCAGTGTTGGCGGTGTTGTTGAAGTAATTGGTCAAGATATTTAATGCGACGTGCGCTACTACTTCGGCAATTTCTGCTTCGGTGAGTCCCGCATTTTTTGCAGTTGTAACGTCGGTGTCATTCACCAAGCCGCCTTTGCTTACCAGTGTTTTTGAAAATTGTAAGATGGCGGTCGTTTTAGGATCATTGCTTTTTCCAGCCCGCGCGGCTTCCAAACTATCGGTATCAATTTTTACTAAATTTTCCCCGATATAGCTGTGGGCGGCCAAACAGTAGTTGCAAGCGTTGCTTTCTGCTACCGCTAAGGCAATCAATTCACCGGTTTTGGCGTTCAAGGCTCCGTGACTTAAAGCGCCACTTAGATTTAGGTAGCCTTCTAATACGGCGGAGGAATTCCCCATGGTGCGCATCATATTGGGAACCATGCCCAATTTGCCTTCAATGGCGTTGAATAATTCTTTTGTTTTTCCGGTTGCTTCTGCTGGGTTAATTGCTGTTAAACGTGTCATCTTTTTGTGTTTTTAAGTGATGTCTTATTGACAGTACAAAGATGCGACGCACAACATTCTCGCAAAATGGAGGATTTACGCTATGTGATGGATAATTTTCCCGTGAGTTTATTTAAGTACACTTTGCATATCCTGCACCGTCGTCAGATGGTACCCCGATTTTGCTTTTTCAAAAATCTTTTTTGCCCAAATTTTTCCTTCGGGTGTTTTAATCATTTCCTTATAAAGCGTTTGCAACGACCCCGTTCTGCTGGTGGCTATCATAAATTGTTCTATCGCAGGATAGGCTACTTTGTATTGGTGTTTGATGCAAATCACAAACCATTGGCGCTTGATGACGAAGTTGCCGCCTTGGGTGAAATTAAATTCGGTATCAAGAGCGGCCAGTTCTTTTTGGGTAAGATCTGCCGGCAAATAATCAATGAAATGTTGTTTTTCGTTGGTGGACTTTATCTTTTGGCTCAACCCTTTGATTCCGGTTTTACGCCAAGTATTTTGAATACTATCAATGGCGGTAAAGTCTTCTGAAATTGGAGTCATGCAATTCTCAGGAAGATCTGATTTGTAGACCCAATCGTTTAGTTTAATTTTTTCGGCAAGCACTTTGTCGCCTTTGATTAAGTTTTGGTTGAAATACGCTATAAAATCTTCGGTGGTGATCGATTGAAATGCGTGGCTTTTGAAATAATGCGTCAAAAAGGCATCGAACTTTGCTCTTCCTACCGCGTTCTCTATAGTTTGTAAAAACGCATAGCCTTTCTCATAAGGGATATTGCTTATGGCATCGTCCGGATTTTTCCCAGTGGTATTGCCTTTGAGTTGGGTGTCGGGATTGTTCTTGCCGTATTCCATCATATCGTCGGACAATGATTTCCGACTCAACACATCTTGCATTTTGGCTTCTTTTACTCCAAAAATGACTTCGCCAATGCGGTGTTCGACATAGGTGGTAAAACCTTCATTAAGCCAAATGTCGTCCCAAGTAGCATTGGTGACTAAGTTGCCGCTCCAACTGTGACCGAGTTCGTGTGCTAATAAACTGGTTAAGGAACGGTCGCCGGCAAGTACGCCAGGAGTTAAAAAGGTTAAGTTCGGATTTTCCATTCCGCCATACGGAAAACTCGGTGGCAATACCAGCACATCGTATCTTCCCCAGCGGTAAGGGCCGTAGAGCTTTTCGGCGGCATTGACCATGTTGCCTAATTCGGCAAATTCCCAAGCCGCTTTTTCTAGTAACGAATGTTCGGCATAAACACCAGTGCGATGGTCGATGGCTTTGAATCCGATATCGCCTACAGCGAGTGCCATCAAGTAGGATGGAATAGGTTTGTCTTGGGTGAACGTATACCTTCCGGTTTCGTTTTTTTGTTGTGGATTCACCGCGCTCATGACGGCCATCAAATCTTTTGGAACGGTAACTTTTGCGGTATAAGTAAATCGAATGCCAGGGGAATCTTGGCACGGAATCCAGGTTCTCGACCAAATACTTTCGCCTTGAGTGAATAAGAAGGGTTTCTTTTTGTCAGCGGTTTGTTCGGGTTTCAACCATTGGAGCGCCACGGCCTCTTTGGTCGTGGAGTAATAGATATTGACCTTGGTGGTAGTGGGGTCAATGGCAATGTACAGTGGTTTGCCATGAAATTCGACGGCAGTTCCCAAATGAAAAGAAGTTGGTTTTTCGTCGGTACCCAGGGTTACTTTGGTGATGTTTAACGTGTTCTCGTCGAAGATAATTTCGTTTCCTTTGCTGGTGTTTTCAATCAGCCATGTTGCTTTTCCGGATAGCGTTTGGGTGTCAAAATCTACAGCTATATCCAAATCTAAATGTTTGGCAGCCGCTTCATTTGGTTTGGAGAATGAATGTTCGTCTTTTACAAAAGCAACGCTTTTTGTGGGGTTCTTTTTTTGACAGGCGACAAACGCGAGTAGCAATAGTAGAATGAAAAGTTTTTTCATGGAAGTCGATTTTGACAACGAATTTAACTAAAAAAGTGGGTGGGAACAATCGAAACGAATGGAAGTTATTTCATTCTTTAGGGTATTAAAGTTCTTCTAGTTGGATTCGTTTTTTGAATTTTCTTAGTTGTTTGAAGTAGGAAGGCGTCAACCCCGTTATTTTTTTAAATTGATGGGATAAGTGGGCGACACTGCTGTAATCCATCAGCAAACTAATTTCGGTTAATGTTAATTCATCATACAAAAGGAGTTCTTTCACCCGTTCGATTTTATTGATGATAATGTAATTCGCAATCGTGGTGCCAGTCACTTCCGAAAAAAGATTGGCAATATGCGTATAATTGTAATCGAGTTTTTCGCTAATATAATCGGAGTAATTGATTTTTGGATATTTTTCCGAATAGTGAATCATTTCAATAATGGTGGTTTTTGTCTTTTCGATCAGTAAAGATTTTTTATCGTCCATCAATTCCAATCCTTTTTTCAACAGTCCTTTTCGCAGCTTTTCTCGATCGGCTGCATGGATGTTTTTATGAAGCGATACTTCGCCTAAATCGATCATTCCGTGTTCTAATTGGAGTTTGTCTAATTCTTCTTTTACAACCAATTTGCAACGAAGGGAGACCATATATTTAATGTGTATTTTCATGTTCTAATTTTATTCTGATTAGTCAAGCAACTTTGAATGGGATTGATTGTAGCTCTTAAAGGTATGCTTTTATATCGTGCACCAACAACTTTATTTAGATCTGCAGTAGTATAGGCCCTTTCTTTTTGCCTATAGCACCGGGTGTAAAACAAAAAAATCCCGTTCTGATTTTTCAAAACGGGATTGGTATTTTAGCGTTAGGAACTTTAGGCTAACATCGTCACTGGATTTTCTAAAACGGTCTTAGTGTTTGTAAATACTGTGCGCCTGTCGCACTATCAAAGGTTTCTTAGTAATCGAAGCTAGTTGGTATTGATAGTTAAAGCGATGGCAAGTCGTGGAACTTGATTATGCTGTGGCTTCTTTGGGTGCAATAAAACTTCAAAAGGAATCTCCTTAATAAGGAAACAAAAAAGAATTTGGAATAAATTTGTTTGGACTTTGCTATGAAAGTAAAAATTTTCAAAAGGTTTCCAATGATAGAAATCAGGTTTAACAGTATTGTAAAAAGAACTGTTTTAGACACTAAATATTATCGTTTCATAGAAAAATGACTCTTGAATTGCTCCCATTTTTTTGTACCTAGAGCATCAAATACTTGATAGTTTATAGAAAACCAATAATCAGATGAGGGTAATAAGTGTCCGTTTAAGGTACCATCCCATCCATCGCTATTGGGTAGAAGTTCGGTAATTAATTTTCCGTAACGATCAAATATCTTGACAACAGCCTCAGGTTGAAGTTCTAAGTGTCTGACATGCCAAATGTCGTTGTAGCCATCTCCGTTTGGGGTAAAAAAAGCGGGATAATCCATGATCATTGCTTCAGTTACTAAATGGGTACAACCAAAACGGTCTGTTATATAAATGTGATGCAAACCTGGAGTTGGGTTGCTAAAAATATTTGAATCTTGTGAAGTCTCATTATCTATTTGATAAAGGTATGGGCCAGTTCCGCCAGTTACAGTTGCTATTATTGATGCGCCACCGGTAAAGCTATTCACTAGTGAGATTATTAATTTTGTAGGTATTTTAAAGAGAGTTACTATAGCTGTAGCGCTAGTTGAGACACAGCCCGTATGAATGTTTGTGGCTACTACGCTATAATTTCCTATTTGAGAAACCGTGTATTGCGATTGTGTGGCGTTGGGTATAGTCACCCCGTCATGCTCCCACACAAACGTATAGTCGTAGTCATTCAAGCCAGCCGATAAAACGGCATTGCTGTAGGTATTTGTTTCAGAGTCAAAACAAATTGTCGTATCTTCTAAATTAACTTCAGGCAGGGGGTTGATTTGTACTATTGTTGTCGCGGGTGGTACATTGCAACCCGCAAGAGCTGCAGAGGAATACGATATCAAGTAGCTCCCAGGTGTGCTTAAGCTCGGATTGATCTTACCAGAAAAACTATCGATATTCAACCCACTGTTTGAGGTGAAGGAACCCCCTTGATATTGCCCAGTACCAGTAAGAATAGCATTTTGAGAAGCATCGGTTACACACAACCTTGTATTGGGATAGCTAATAATAGCTGTTGGTGTAAGATTAATTTTTACAGTAGCCGTTACTACAGGAACGGTGCAATTATTTATGGTAGGAATTTGATACGCTATGGTGTAGGTGCCAGGAACTGATAAAGAAGGTGTAATAGCACCAGTATTTGCGTTGATGAAAAGACCCGAACTTGATGAGAAAACACCGCCTTGATAAGCACCTGTACCATTGAGAACAACAGGTTGCGGATTTGTAACATTAGTGCAAAATTCAACGCCATAGTTAATCGTTGCTGTTGGAGGAATTACAACTGTTACAGGATGACTAACGGTGCTGTAACATCCACTGGCATTAGAGGTACTATAAGAAACAGTATAAGTTCCAGATCCAGCATAGGTATGAACTGCATTTTCAGTAGTTGCGGTACTACCATCACCAAAATCCCAAATAAAGGAAGTTAAGGTAATATTATCCGGAATAATTGAGGAACTAGTAAAAATGGCATTATTATAACAGGCGTTAGTTACTGTAAAATCTGTAGTTGGAGTTACTTGTTGCATTATCGTAGAAATGTTGACCGTACAACCTGTAACGGAAGTTAGTACACAACTGTAGGATTGACCCGCTTGAGGAACAGCAACTTGAATAGATTGAGATGTTTCTCCGGTGCTCCAAAGATATGTAAATCCAACGGGCGCCGTTAAAGTTGCAGGAAATGAAGAGGAACAAAAGTTGGAGGAAATTTGAAGTGGAGAACAGTAGGCATCCACATAAGCATAACCGAAATGTGCCCCTAAGCTGCAATCGCCGGTTGCAAACTCTAATGTAATTGTTTGACCTACGTAACTTGTTAAATCAAGACCTACTGTAGTCCAATCTTTGTAGCGAATAGTCGACCCCATGTAGTTGCAGGTTTGAAAACCAGGGATGTTCTCGGCGGCTGCCACAGTATAGAATCCGCAGGTGGGATCTAAAAGTTGTTGAGCACTGTTAAGTATTTTTACTTGAAATCTGGGTTGCTCTGAATCAGCATGCCCCGGATCTTCTAGTACAACGGCATATTTATAGATAAACAAGGTACTGGACGAACTAACTGTTATCGAGTATCGCAATGATTCGGCCTCAGCACCTGTGTCTGAATTTCCAAGTCGAGCTGAATACGTTCCGCCAGGCGCCACTTCGGTAACAGTATTGCAAGTATTCGGATCGGTGTTGGTGCCAGTCATAATAGTATGCCTGCCCGTAACAATTGGAGAGCTTAAAGTGTTAATTGGGCAACAATTTCCTATTCCAGTAGTCCATCCATCAAAATTTCCGTTTTCAAAATCTGAATTAGGACATGCCGATGAAGTTCGTAATTCTTGTGCATTGGCGGAGAGAAAAATAACGAATAGTGTTGTAAATAGGAATAGGCGCATAATATAATTGTAACGTTAAAAGAGCAAGTTACAAATATGCTTTAGATAAATAACGTTCTGTGGGAAAGTATTTTACCGAATAATAAAATAGAGGTAAACTTTGAGTTATATACTCAGGAAGGCAAGAGAGCGAAATAATGTCATGTGAAAGTTAAAAAAAATCCCGCTCTGTGGCGGGATCTTTAATTATGCTAACATTGTGACTGGATTTTCTAAGTATTGTCGCAATGTTTGTAAAAATTGAGCACCGGTAGCACCATCAACGGTTCTATGATCACAGGCTAACGTTACTTTCATGGTATTGCCCACAACAATTTGGCCGTTTCTAACGACAGGTTTTTCAACGATAGCTCCAACAGATAATATAGCAGAATTAGGTTGGTTGATAATAGAAGTGAATTCAGTAATTCCAAACATCCCTAAATTAGACACTGTAAAAGTACTTCCTTCCATTTCGGCTGGTTGTAATTTTTTGGTTTTAGCTCTTCCAGCAAGATCTTTAACGGATCCGCCAATTTGTGACAAACTCATTTGATCGGTGAATCGCAAAACGGGAACTACTAATCCGTCTTCCACCGCAACCGCTACACCTACATTCACATGATGGTTAATGATGATCGCGTCTTCTCTCCATTGCGAATTAACTTTAGGGTGTTTTTTCAAAGCCATGGCACACGCTTTAATGACCATATCGTTGAACGAGACTTTGGTATCTGGAATCGTATTGATGGTGGCTCTCGATTTCATGGCTTCGTCCATCGCAACTTCTATAGTTAAATAGAAATGAGGTGCAGTGAATATAGATTCCGACAAACGTTTCGCAATGATTTTGCGCATTTGGGAATTCTTGATTTCCTCCGTAAAGGTTTCTCCAGCAGGAACAAAAGGTTTCACCGCGGCCGCTTGTGGGCTTGAAGTTGTTACTTGTTCCGAAACAGCAGGGGTTGAAACTGCGGTAGCTGTTGCAGGGGTGAAGTTTTCAATATCGCTTTTTACGATGCGACCATTTTCACCAGAACCTTTCACTTGAGCAATGTTGATTCCTTTTTCTTCTGCTATTTTTTTCGCCAATGGCGAGATGAAAATTCTTCTTCCATCGGAAACTACTTGAACTGTTTCTTCTGTTTTTTCAGCAGTAGCCGCTACAGCATGAGCTTCTTCTTTAGCAGGAGCAGCGGTAACAGCACCTCCTTTTTTAAAGTTTTCAGCGATGCCTGTGATGTCGGTTCCCACTGGACCAATAATCGCTAAGATACTATCCACTGGAGCAGTTTGTCCTTCTTGAACGCCAATATACAAAAGTGTACCGGCATTGAAAGATTCAAATTCCATGGTAGCTTTATCGGTTTCGATTTCTGCTAAAATATCTCCTTCGGCAATGGTATCTCCAATTTTTTTCAACCAGGTAGCCACAGTACCGTCGGTCATGGTATCGCTTAAGCGTGGCATGGTCACTACAACTACACCTTTTGGTAAGGCGCTGCTAGATGAAGCTGTTGGAGCAACTACTGCTGGTTCGCTTGGTTTGCTTTCTACTGCTGGAGCTGGTGTTGCTTCCGCAGTTGGAGCGGCTGGGGCAGCTTGTTTGGAGGCATTCAAAAGTGGAGTAATGTCTTCACCTTCGGCGCCAATGATTGCTAAAAGGGCATCAACGGGAGCCGTTTCTCCTTCTTGAATTCCGATATGTAAAAGCGTTCCAGAATTGAAGGATTCAAATTCCATCGTTGCTTTGTCTGTTTCAATTTCAGCTAAGATATCTCCTTCGCTAATTTTATCGCCCACTTTCTTAAGCCATTTCGCTACAACTCCTTCGGTCATAGTATCACTCAAGCGTGGCATCGTGATAATTTTTGCCATAATCGATTATAGTTTATGTGGAATAAATGGATAGTTTTCTTGTTCGTATACCACGTCGTACAATTGTTGTACTTCTGGGAACGGAGATTCTTCAGCGAAGGTAGCGCATTCTTCTACAAGGTTTTTCACTCGTTCGTCGATGGCTTCAATTTCTGCATCAGTTGCATATTTTTGATCTTTGATGACATCCAAAACTTGGGTGATCGGATCTATTTTTCGGTATTCTTCTACTTCTTCTTTCGAGCGGTACAATTGGGCATCCGACATCGAGTGTCCTCGGTACCGGTACGTTTTCATTTCTAAGAAAGTGGGTCCATCACCGCGACGAGCTCTATCAATAGCTTCGTGCATCGCTTCGGCTACTTTCACAGGATTCATTCCGTCAACAGGTCCACAAGGCATTTCGTATCCTAATCCCAATTTCCAAATATCTGTATGATTGGCGGTTCGTTCTACGGAAGTTCCCATAGCATAGCCGTTATTTTCTACAATGAACACCACTGGAAGTTTCCACAACATAGCCATGTTAAATGCTTCATGAAGCGAACCTTGTCTTGCAGCGCCATCCCCAAAATAGGTCAACGTAACGCCACCAGTATTGAAATATTGATCGGCAAAAGCAATTCCGGCTCCTACTGGGATTTGCGCCCCAACAATACCGTGCCCGCCATAAAATCCTTTTTCTTTTGAGAAGATGTGCATAGAACCACCCATACCTTTGGAGGTTCCGGTAACTTTTCCTAAAAGTTCCGACATCACTGCTTTCGGATCAACGCCCATTCCAATTGGTTGCACGTGATTTCTATAGGCCGTAATCATTTTGTCTTTGGTCAAATCCATCGCATGCAATGCGCCAGCGAGAACCGCTTCTTGACCGTTGTATAAGTGCAGAAAACCTCTTACTTTTTGTTGGATGTAAAGTGCGGCTAGTTTGTCTTCAAATTTTCTCCAAAGTAGCATGTCTTCATACCACTTCAAATAAACTTCTTTTGTAACTTCTTTCATTTTTACTTTTGATAAAGCGTTATTTTTAAATAAACATCGAATACAACGCAAAATAGTTCACTCACACACAAATTTGCGAATCGCAAAAGTAAAACATTCCGACTAAGAACTAAAATTTAAAAGAGTAATTTTTTAGGTTTCTACAGGAAGTTTTTATCGAAGGTAAAGGGAAGTAAATTTTTAAGCGAATCCGACTTGTAAATTGATCCCGTTTCACCCATAAAGTAAATCTCAATTGGATTTTCTTGTTTGAATTCGTATTCGGCAATCGATTGTCGGCAGGCGCCACAAGGTGGAATTGGCGCTGTTGTTGTGTTGGTATCAGAGGCTGCCGTTATAGCCATTTTTACAATTTTAGCGTCGGGATAAACCGCTCCAGCGTGAAAGATGGCCACTCGTTCTGCACACAATCCCGAAGGATATGCTGCATTTTCTTGATTGGATCCTAAAACGACCTTTCCATTGTCTAAAAGTAGAGCAGCACCGACTCTAAATTTGGAGTAGGGGGCATAAGCAGTTTTGCGAATGGCAATGGCTTGTGCCATTAAATCTTGAATTTCAGTTGGCAATTCCTGAAGGGTTTCAAAAACCAAAAGATGGGTAGTGACCGTAATGTTTTTCATACTTTATTGGGAAAAAAAATCCAAATTTCAAAAAATAGAAATTTGGATTTTTAATTATTAATTCATGACTACTAATATTCATCGTATTTGTCTCCGAAGGCAAAACTCAACGAGAATCGAAGGGTATTTTCTAAAGGATTCTTAACGGTTGAAGTAGAGAATAAATAGGATACGTCTACTTTTACGATGTTGTATTTAAATCCAGCTCCTAAAGAGAAAAATTTTCTAGCTCCTTTGTCTGGGCTTTCGTGGAAATAACCCAATCGGAAGGCAAAGGAATCTTGGTACAAGTATTCGGCACCTACAGAATAAGTAATTTCTTTGAATTCTTCTTTGAATCCACCAGGAGCATCGTTAAATGACTTGAAAACCCCAGAAACCCAACCAATTTTGTCGTACTCAATATTGGCTTCCGGAATTCCAGTTGTTTCTCCTGGATCAGTATAATCACCATCACCATTTAAATCAACTGGTTTTGGTTCAAGAGGAGTTGGAACTAATAATTTGTTGAACTCTACATTTAAAGCTACTTTATTGTAATCGTCCAAAATAAAATCGAAACCGGATCCTACTTTTAAGTTAGATGGAAGAAAGTTAGAGCCTGCATCACCTTGGGCTTTGTCGTAATTAATTTTTGGACCAAGATTTTGCAAATTGAAACCCCAACGCAATTTTCCATTGAAATCATTAAAGGCCATTTCTTCCGATTGGTAATATCCTGATACATCAAAAGCAAAAGAAGTGGCAGCCGCAGCGCTAGTTCCTTCTGTAGGAATTCTTAAGTTGGAACGAATATAACGACCTCCAACGGACATCGAGAAATGTTCGCTTAGTTGCAGTGCGTAGGACAAGTCTAAAGCATATTCGGCTGGTTTTACTACGGTTGGAATATCATCAACTTTTTCTCTTAATTCTATTTCTCCTAAACTAAAATAACGAATACTTCCCGCAAAAGCGCTATGCTCATTGAAACGATTAAAGTAAGAAACTTGAGAAAGTGAGATGTCATTCACTAATTCTACCAAATAAGGAGTATAGCCTACAGAAAACCCTTGTTTATCAGCAGAAAATGCAAATTTTGCAGGGTTCCATTGTTGTGAAAATGCATCAGGACTAGTGGCGACACCATTATCTCCCATACCAGCTGCGCGGGCGTCGGCGGCAACAAGTAAAAAAGGAACTCCCGTAGTGATTACTCTTACTTGAGCATCAGCAAATTGGGCAGAAATGATACATAGTAATAAGGCTGCAATTTTTTTCATTCTAATTTTTTAAAAGTTTACAAATATAGTATTTTATTAAAGGATAACAAGTTTCTCGTATTTTTCTGTTTTGGTATTCGTCAATACCGATTTGACAGTGAGCTTATATACGTAAACTCCTTTTCCAATTTTATCACCAAAATCGTCTTTACCGTCCCACGTTATTTCACGGGATAAAAATCCATCAGTAGTAATAATTTGATTTTTTGTCCATACCAATTTTCCAGTAATGGTTAGTACCTGAACCTGAACTTCTAAAGGCTCAAACGGTTTGTTGTGCGAAAACCAAAATTGCGTATAGTTCACAAAAGGATTTGGATAGTTCAATACGTTCGTGATTTGAATCGATTCGTCTCCCAATACTAGAAACTGAATTTCAGCAGTCACCAAATTATTATAAACATCCCATGCTTTAAAGGTAATGGTGTGCAGGCCTTTGCTTAAATTTCGGAACGGATATTTTACTTTTCCTTTTTTATAGTTATCGAGTTCAGTTTCGTAATAGTCGTTTAATTTGTAGGGATTGTTTTCATCACCATCTAAGATGGCCACAATATCGTGACCAATACCACTGGCGGTATTGATTCCATTTTCGTCTTCCAAATACGCTAAAAATATAGGTGACGCATTGGTAATGCCACCGGAAATGAAATTTTGATCGTTCATGAAAAGTCGCACTTTCGGCGCAATATTGTCGGCAGCGGCATTCAAGTTGATTCCGCCCACACGAATGGTGTTATTGTAACCTGTTTTGTCAAAAAGAATTTGACCCCGTTTGCTGTAGAAACTAATGCGACCATTTCCAGGAGCAATGGTAATGTCTCTAGGAACAACAAAACCGAAATCGAATTGTCCGTTTTTGATGGTGGCATTTCCTCTAAAGATGGTTTCTCCTAAAATGCTAAAATTAATGGGAGGGCTATTGTTATCATTGTTTAGCGTGGATCGAATGATGTTTTTGTCGAAAACTTGAACTGCCAATTCGCCATTGTAAGCAGGAAGTGGATTGTTGTTTTCATCCGTCACTTCGCCAGATAATTTTACGTAAGCCAAAGATTTAAAATCGTCAATAGCGCCAGCAATAGGCACATCGTTGACTTTTGTCAAATTGATTCTTGGTTTTGGGATGGCCAACATCAAAGCCGGGTCGCCCAAATAAAACACCACGTCAGTGCGCGGAGCAAAGTCGTTTTTAGCCAAACGCAACGCTTCTGCTATAGAAGGATACTCATTAGAGCCGTAGGAAAATAAGTAACTAGATAAGGTGTCATTAAAACGTTCTCCTGTTGATTGAAAGATTTCCCTAACGGTCGTAATCATGGATATGGCACCGCCACTTGGATTCCAATAGGTGTATTCACCAGCAGTTGGACGAAACGGATTGTCGAATCTTGAAAACTCACAGGTAATGGTAATGAACAAAGGGTATTTGTAGCGATTTCTTAGATTTTGCCCATCTGATTTTTCCCAAACACGCTCTTGAGACAAGCCATCTTCGCCACCGTGACCTAGATAATTGAAAACCAAAGCGCCCTTTTCAAAGGCTTCAAAAATGTCTTTTCGTGCTTTAGGATAACGACTTCCACCAGCAGAGGTTTCTTGCACATAAGAATCCAACAGAATTTTTTTGAAATTCATAAAAGGTTTTTGTGCCACAATAGCATCGGCCATATTGTTGATGTTCGACTGCAAGGTACGATCACCACTTTCATCGGCATCATCGGCAACCACCACTAGATTATTGCGCCAATTCCCATACGATTTGATGTCGTAGTAATCGATCACTTTGTTCACGAGTTGATCCGCCTGAATAACATTGTTTCCAATCATTCTGCCCACCGCAATGTCGAGTCCTTCTTGTGATAGATCCACATTGCCTTCATTGTCATCCATCAATCCGAAATAGTCATCAGAAGCGAACGAGCTAGGATCAACTGTGTAGCTGTTTAAAGCATGGTAAATAGGAACCACATTGGTGTTGTTGCTAATGCGATTCTTGAAATCATAGGAGGCGTCTCCAAACAGATTCAAGTATTTTACTCTTCGATCTGAAGAAGAGGCATTGCCGTAGACATATTTGACGAAATTTCGAATAGCACCAATATCTTGTTTGCCTGAACAGAATTCCTTGTAGATGTTTTCTAGCACTGCTACTTTTACATTTAAGTTGGAATATTGTCGGTGAAAGTTGGCTAATTTTTCAGCTTGTGCCGCCAAACTTGCCGGAGTGATTATCAAATAGTCAATATCTTCAAACTGGCCTTGAGCATTATTGAAAATGGTGCCTTTTATGTTTTGATTGAAGACCCTACTTTGAGCATCCCGTAGCGGATAATAGTAATCGTTTCCTGCCACGGCAATGTATTTTCGAATTTCCCCAAGATTTGATTTGAATGAAAAAGTATTTTGATTTGGATTTTCAATTTTAGTAACGTTGAATAAATCGGTAATGTCCCAAATTTGTTGAATAGATGCGGCATTAGTGAATTGATATTCTCCAATTCCCGAACCCGTGGCAGCCGCGTCATATTGAAATGCGAATTGCTTGCCGTAACCTTTTAAGAACCGTTTCGATTTCAGAATGATATAATCCAAATACCCTTTAGCGTCCGGCACTCCGTTGTTATTATAACTTAAAGAGATTTTTATGTTTTCGGATGCGGGAATTGTGGTGATTAATTCTTTCCACTCTGCTTTTCTGGAGCCGCCAATTGGGGCAATTGATAACGTTCCTGCCGCTTGTCCGTTAGCTTTAGCCGTAAAGGTGGTGCCAATAAAAGAAATAGCCGCGGTATATATTTTTAAATTGACTGGAACGGAAGTGTCGATATTAGGAATGCTGAAGTTGAAATCTTGGTCGTTCGTTCCGTCAAATTCCTCGCCGAACCAACGTCTTCCCAAACGGACAATATTGACGTTGTCTACTTCATGGTATTGGTAATCATCAAAAGTGGTAATGGCAGTGGTGCTGGCGTTGGTAGGTTCAATATTGGTTTGGATCCGCTTGCCGTCTTCGCCTTGCACATTAATATAGTAGAACGATTTGGAATCGTAAAGATTGTTGGTGGTTTGGCTGTCGCTATTCCATTGGTCTACGCCTTCTGCGTAAAACAACACATAATCGGGATCGTTAAAAACGCCATCGCTTTCGCCAATAACTTGAATGGCATTTTCTTTCAAATCAGCGGGATAATAGTCGCTATTTTTGAGAGGAATCATGCGGCCACCATTGCCGTAGATTTTAATTTTTCGTGGGTCGACCACATTGGGGTTGATGCCTAGTTGGGCAAAAAAATTCTTATTTAAAATATAAACCCCCGACTGAAGCACATAAAAGCGATACCATTCCCCAGTGGCTAGTACTGAATTGGAAATTTGGTTGAATTCGGAATTCGTTGTAGTGGTTCGGTTCTTTTTTGCCGACAAGCTGTAGTCGAAAGAAACGATTCTTTTATAATCGGAACCTTCCTTAATAATAGGAGAAATCGAAAGAACCGTACTGGTAAGTTCTCGGGCTTTTTTGTTTCTGGCGGTAGCTTGAATGGCTGTTGGGATAAGTTTTGGGTCTAATTCTCCTAATTCTGATGCCGCGATCGTTTCGTATTGTACGTTAGAAATTTCAAGTGACTTCTCATCAACTTCACTAGTTGCGGGGAGTTTTGCGGTATAAGACAATTGTTTGTTGTAACGATCTAACTGATAGTTGGATGGGTTAAATTGAGGAACAACCATCTTAGTTTCACCAATAACCACCGCAGATTTTGGGCTCCAAGAAATGACAATAGTTCCTTTTTGTTGACCAAACGAACTACCGAAAAAAAGGCAAATAAAGAAAAGGAAAATATTTTTCATTAGTTTAAGTAACGTAGTTTAAAACGAATTATTACAAAAAGTAAAATTATATTATTTCGTAGGATGGCATAATAATATTTGTATTAATTTTGCGTTAGAGGCTGTGTACGGTCTTTAAACGACGGATTAAATTTTATTTTTTAAAAAAAAGGTGTTGCAGTGTAAAGGTTAATTCTTATATTGCGCCACGAATTTATTACCTACTAAAAGTATGAAAGTAAACAAAATTATGACTGTCAAACTCTTACTATCACTCGTAATAGTATTTGGGATTACTACAAGCTGTAGTAAAAAGTCAAGCTCGAAAAACTCTTCGACCGCCACAGGTTGGAAGATAAACGATAAAAAAGGAGGCTTCCAATATGCTTCTAATTTTAAGAAACAAGCTACAGGCCCAGGTTTAGTGATGGTAGAAGGTGGAACCTTTACCATGGGTAAAGTTCAAGATGATGTGATGCACGATTGGAATAATACTCCAAATCAACAACACGTAATGTCTTTCTACATGGACGAAACCGAAGTAACCAACCTGATGTATATGGAATACTTGGATTGGTTGAAACGCGTTTTTCCACCAGAACAAGAAAACTACAAAAACATCTATGAAGGTGCTTCTCCTGATACTTTAGTATGGAGAAATCGTTTGGGATACAATGAAACTATGACTAATAATTACTTAAGACACCCCGCTTATGCTAATTATCCAGTGGTCGGAGTTAATTGGATTCAAGCTGTTGAATTTAGCAAATGGAGAACGGACCGTGTGAATGAGAATACATTAGAGCAACAAGGCTATTTGAAAAAAGATGCTAAAGTGACTCAAGTAAGTGGTGAAAAAACATTTAGTACTGAAACATATTTGAATCAGCCAACCAAGACTTTTGCTGGTGATGATAAAATTGTTTTGAAAGGTCCAAGAAATTCAAAAGCAAAAAATATCAAAACTAAAGGAGACAAAGACAATCCTTCTGTAGATAAAGAACAAAAAAATGTATATGCGCAACGTTCTTCAGGATTGATTCTTCCGGAGTACAGACTACCAACAGAAGCGGAGTGGGAATATGCTGCTGCTGCCGATGTAGGTCAAAGAGAATACAATATCTATAAAGGACAAAAGAAATATCCATGGTCAGGTTCGTATACTCGTTCTGGAAAAAGAAAAGTTCGTGGCGATCAATTGGCTAACTTTAAACAAGGAAAAGGAGATTACGGTGGAATTGCAGGATGGTCTGATGATGGTGCTGATATTACCAACGTAGTAAAATCATATCCACCAAACGATTTCGGATTGTATGATATGGCTGGTAACGTAGCCGAATGGGTTGCCGATGTGTACAGACCAATCGTAGACGATGAAGCAAGTGATTTCAACTACTTTAGAGGTAACGTTTACACCAAAAATAAAATCGGAGAAGATGGAAAAGCAGAATTAGTAACTGCGGAAACACAAACTTTCGATACCTTATCTAACGGTAGAGTAATGGCTCGTAACTTCCCAGGGCAATTGGCCCAAGTTCCAGTGGATGATAAGGAAACGTACTTGAGACAAAACTTCGACAAAAGCGACGAAAAGAACTATAGAGATGGAGACAAACAATCTACTCGTTATTTCAAATTCGGAAACGCTGAAGAAGAAGAAGATGCTAAAACCAAAGAGAAACACAGAATGTACGACTCACCTGAGCACAATGTTACTACAGATAGCTTAGGAAATATGGTTAGAAAATACGATAAGTCAAACAAAAGAACGACTCTTGTTAATGATAACGTTAGAGTTTATAAAGGAGGTTCTTGGAGAGATAGAGCGTATTGGTTAGATCCAGCTCAAAGAAGATATTTCCCTCAAGATATGGCAACAGATTATATTGGTTTCCGATGTGCGATGTCGAGAGTAGGTCCAAAAGCCGATAAGAAAAAACGACCAAGAAATTAATTTTCTAAATAATATTTTTTAAAAGCCCTTTCATAGGGCTTTTATTTTTTAATTTTTTTACAATGGATATTCAACACATTCATGATTTGTTCTTAAGCTGTGATTCGGTCTCAATCGACACTAGAAAGATTTTGCCAAATTCTTTTTTTGTTGCAATTAAAGGGGATCATTTTGATGCCAATACTTTCGCTAAAGAGGCTCTAGAAAAAGGGGCTAAGTATGTGCTAATGGATAATAGCGACTACTTTATTGACGAACGGACTATTGTCGTAAAGGATAGTCTTATGGCTTTACAAGCGCTAGCGAAGTTCCATAGAAATTATCTGCAGTTGCCCATTATTGCCTTAACAGGGAGTAACGGAAAAACCACCACAAAAGAGCTGATTCAAGTGGTGCTTTCAAAAAAATTCAGAACCAAGGCTACCCTTGGAAATCTAAACAACCATATCGGAGTTCCACTAACTTTACTTTCTTTTGATACCAACACCCAAATCGGAATCGTTGAAATGGGAGCGAATCATCAAAAAGAAATCGAATTTTTATGCGACATTGCCCAGCCTGATTATGGGTACATTACCAATTTTGGTAAAGCACATCTCGAAGGATTCGGCGGGGTTGAAGGGGTAATCAAAGGGAAAAGTGAAATGTATACTTTTCTATCGCAACACGGAAAAGCGGTTTTTGTAAATTTGGAAGACCCACTGCAAGTTGTAAAAACCAAAGCAATGCGAGTGGTATCTTTTGGACTGAATAAACCAGAAGCTTTTGTGAATATTGCTGCCGTTTCCGCTAACCCGTTTGTAAAAATTCAATGGGCTACTACGACCATCAATTCCCATTTAATTGGACTGTATAATGCGAATAATATTAATGCCGCGATTACCATAGGGAAGTACTTTGAAGTGGAAGATAATGCTATTCAACAGGCAATTGAAGGCTACATACCAGAGAACAACCGATCTCAATTAGTACACAAGAATACCAATGAAATTATTCTAGATGCCTACAATGCTAATCCGAGCAGTATGGCAGTGGCAATAGCGAACTTCAGCCAACTGGAGAAAGAAAACAAAATTGCAATCCTTGGCGACATGTTTGAGTTAGGGACTGATAGCATAGTCGAACACAAAACCTTAGTGGATTTGCTCCTAAAGGAAACCACTATTACTTGCTATTTTATAGGAAAGGATTTCTACCAAAGTCAGACAGCAAAATCCCATCTTCATTTTTACGAAACCTTTGAAAAGTTTATTGAAGCGCTACAAAAAGAGCCCTTACAACATAAGATGATTTTGATTAAGGGATCCCGTGGGATGGCCTTGGAACGCACTCTAGAATATCTATGATAATAATTTTTTCAAGAGCAAGCACTTATTGTCTCAATGCGCACCAGTTTTAGGAAAAAGTTTTGTCCATAAAAAAACTCCTCAGTTTCCTGAAGAGTTAAGTATTGTGGGCGATGAGGGATTCGAACCCCCGACCCTCTGGGTGTAAACCAGATGCTCTGAACCAACTGAGCTAATCGCCCTGATTGCACTGCAAATATAAGCTTGTTTTTGGTATCTGCAAATATATTTTGGATTAATTATAGTATTTCAGCAACAACAAAGGTACTCCCGCCAATAAAGATAAAATCAGCCGCTCGTGCTAGCCGCAGTGCTACTTTGTAGGCATCAGAAACTGAAGCATATACCGTTCCGATCAAGCCAAATTGTGCCGCTTCGTTTTGTAACAGAGAAGCCTCTAACCCTCTTGGAATATTTGGCTTGCAAAAATAATAATGGGCATTTTTCGGGAATAAGGGCAAGATTTGGGTCAAATCCTTATCGTTTACCATGCCTAAAACGATATGCAAGTGCTCAAATTCTTGCGAAAGCACTTGCTCCAAAACTAAAAGCAACCCTTCTTTGTTATGTGCAGTATCGCAAATTACGGTTGGAGTTTGTCCCAATTGCTGCCATCTTCCTTGTAATCCGGTATTTTGAATCACGTTCCAGAATCCAGTTTGAATCGCTTCTTCGGGAATAACAAAGTCGGTAGTGTTTTGCATCACTCGAAGTGCTTGTAAGACGGTCTTCTTATTTTTAAGCTGGTAATTGCCCTCTAACGGCGACGGGTAGGTGTCCAGAATTAAATCCGACGCAAAATAAATCTTGGCATGTTTTTCAGCCGCCGTACGGATAAAGACGGGCTGAGTTTCCGAAGTATATTCTCCAACAACTACCGGAATATTTTGTTTAATGATGCCAGCTTTCTCTGCGGCGATGGCTGATAACGTATTGCCCAGAAATTGAGTATGATCAAAACCAATATTGGTGATAACCGATAGAAGCGGCGTGATGATATTGGTCGAATCCAATCGTCCTCCCATGCCAACTTCTATAATAGCAATGTCTATTTGCGCTTCTCGAAAATAATCAAACGCCAACCCCACACTCATTTCAAAAAAACTCATATCGTGTTGCTCAAAGAAGCTGCGATGTTTGCCGATAAAATCAGTGACAAATGCTTCCGAAATAGGTTCGCCATTAATCTTAATGCGCTCTCGAAAATCTTTTAAATGTGGTGAAGTATACAATCCGACTTTATAGCCGGCTTCTTGAAATACAGAAGCTAAAAAATGAGAAGTTGATCCTTTACCGTTGGTTCCGGCAACGTGAATGCAGCGTAGCTTTTCTTCGGGATGTCCCAAATAGTCGGCCAGCAACAGAGTATTAGTTAAGTCTTTTTTATAAGCAGAAGCGCCTTGGAGTTGGTACATCGGTAATTGATGAAACATCCAATGCACCGTTTCTTGATAGTTCATTGTAACGAATTATAAACAACCAATTTTGAATTAATCGGTCAGTTTGAAATTGTAGATAATCTTGCCCACTTGTTTTTCTGGAGCCGCATCATCCGCTTGCCATTTGGTATTCATAGCCGCAATTTTGGCTTGGTCTAACAAGCATTTCGCTGCATTTGTGGTTCCTCTAACACCGGGATTAGCGCCAATTACGCGCCCTGATTTGTCTACCGAGATTTGAACCACAACAACACCTTCTTCATTACACAAATAATTGGGTTGTGGTTTGTTTAGCGCTTTGCGATTGCCCAGTTGGTAGTTTCCAGTTCCGTTTCCAACACCGCTTCCATTGCCATTTCCGTAACCGCTTCCAGTACCCAATCCTTGACCAGAACCATTGCCGCCGCCACTTCCTGTTCCGGTTCCGCCACCACCATTGTACCCGCTAGCATTAGCATCACCGTTTGATTTTCCTTTGTTTCCCGCTACTTTATCGTCGCCATCTCCTGATTTGCTCGAGCCGTTCAGAATATTGGCTAGCGCATCAGAGGTCGACTTAGAAGGTTTCGGAACTACTTTCACAATCGGTTTTTCTAGGACTTCTTTCTTAGGTTTTTCAGAAGGTTTCTTTACTTCGGCGATTGCTGGAGCATCCTCATTTTCGCTCACTACGATTTCTTTTTCAGTAGTGGGTGTGACTTGTGTTTTTTGGGGAGTCGAAACCACTTTTTCGGTCGATTGAAAGTTATCGCCAGAACCCAGATCACTATCGCCAAAATTAACGGCCACCTCGCCACCGCCGCCACCACCTTCCAATTCGGGCAGTAGGGATTGATTGGAGAATTTCAATAAAAATAGTAGCAAAAACAACAGTGCAAACAAAGCGGTTGTTAAGGCGAAAGATTTCTTTCTGTTTTCTACTTCAGTGAACACCATGCAGATTCTTTTTTAGCTTTATCGTATAACGAATATAAAAAAAATAAATTGTTATTAGACCAATTGTTTCAACGCAATTTCAAAGGCTGTTGCACTGATGTTAGTCTTAGACGGATTCAGTTCGTGTGCTTTTTCAATGGCTTTTCTAATCGTATTGGACGTGTCCGCAAAAATGGCTTCGTCAGTCATTTGCACTTTCTTTTCCATGAAATACGCAAAAACACGCGCCATACCGCAATTGGAAATGAAATCCGGAATCAAGCTAATTTTTTGATCCACATGCTCCATAATCGGGCCGAAGAAAATACCAGTATCGGCAAACGGCACGTTGGCGCCGCACGAAATTACTTCCAAACCGGAAGCAATCATGCTGTCAATTTGATCTTGTTTCACCAATCGGGAAGCGGCACACGGCGTAAAAATTTCAGCACCCAATGACCAAATTTTAGCGTTGATTTCTTCAAACGGAATCATGTTAAACGCGACTAATTTATTGCCATCTTTATTTAAGAATAAGGTTCTGATTTGTTCGAAAGTGAACCCGTTTTCATTAATCACACCGCCATCACGGTCGATGATTCCAATGACTTTCACACCCATTTCGGCTAAATAAAAAGCGGCTGCCGAACCAACATTTCCAAAGCCTTGTACAATGGCTTTTTTTCCTTTGGCATTTCCACCATAAATGGCGTAATAATGACGTACTGCTTCGGCAACACCATAACCGGTAATCATATCGGCAACGGTATATTTTCTAGAAACGTCTGGGGAAAAATTTGGATTTTCAATGACTTTAACAACCCCTTGACGCAACTGCCCAATGCGGTTAATTTTATCGGCATCGGTAGGTTTGAAATGGCCGTTAAAAACACCTTCTTGTGGATGCCAAACCCCGCATTCTTCAGTCATCGGGATGACTTCATGAATTTCATCTACATTCAAATCGCCGCCCGTACCGTAGTAACTTTTCAATAATGGAGAAACCGCTTTGTACCAACGTTGCAACACCCCTTTTTTACGAGGATCGTTCGGGTCAAAATTGATTCCGGATTTCGCGCCACCAATCGCCGGACCCGATACCGAAAATTTCACTTCCATCGTTTTAGCTAACGACAATACTTCGTTGCTATCCAAACCTTTTCGCATTCTTGTTCCACCGCCTGCAGCACCACCGCGAAGAGAATTGATGACCGTCCACCCTTCGGCTTCCGTTTCAGGGTCTTTCCAGTTGAAGATGATTTCAGGTTCTTTATTTTCGAATTTTTTAAGTAATGCTTTCATTAGTGGTTTACTGTTTTTTTTGCGTTGCAAATGTACTTTTTTTTAAATGGTACAAAAGCGAATTAAGTTAAGTTTAAGGATAAATCACGCCCGAACTGTGATCGGCTGTAGCGCCAGTTACCGATGCCAAGACGTTGATTTCGTTGCGTAATTTCAAAACGCCTAATAGGGCAAAGATCAAAGCTTCTTTGTATTCTAAAAGCGCGGCGGGTGGAATGACTATATTAATTTCAGGTAGGTAATTTTTGATCCGTTCAATCAGAAAATCATGATAAGCACCACCACCGGTAATCAAAAGTTTCCCTTTTTTTTCAGGTAAAGCCAAAGCAATCTGAACCGCCACATGTTCGTTAAAGGTGCTCAAGATAACTTCGATGGGCAGGTTATGCTTTTCTATTAAAGGTAGAACAGTTTCTTTTACAAATTCAAAGCCTAAGGATTTGGGATAAGGTTGCTGGTAGTAGGGTAACGCATTCAACTCGTGCAATAGCGCTGCATGTACACTTCCTGATTGTGCTATTTTTCCGCGGTCGTCATAGTCTAATCCTTGGCGATTGGCATAAAAGTTCAACACGGTATTCACGGGAGAAATGTCAAAGGCAAGGCGACGGTCTTCTTTTTCAAAAGAAACATTAGAAAAACCACCCAAGTTCAAGCAATA
>Ga0208124_100182_pt1 | contig 31579 bp, 29 predicted proteins | sample LakWasM104_HOW12_2_FD_183922 | JGI IMG/M metagenome (GOLD analysis project Ga0208124, IMG submission 183922) | Freshwater sediment methanotrophic microbial communities from Lake Washington under simulated oxygen tension - Sediment Metagenome... | ecosystem: Environmental > Aquatic > Freshwater >...
GTTCTATGCCGACTGGACGCACCCCATCGCAGCCACCTACCCGCAGCTGCGCGCCTACCGTGCCCGGCTGCTGGCACGCCCCTCGTTTGCACGCGCGGTGGAAGGCGGGCGCCCCTACCGCCACTACTTTCCGCTCGGGGCGCCCGACCGCGACTGAGCGCTCGCCCACCACATCACCAGGAGACCCCCATGATGAACCCCGAACCCCACGCCATGCACCGCTGGCTGCAGCAGCTGCTGGGTGACTGGACCTGCGAGTCGCTGGCCGACATGGGCCCGGGCGAACCCCCCGCGCACAGCCGGGGCACTGAACATGTGCGCGCACTGGGCAGCCTGTGGGTGCTGTGCGAAGGGACGGGCTCCATGCCCGGCGGGGGCGGCGAGGCCCGCATGCTGATGACACTGGGCTACGACCCGGACCAGCAGGCGTTTGTCGGCACCTGGGTGGGCTCGATGATGACGCATATGTGGGTGTACCGTGGCACGCTGGATGCCGACCAGAAGGTGCTGACGCTGGAGACCGAAGGCCCCAGCTTCAAGGCCGACGGCGCCACCATGCGCTACCGGGACGTGATCACCCTGGTCAGCGCCAACGAGCGCACGCTCACCTCATTCGGCCAGCAGCCGGACGGCAGCTGGAAGCAGTTCATGCAAGCCAAGTACACGCGAACCCCCTGAGCCGCTGCGCGGCTTCCCCCTGGAGGGGGACGCAACCGCTGGACTGGCGGAGCCAGCTCCACAGGCGCACTGGCATGGCACTCCGCCAAGCGTAGGCGCAACGCGCGTGACACACTGCGCTGTCCATCTCTTCTGATTTCCGCTGTCCCATGACCCTCCGCATCGAAGGCCGCGCACGCTGGCCCGCACTCATCCTGCTGTGCCTGGGCGAGCTGATGATCGTGCTCGACACCACCATCGTGAATGTCGCGCTGCCCAGCATCAAGGCCGACCTGGGCTTTACCGAAACCTCGTTGGTGTGGGTGGTCAACGCCTACATGCTTACCTTTGGCGGCTGCCTGCTGCTGGGTGGGCGGCTGGGCGATCTGTACGGCCACCGGCGGCTGTTCCTGGCGGGCATCACGCTGTTCACCATCGCATCGCTGGCCTGCGGGCTGGCCAATACGCAGGGGCTGCTGGTGGCGGCGCGCGCGGTGCAGGGCGTGGGCGGCGCGGTGGTGTCGGCCGTGGCGTTGTCGCTCATCATGAATCTGTTCACCGAGCCCGGCGAGCGTGCGCGCGCCATGGGTGTCTACGGCTTTGTGTGTGCCGGGGGCGGCAGCATTGGGGTGCTGTTGGGCGGGGTGCTCACCAGCGCGTTGAGCTGGCACTGGATCTTTCTGGTCAACATCCCCGTGGGCGTGGCCATCTACCTGGCCTGCCTGGCGCTGCTGCCGGGCGGCAAGGGGCAGGCCCACGGGCAGCGGCTGGACGTGGCGGGCGCCGTCACCATCACCGCGTCGCTGATGCTCGCGGTGTACGCCATCGTCAACGGCAACGCGGCCGGGTGGACCTCGCTGCAGTCGCTGGGGCTGCTGGGGGCGGCGGTGGCACTGCTGGCGGCGTTTTTGTTCATCGAGTCGCATGTGGCTGCGCCGCTGGTGCCCCTGCCGCTGCTGCGGCTGCGCAACCTGGCCATCTCCAACGTGGTGGGCGTGCTGTGGGCGGCGTCGATGTTTGCGTGGTTCTTTCTGTCGGCGCTGTACATGCAGCTGGTGCTGGGCTACGACGCCATGCAGGTGGGCCTGGCGTTCCTGCCGTCCAACCTCATCATGGCGGGCTGCTCGCTGGGGCTGTCGGCCTGGGTGGTGATGCGTTTTGGCATTTGCCGCACGCTGGGCTGGGGGCTGCTGCTGGCGGCGGTGGGTCTGGCCCTGTTTGCACTCGCGCCCACCGAGGGGCGGTTTGTGATCCACGTGCTGCCCGGCATGCTGCTGCTGGGCGTGGGCGCCGGCATTGCGCTCAACCCGCTGCTGCTGGCCGCCATGGGCGATGTGAAGCCCGAAGACTCGGGGCTGGCCTCAGGGGTGGTGAACACCGCGTTCATGATGGGCGGTGCGTTGGGGCTCGCCATTCTGGCCAGCCTCGCAGATGCCCGCACCGACCAACTGCGCCAGGCCGGGGCCAGTGTGCAGCAGGCGCTCAATGCGGGCTACCAGCTGGCGTTCTGGGTGTCGGCGCTGTGTGCGCTGGTGGCGGCCGGGCTGGGCGGCTTCGTGTTGCGCCCGGCATCGCCGCCCTCAGCCGCTGCGCCTTCCCATCCGGGTGCCGTGTGAGAAGAAGGTTTGCTATCTAGTTGATAGCTGCTCAGGCATGTTGCACTAGCGCATGCGGCCGATTTGGCTTGAAATGGTGGCGCAAGCTGTGTGCGCACGTCGTGCGGCACTGTCCTGTACGCCGCACCGCACTGTTCCACCCAGCGCACTTCTGAAAGCGGCCTCTGGCCTTATCTTTGGCAGGCGTGCTGCCCGATAGCCGGTGGCGCAAACCCAAGGAGCCCTTGATGTCGTCCTCCCCCACCGTGTCTTCGTCGGCCGCCAGCCTGCCCGTCGTGCAGGCCCAGGCGCTGGGTCCGCTGTGGCCCACGATGGACCCGTTCCTGTTCTGCGCCCACCATGACGACGCCTACCCCGCCGGCAACGGCGCGTTTGCGCCCGCCGTGTCGCTGGAGGGCCGCCAGATCGGCAGCGACTTCAGCCGCAAGGACGGCTGGAGCATGTACCACGGCGACACCGTGCCCGGCTTTCCGGGCCACCCGCACCGGGGCTTTGAAACCGTCACCCTGGTGCGCAAGGGCCTCATCGACCATTCCGACTCGCTGGGCGCCGCCGCGCGCTTCGGCGGGGGTGATGTGCAGTGGGTCACGGCGGGCAAGGGCATTGTCCATTCAGAGATGTTCCCCCTGCTCAACGCCACCGAGCCCAACCCGCTGGAGCTTTTCCAGATCTGGCTGAACCTGCCCGCGAAGAACAAGATGGTGGAGCCGCACTTCACCATGCTGTGGAACGAGCGCATTCCGCGCCTGGTGCACCACGACGACGCGGGCCGTGCCACCACGGTGACCGTGGTGGCGGGCGCCCTGCCCGGCGCGCCCGCGCCCCTGTCGCCGCCACCCGAGTCCTGGGCTTCGCAGCCCGAGGGCGATGTGGCCATCTGGACGCTGCGCATGGACCCTGGCGCGCAGTGGACGCTGCCCGCCGCGCGCGGCCAGGGCACGCGCCGCATGCTGTACTTCTTTGTGGGCGACAGCCTGCGCGTGGGCCCGCAGGACGTGGGCCAGCACGCCGCGCTGGAGCTGGTGGCCGGGCAGGACTGGCAGCTGACCAACACCGGCGCCACGCCGCTGGAATGCCTGCTGCTGCAGGGCCAGCCCATCGCCGAGCCCGTGGCGCAGTACGGCCCGTTTGTGATGAACACACAGGCCGAGATCATGCAGGCCATGAACGACTACCGCCGTACCCAGTTCGGCGGCTGGCCCTGGCCCGACCAGGACCCGGTGCACGGCACCGAGGCGCGGCGTTTTGCGCGCTACCCCGGCCAGACCGAGGAAGAGCGCCCAGCCGAGGCCCCGGCGGGCGCATAGGGTTGTTCACCAGGCCCTGCCAAGCTTTCACGGGGCGCTACGGCAGCCGTGCGGCGCCTCGTGGACAATCCGGGGTTTCGTTCTGACCCGCGCGGCGGCTGGTGGCATACCCCTGCCAGCCCCGCGTCGATTCTTCACCGCCTGAAAGCGCAAGCACCACCATGGCCACCACCATCACCAAAGACTCCGCCGTCACCATCACCTACAAGGTCACCACCCCCCAGGGCAAGCCGCTGGATGCGGGGCACCTGTCGTACCTGCACGGTGGCTACGAAAACATCTTCCCCAAGGTCGAGGCCGCACTCGAGGGCCAGGCCGTGGGCTTCAGCACCACGCTGCAACTAGCGGTGGAAGACGCCTTTGGCGCGCGCGATGAAAGCCTGGTGCGCACCATTCCCAAAAGCGAGTTCCCGCCCGGCGTGAAGGTCGGCGGCCAGCTGCAAGGCGTGGGCAACGACGGCCAGCCCGCTGTGTTCAACGTGGTCAAGATCAAGGGCCCCGAAGTGCACCTGGACGGCAACCACCCGCTGGCAGGCCAGGCGTTGACCTTCAGCTGCAAGGTCACCGAAGTGCGCGCCGCCAGCCCTGAAGAAATTGCGCACCGCCATGTGCACGGTGCGCATGGCCACCACCATTGATGGTTGCTCGCCAGCATGGGGCTGGTGACGCCCTCAGACCCTGCTGAACCAGTCATCTGCGCCGGCGCCCGGTAGCGGATACCCAGGCACAAAAAAGCCCGCATTGCGGGCTTTTTTGTTCGGTGAAGCGTCGTGAATTACTTGGCTGCTTCAGGCTTGGCAGCGTCGGCTTTTTTCTCTGCCGTTGCCTTGGTCTTCTTGGCCTTCGCCTTCTTCTCTGCCTTCTTTTCTGCAGGGGCCGACGCGGTGGCGGTTGGCGTTACTGCGGGCTTGGCTTCGGCTTTGACCGCTGGTGTGGCGGGCGTGGCTGGAGTCGCTGGGGTGGCAGGCATGGCCGATGTGGCAGGGGTCGCAGGCGCCGCGGCCTTCGCGGGGGTTGCTGGCGTTGCGGGGGCCGCAGGGGCTTGGGCAAACGATGCGGTCACAAAGAAACCAGCGAGCAGGGCAGCGAGGAGCTTGTTCATGAGAAATCCTTTCAGATCGGATAACCGCCCGACACAGCGTCGGACTTAGCTATGCAACGGGCCTCGCCGGTGGCGCGATGACAGGTTACGAAGTCATTGGCAACAAGGCGTTACCGCGCCCCAGGCCACGTCCGTTCAGCACCGGCTCCTTGCCCAGGCGCTCGCGCGCCCATTCCACAAACGCGCGCACTTTCGCCGGGGCCCGCCGCCCTGCGGGGTACACGATGTGCACGGGCACAGGGGGCAGTTCGTGCTCGGCGAGCACGATGCGCAGCCGCCCGGCGCGCAGGCTGGCTGCGGCCTGGTAAGCGAGGCAACGGGTCAGGCCGATGCCTGCCTCTGCGGCGGCAATGTCCACCTCGTTGCTGTTGCTGATCCAGGTGAACTGCGGCTGGCCGGTGGCGCCATCGCGAAACTTCCAGGGCGCTGGCGTGCGTGCGTCAAACGCGAAGCCGATGGCGCGGTGGTTGCTCAGGTCTGCAGGGTGGCGTGGCCTGCCGTATTGCGCCAGGTAGGCGGGTGACGCCACCACCAGGCGGCGCAGCGCGCCCACCTGCACCGCAGTGAGGCCCGAGTCGGGCAGGGGCGCGATGCGGATGGCCACGTCCATGCCTTCATCGAGCAAATGCACCAGCCGGTTGACGAACAGCGTGCGCACCTGCACGCGCGGCTGGGCCTGCAAAAAGCCCTGCACGATGGGCGCCACATGCTGGATGCCGAACATCTGCGGTGCCGTGATGGACAGCAGCCCCTGGGCCTCGGCCTGTGCACCGCTGGCGGCCTGCTCGGCCTCGTGCAGGTCGTTCAAGAGGGGACGGCAGTCGTGCAAGAAGCGCTCGCCCGCCTCGGTCAAGCGCACCATGCGCGTGCTGCGCTGGAACAGCAGCACACCCAGCCGCGCCTCCAGCGCCGCAATGGCGCGCGTGACGGCCGTGGCCGAGCAGCCCAGCCGCCGCCCCGCCACGGCAAAGCCGCCAGCGTCCGCCACGGCCACAAAACAGCGCAGGGTGTCGAGATAGTCCATGCGACCCATTATTGCGGATACCGCAATTATGAAAAGCGGTGATTGATTATTCACATCGCGGCTTGCAATAGATATCGTCGAGCCATCTTTTCACTCACACCCGACGAGGCTTCACGATGTTCCCCACCACCCCGCTCCAGCTGTACCGCATGCCCATCTCGGGCCATTGCCATCGCGTGGAGCTGATGCTGTCCCTGCTCGGCTTGCCCTATGAACTGATTGATGTGAATCTGCTGCGCGGCGAACACCAGCGCGCGGAGTTTCTGGCACTCAACCCGCTGGGCCAGGTGCCCGTGCTGGTGGACGCGGGCCAGGTGCTGAGCGACAGCAATGGCATCCTGGTGTATCTGGTGCAGCGCTACGCCCCCGGCAGTGCCTGGCTGCCACAAGACGCCGTGGGGCAGGCGCAGCTGCAGCGCTGGTTCAGCCTGGCGGCGGGCTTTCTGGCGCCGGGCATTGGGGGGCCGCGCTTTGCGACGTTGACGGGCCGTGCCGTGAACGAGGTGGCGCAGGCCACCGGCAAGCGCCTGCTCACCTTCATGGAGGACGAACTGCAGGGGCGGGCCTGGTTGCTCGGGGGCACTGCGCCCAGCCTGGCCGATGTGGCCATGGTCAGCTACACCTCGCAAGCCCACCTGGCGGGGCTGTCGCTGGATGCCTACCCGCGCATTGCGGCCTGGGTGGCGCGCATGCAGGCCTTGCCGGGCTACCCGGTGCTGGCCGACCAGCTGCCCACTGCCGAGCAGGTGGCGGCATGACAGCCCCCGTGCCCGCTGCATCGGTTGGGGTGCCGGTGCCGCCCGAGGCATTCCACCCCGGTGAGCAGGCCCTGCAGGCGCGCGTGGGCGTGCGCGAGCGCATGGCGGCCGTGGGGGCCATGGTGTTGCGCGACCACATGCCCGACCAGCACCGCGAGCTGTTTGAAAAGCTGCCCACCTTGCTGCTGGGGACGTTGGATGAACAAGGCCAGCCGTGGGCCACGATGCTTGCCGGACCGCCCGGGTTTGTGCACACCCCCGATGCGCAGCGCATGCAGATCGCGACCGCGCCGGATTCCAAGGACCCGGTGCTCGCACGCCTGGCGCCAGGTGCGGCCGTGGGCGTGCTGGGGCTGGAGCCGCACACGCGGCGGCGCAACCGCATGAACGGGCGGGTGGCAGCGTTTGGCGATACCGGCCTGGGCGTGCAGGTGGTGCAGAGCTTTGGCAACTGCCCCAAATACATCCAGGCGCGGCAGCCAGGCCTGCGCGCTGCGCTGGTCGCTCCGGGCCCGGTGCAGTGGCTGGGGGCCGGACTGGACGCCGACGCCATCGCGCGCGTGCAGCGTGCCGACACCCTGTTCATTGCCAGCGCCTCGGCGCCACGCCCTGGTGCCGGGCACAGCGAAGGCGTAGATGTATCGCACCGGGGCGGTGAGCCGGGCTTTGTGCAGGTGGCGCACACGGAGGCCGGCGTGGTGCTGAGCCTGCCGGACTACCCTGGCAACCAGTTCTTCAACACCCTGGGCAACCTTGCGCTGCACCCGCTGGCAGGCTTGCTGGTGGTGGACTATGAAGAGGGCGGTTTGCTGCACATTGCCGCACAGGCCGAGGTGCTGTGGGACCGCGCAGCGCGTAATGCCTGGCCCGGCGCACAGCGTGTGCTGCGGCTCACGGTGCTGCGCGCCCTGTGGCGGCCGCAGGTGCTGCCGTGGCGCTGGACACCGCCGGTGTCGGCCCCTCAGTTCCGGGTGATGCGCGAGGCAGCGCTGGACTGAGTGGGGCACCACCAGCGGGCCGCGCACGGGGTGCCGTTGTCCCCGCGATGCGCCTGCGCGGCACGGTGGCCTCAGCCTCCACCATCTTGGCGCTGCGCTCGTGTGCTGTCTGCGCCAGCTCTGTGATGAGCGCGGCCTCGGGCAGGTTGTGCCAGTAGCGCGTGGGCATCTCCTTTTTCATCATGGCCAGCTTGAGCCGCGCGGGGTTGAAGATGTGGCGGTAGTAGGTGAGCCACAGCGCCTCGCCTGCGTCGGGCGGCGGCGCATCGCTGCGCTGCGCGCCGGGGCCGGTGTGCAGCTGCTGGCCGTCCCAGCGCACGCTGGCGTCGGGGGTGAGGATGGCCCAGCGCATTTGCGTGAAGCGGCGGATGAAGAAGCCCGCGTTGGCCACGGTGATGTAGTGGTCGGGCTCGAACCAAGCCATGTGCAGGGTCTGGCCGTCGGGTTCCACCACGGGCCGGAAGCGCAGAAAGGCGTGCATCTTGTGGATGTCCCGCCGCACGCTGCGGACCATGTGGTGGGCCAACATGCGGTCGGCGTCCAGCGGGTCGTGTCGCGCGCTGTCGGCTTCATGGCCGCCCTGCGCCATGCGCCACAGCAGGCGGTACATCAGCGCAAAGCGGCCCGGGTCGCGGTGCAGGATGAGCTGCTCGCACAGGTGCACAAAGTCGGGCGGTACGCGCAGCGGCGGCGCATCGGAGGCTGGGCTGGGCCAGGTGTCGCTGGCTGCAGGCTCGGGCGCGAACAGGTCTTCAGCGGCATCCGCCTGGCAGCGCCAGTCCACAGTCTGCGGAGGCACGTTGGCTTGCACCAGGGCGCGTGCCGCTTGGCGAAAACCGGGCCAGTCGGTGGCGTGGTCCAGCGTGATGGTGTGGCGCTGCATCCGTGCCGTTCCAGCTCAGAACAGGCTGCGCTGCACCGGCGGCGGCGTCAACTGCGCGGCGAGGTCAGCGGCGTCCAGCGCACGGCCGGGGCGGTAGTCGGCCGCCTCCACAAAGGGCAGCACTTTCCTGAGCGGCACATGCAGCCGCGCCAGGTCCGCATGCCGCAGGCAGCGCACGCGGCGCGCGGCCAGCAGGCGGTCCACCGTCTGCACACCAAACCCGGGCACGCGCAGCAGCAGTTCGCGCGGCGCGGTGTTGAGGTTGACCGGAAAACGCTCGCGGTGCGCCAGGGCCCAGGCCAGCTTGGGGTCCATGTCCAGCGCCAGCATGCCCTGCTGAGATGTCGGCACGATCTCGTCGTGGGTGAAGCCATAAAAGCGCATCAGCCAGTCGGCCTGGTACAGCCGGTGCTCGCGCACCGTGGGTGGCGCGGCCAGCGGCAGGGCGTGGGCGGCGTCGGGGATGGGGCTGAAGGCTGAGTAGTACACGCGCCGCAGCTGGTGCGCGCCATACAGCCGCGCGCTGGTGGCGAGGATGATGCGGTCGCTGGTGGCATCGGCTCCCACGATCATCTGCGTGCTTTGCCCGCCTGGCGCGAAGTGCGGAACGCTGGCGCGGCGTGTGGTGCGCGACTGCGGCATGGACACGATGGGCTGTGCAGCCTGCTCCTTGCGCGCGGCGCGGGATTCGCCAATGTGCACCGCCATGCGGGCCATGGACCGGTCGATGGCGGCGCTGTTTTTCTCAGGGGCCAGCGCCTTCAGGCCTTCGGCCGTGGGCAGCTCGATGTTGATGGAGAGGCGGTCGGCATAGCGGCCGGCGCGTTCCATCAGCTCGGGCGACGCGTCGGGAATGGTTTTCAAGTGGATGTAGCCGCGAAAGTCGTGCTCCTCGCGCAGCACGCGGGCCACCTCCACCACCTGCTCCATGGTGTAGTCGGGGCTCTGGATGATGCCGCTGGACAGGAACAGCCCCTCGATGCAATTGCGGCGGTAGAAATCGAGCGTGAGCTGCACCACCTCATCGACCGTGAAGCGCGCGCGGGACACGTTGCTGGTGACACGGTTCACGCAGTACAGGCAGTCGTACTGGCAGAAGTTGGTGAGCAGAATCTTGAGCAGCGAGATGCAGCGCCCGTCCGGCGCATAGCTGTGGCAGATGCCCATGCCCTCGGTGGACCCCATGCCGCGCCCGCCCACGGAGTTGCGCGGCGCAGCACCGCTCGATGCACACGAGGCGTCGTACTTGGCGGCGTCGGCCAGGATGGCGAGTTTGGACTGTAAATTCACTGGATGAATTTACAGTATTTTGATTGTCTGACGCCAGCCTGGGGTCAAGCGATAGCGGCAATATGCTCCTGATTTAATAGCTGCAAGCGCATGAAAATCATGCGCTTGAAGCCAAAATCACCTGAAAATTGCTGGATTACACCGTTTCGAGGGCCATCACCGCCGTGGCCGTGTTCGAAATGGGGATGTGATAGTTGCTGTGCACCCGCCGCACGCCCGCGCTGGCGGTGGACAGCGCCCCGCGCATCGCCAGCCACATCAGCAGTTCCACGCCCTGGGTGCCGGTCTTTTCCACCAGTTCGTGCACGCTGAACTGCGTGGCCCATTCGGGGTTGGTGGTCAGGCTCTCGATGAACTGCAGGTCAAACGCCTTGTTGATAAAGCCTGCGCGCTCGCCGTCGAGCTGGTGACTCAGCCCGCCCGAGGCAATCACCGCCACCTTCTTGCTGCGGTCCCAGCTCTGGATCGCCTGGCCCACGGCCTTGCCCAGCGCGTAGCAGCGCTTGGCTGAGGGCAGCGGGAACTGCACGGTGTTGATGCAGACCGGTACCACCGTCACGGGGCAATCGCCCTCGGGCCAGAAGAGCTTGAGCGGCAGCGTGCAGGCGTGGTCCACCAGCATCTCCTGGCAGGTGGTGACGTCAAACTCCTGATCGATCAGCGTGTTGATGAGGTGCCAGGACAGGTCCACCTCACCCGGGAAGGGTGGCAGCGTGGGGATGCCCCAGCCTTCGTCGGCGTTGTGGTATTGCGCCGCCGCACCCACGGCAAAGGTGGGCATCTTGTCGAGGAAGAAATTCAGGCCGTGGTCGTTGTAGAACATCACCACCACGTCCGGCTTCTTCTCGCCCAGCCACTGGCGAAGGGGCGGAAAGCCGTCGAAGAAGGGCTTCCAGTAAGGCTCGTTTTGCAGGCCCTTGTGGATGGCGTTGCCAATGGCCGGAATGTGTGAGGTGCCGAGGCCGCCGATGAGTTGTGCCATGTCGTTTTCCTGATGAAGGTTGTTGTGGCGTGTGTTGCTCAGGCGGCGCCAGGCCGCCCCAAGCCGCCTGCGGCCCCCTTGGGGGGCAGCGAACCACACGCAGTGGGGAGCGTGGGGGCTCAGTCTTTGCCTGCTGCGACCAGCATGGCCTTGAATTCGTCTTTGGTCATGCCCGTCTGCTGCGCGCCGATGTCCTGCATGTCCAGCTTGAAGATGCCCGCGAACTTGGCCAGGTAGTAGGCGTTGCCGCCCGCAGCAATCAGCTGCAGCACGTTCTTGGCGCGGATGGCGGCGGCCTGCTGTTCGTTCAGGCCGTACTTGCGCATGTACGCCTCTTCGTCGGCCAGAAAGGCCTTGCGGTTGGCCTCGTCGTTGAACGAAAAGCACATCTTGTTCAGCGCATAGCCCTTGCGGGCCTGGTCGCCATCGAACGGCGTGGTGCCGGGGATCGGGGGGTTGCGGGAAGGCATGGAAGTCTCCGGGTCTTGATGTAAGTCAGCCCGCAGTGTCGCGACGGCATTGCCAAAGATGAAGGGGCCCAAGATCATCGAATGCATGAGCAAATTCGATGGATCACAGCTGGACGGGCACCTGCTGAAGCTGCTGCTGGCGGTGCTGGAGACGGGCAGCATCACGGCGGCGGCCGAGCGCCTGGGCGTCACCCAGTCGGCGGTGAGCCACTTGCTCGACAAGCTGCGCGCCATCACCGGCGACCCGCTGTTTGTGAAGCGCGGGCGCGGCATCGTGCCTACCGCACGCGCCGAGGCCCTGGCCCAGCCCGCGCGCGACATGCTGCACCAGATGCAGTTGTTTGCCCAAGGGGCAGAGTTTGATCCAGCAGCGTGGCAGACCGAGCTGACCATCGCCGCCAACGACTTCCAGCGCGATTTGCTGCTGCCCGCGCTGGCCGCGCGCCTGCGCAGCGCCGCACCGGGCGTCACGCTGCGCATCGTGCCCAGCGGCGCGCCCAGCGCCGAGCTGCTGCGCTCGGACGCGTGCCAGCTCGTCATCAGCCCTCGCCCACCCGAGGGCACCGACATCGTGCAAAAGCGCCTGTTTGAAGACCAGTACCGCGTGTTCTACGACGCCAGCGTGCGCAGCGCCCCTGCCTCCGAGGCCGACTACCTGGCTGCCGACCACGCCACCGTGGCCTATGAGGCGCACCGGGGGCTGGACCTGGACCGGCAACTGGAAGCACGTGGCGTGCGCCGCCGCCTGGTGGTGCGCGTGCCGGGCTTTGCCGCGCTGCCCGCGTTTGTGCGGGGCACCTCGCTGCTCACTACAGCGCCGTCGCTGATGGGGCGCACCGCGTTGGCCGCGCTGGCGGGCGTGCCGGTGCCCGTGGCTTGCCCCAGCCTGCCCATGTACCTGATCTGGCATGTGCGCTACCAGCAAGACGCGGCACACCGCTGGCTGCGGGCGCAGCTGCAAGAGGTCTTGGCCGCTGTGTTGCCTGTGGAAGGAGCCTGACCCGTAGGGTCAGTCGCGCTCCCGTGACAGCACCTTGCGCAGCCGCCGCGCCGCCCGTTCCCGCAACGAAGGCACGGGGCGCAGCACCGGCCGTGGGTGGGCCTTGGCCTGTTCGCAGGCCGCCAGAAAGTCATTCAGGATGGCCGTGTCATCCAGCGTGTCTGAACCCTGCTTGTGGAACTCCGGATGCCATTGCGTGGCGGCGATGTAGCCGCGCCCTGGCGCAGGCTTGAGGCGAATCGCCTCGGGCACGCCATCGGGTTCGCTCAGTGCCTCGACCACAAATTCCGGCGCCACCCGCTTGATGCCCTGGTGGTGGATGCTGTTGACCCGGGCACGTGGCATGTTGGGGTACAGCTTGGCCAGGTGCGAGTCCGGCAGGATCTGGATGTCGTGGAAGTGCTGGTCGTAGGTGGTGGCGTTGCGGTGCTGCTGCGCGCCGGGGTGCTGGGTCTCGATGTCCTGGTACAGCGCGCCGCCAAAGGCCACGTTGATGAGCTGCAGGCCCCTGCACACTCCAAAGATGGGCTTGCCGACCTGGGCAAAGGCTTTGACCACGGCCAGGTCGTACAGGTCGCGCACGCGGTCACCCACCCACTCGTCGCGCAAAGGCTCTTCGCCATAGTTGCCCGGCCACACATCGGCGCCACCGTGCATCACGATGCCGTCCAGCCATTCGGCGTAGTGGTCCAGCGTGACGTCGCCGCGCGCGGTCTCGCCCGTGGGGCAGGGCACCATCACCACCATGGCACCCGCCGACATGAGCCAGTGGGCGATGGACTGTTCGACGTACTGCAGCGTCTTGCCCGTGAACAGCGGGCGTGCAGGGTCGGCGTGTTGAAAGCAGGCGGACAGGCCAATCTTGAGGCGGGGGGCAGCAGGCATGGGGGAAAGCTCCGGGCAGCGCTTGTGCGCGTGATTCCTGCAGTTGTAGCACCGCACCCCCTGTGGCGTCTGTAGGAAAGGGCCGTGCAGCGCCGCGCGCTGCGGCCACGGGTTGATGGGGTGCCTCAAGCGTCACAACCTGCAACGAAATGTGGCTTTCTTCATGAAATGTGTCCGCATGTCGATGGGGCGCGGGCGAAATCTGGGGGGCTGATCGCCATAATTTCAGCTCACCCGGTGCCAGGGAGGGGCGCCCGGTGGCGCGATGCACGCCTTCCCCGAAAGCAGAAAAAATGTCCCATCCAAAATTCCGTTTGTCCGCCCTGGCTGCGTTGGTGGCCGCGACAGCTGCCGCCTGCCCGCTGGTGGCACAGGCCACCGTGCCCGCCGGTGCGGCAGCCGAGATCATCAGCCTGCAAGGCACAGGTGACCAGCGTGCCGCCTCCGCAGCCGACTGGGGCCCTGCCCGACTGGCCCAGGCGCTGGCCCAGGGCGACTTTGTGCGCACACGCCAGGCCGCCAAGATGGCGCTGCTGTTCGCGGACGACACCCAGCTGCGCCTGCACCAGAACACGGTGCTGCAGGTCAAGGGCGTGGCCACCCCGGCACAGCCCGTGACCACCTTGCTGCTCAACGCCGGCCGTGCGTGGACGCAGACCAAACGCGCCGACGGCAGCCGCCTGAACCTGGAGACACCGGCCGCGACCGCTGCGATCCGTGGCACCGACTGGGACATCAGTGTGGAGGACGATGGCCGCACGCTGATCACCGTGCTCTCGGGCACGGTGGAGTTTTCCAACGCGCAGGGCTCGGTGTCGGTAGGGGCCAACGAAGCGGCGTTGGCCGAAGTGGGCAAGGCCCCCGTCAAGCTGGTGCTGAGCCAGCCACGCGACCGCATCCAGTGGGTCAACGCGTTGCGGGCCGATCCAGTGCCCCACCTGTCGGCCGAGGCCGTGCCTGCAGCACTGGTGCCCGTGCGGGATGCCCTGGCAGCGCGCGACATCGCCGCAGCCCGTGCGGCGCTGGTGCAGGCGCGCACCACGGCCGCACCCGCATGGGTGGATGTGTTCGATGCGGCCGTGGCCCTGCAGGCGGGCGACCTGCTGGCCGCACGCGGGTCGCTGGCGCGGCAGGTGGCTGCGGTGGACGCCGCGCCGCTGCCCGCGTGGCTCATGCAGTCCGACGTACAGCTGATGGAGGGGGAAGGGGCAGCAGCGGCCGGGACGCTGCGCACGGCGCTCCAGCGCTGGCCCGCCCACCCGGCGCTGGTGGCGCAACTGGCGCGGGTGCAGATCCTGAGCGACCGGGTGGACGAAGCGGCTGCCACCCTGGCCCCCGTGCAAGGCACAGCCCACGCCGACCTGGCGCTGGTGCGCGCTGAGCTGGCCCGGCGCCGGGGCGATGCGCCCGGCACGCTGGCCGCCTATGCCGAGGCCCAGACTTTGGCGCCAGGCGATGCACGCGCCTGGCAAGGCCTGGGCAGTGCGCATGCCGAGCGCGAAGACCCGCGCCCCGCCCGCGAGAACCTGCACCGCGCGTTGCAGCTGTCGCCGCAATCGCCCGGTGCCTGGGGCGAGTTAGGGACTCTGGAAACCTTTGTGAACCAGTTCACCGAAGCGGGTCAGGCGTTTGCCACTGCGCTGGGCGACAACCCGGCGGACTACGTCGCGCTCACCGGCCAGGGGCTGCTGCACCTCAAGCAAGGGCAGCCGGATGCCGCGCTGGATGCGTTCTTGCGGGCGGGCGTGATGGAGCCGCGCTATGCCCGCGCCAAGACCTGGACTGCCGTGGCCTACTACCAGCTGGGCCGCCATCAGGATGCGCTGACCACCTTGCAGCAGGCGACCGTACTGGACGACAAGGACCCTGTGCCCTACATGCTGCTGGCGCAGATCCACACCGATCTGTTCCGGCCCGGCGAAGCGGTGGAGGCTGCGCGCGCCGCCGTGGGGCGCATGCCATATCTCAAGTCGCTCAACCAGGTGGCCAACGACCAGAAGGGCAGTGCGAACCTGGGTTCATCGCTGGCATTCTTTGGCATGGAAGACTGGGCGCTGGAGATGGCGCAGCAGAGCTTCTACCCCTACTGGGGCGGCAGCCACCTGTTCATGGCAGACCGCTATGCGGGCGAATTCAACAAGAACTCGGCGCTGTTCCAGGGCTTTCTGACCGACCCCATGGCGTTTGGGGGCAGCCAGCGTTATTCGCCGCTGCTGCAGCAGCCCGGCAGCCACGGATCGGTGGGTGTGACGCTGGACCGCGAGTTCTACCGGATGCGTGCGCCAGCGGTCACGCTCAATGGCCTGGACAACAGCCATGTGCCGGTGTCCTGGTTCTTCAAGGCGCAGACGGCGGATGTGAGTGCCTATCCGTTCGACCTGCAGGTCAACCGCCTTCCTGCCATGCGCGCGGGCGAGGGAGACCTGCGTGCCCATGCCATCACCGCTGGGGTGGGCATGCAGCCCACCGAGCGCATCAACCTGTTTGCCTACGCCAACCAGTTCAGCATGCGCCTGCGCGGCCAGAACGCGCAGGAGACTTCGCTGGACGACACCGTCACCCAGGGCGCCCTGGGCATGGCCTACCGGTGGGGGCCGACGGAGCAAACCTGGATCAAGCTGGGCCGCAGCGTGGACAACCTGCAATTGCTGCGCTACCCCACGGCCTACATCGAGCCACCGTTCCTCACCGTCATGGGCGTGAGCAGTGCCCCGCGCAAGGACTTCAGCGACATTCAGCTGCGCCACACCGTGGACACCACCCCCGGCAGCCGCTGGAGCGTGACGCTGGAGCATGTGCGCGAGCGCCAGAACAACCTGCTGGCGGGCGAGGCCGCCGTGGTGGCTGACATTCCAAACGTGGGCCTGTACCGCGACTACCTCGTCCTGGCAGGCTACAACCGCATTGACCGTCGTTACACCGGCCTCACCCTGGCCACCACGCAACGCCTGGACCCGGCGCTGAGCCTGGACGCAGCCCTGGGGCTGCAGCAAATCCGCCACCGCGTGGACGGCCTCACGCAGAGCTACCTGGTGGGGCTGGATGCCCTGAGCGAAGACCAGGCCCGCCGCGCGGACACCGAGCGCGTGGTCACGCCGCGCCTGGGGGCGGTGTGGCAGCCTGCTGCGGGCACCACGCTGCGCGTGGCCTATCAGGACTGGCTGCGGCCTCTCAGCGTCTCCACCCTCGCCAGCGTGGAGACCGCAGGCATCCCTGTCGAGGACCGACTGGTGGAGGCTGGAGGGCGCCACAAACGCACAGTGGCACAGCTGGGCATGGAGGTGGGTGCCAACACCTTTGTGGGCCTGCGGGCCGACCATCTGCGGGTGAACAACCCTGGCACGATTGGCGTGGACCTGCGCACGCCCAGCCTGCCGTTCCTCGAAGAGATGCGCAACGCGCAGCTGGTCAACCTGTCCACCAGTGATCTGTTGGAGGACACGCCGAGTTTTGAGCGCGGCACGCTGCAGACCTTGGGTGGCACGGTCAACCACATGTTCAGCCGCCGCTGGTCGGGCTACGCCAAGTACCTGTACCAGCACAGCGAAAGTCGCATGCTCGATGGTGGTGCCGAGGTGGTGGGGCGCATTCCCTACATTCCGCGCCATACCGTGGCGCTGGGTGCCACCTGGGCCAGCGCGCAGCGCCTGTACCTGAGCGCGCGCGCGGTGTACCGCTCGGAGCGGTTTGAGGACAAGGAGAACCTCACGCGCCGTGCGCCGGGCTGGGGCGTGGACCTGATGGGTTTCTGGGAAACGCAGGACAAACGCTGGGTGGTGGGCGTTGCGGCCATGAACCTGTGGGCGCCCAAGTCCGACCGGCAAAAGACCCGCTATGTCCTGGATGCGCGCTATCGCTTCTGATCGGGCGGCGGTGCCGCACGCCCGGCAGCGCCAGCGGTGGCTCTCGCTCGCGGCGGGGGTGCTGGCGTTGCTGCTGGTAGGGGCAGCCACGCTCAGCCGCACATGGCATGCGCTGGAGTTCAAGACCTTTGACGTGCTGACGGCGCTGGCGGCCCCCCACGGCACGACCGTGCCGGTGGTGATTCTTGCGATCGACGAGCCGACGTTTCAGGAGCTGCAACAGACCTGGCCATTTCCGCGCAGCGTGCATGCGGCCCTGCTGGAGCGGCTGCGCGCAGACGGTGCCCTGGCCGTGGGGCTGGACATTGTTTTTGCCGACCCCACCACCGAGGCCGAAGACGCCGCTCTGGACCGCACGATGGCCCAGGTGGGGCAGGGCTTGCCCGTGGTGCTGGCCTCCACCCGCGAGAAGATCGACAGCGCCAATGCCGCGCTGTGGATGGACATCCAGCCGCTGCAGCGGTTTCTGGACGCTGGCGCCGACGCGGGCGATGCCGGGGTCGAGCCGGACGACGACTTCGTGGTGCGCCGCGCCCCCGTCGCGCGCGAAGGCTTTGCGCTGCGGCTGGCCCAGCGCGTGACAGAGGCGCGCGGCCAGACCCCGGCGCTGCACCATTTCGACTGGATCGGCTACCGGGGCCCGCGCGGCACGTTTGACACGCGCTCGTACTACCAGGCGCTGGAGCCGGGGCTGCTGCCTGCAGGTTTCTTCAAGGGCAAGATCGTGCTGGTGGGGCGCTCGGCGCGCACCGCCACCGAGCTGGCGCACTCGCAGGCCGACCTGTTCAACTCGCCGTTTGGCACGGCGGGCGGTGAGCGGCTTTTCCCGGGGGTGGAGCTGCAGGCCACGCTGCTGGACAACTACCTCACCGGCGGCGGGCTGCGCAGCGTGTCGGACGCTTGGACTTTGGCGATCACCGTGCTGCTGCTGCCTGTGCTGTTGGGGGCGAGCCGGCGGCTGCACCCGGCGGGCGCGGCGGCGCTGACGGCGGCGCTGGTGGTGGCCATGGGAGCCGTGTCGTGGGGGCTGTTTGCCGGCCCGCGCCTGTGGTGGCCGCCGCTGTTGCCTGTGGCGGCGGCAGTCGCCATTTATGGGGCGGCTGCGCTGGTGGGCTATGCCGTGGTGCGCCAGCGCGCGCGCCAGACGCGGGCGATGTTTGCGCAGTACGTGCCGCCTGCCGTGGTCTCGCGCCTCATTGCGCAGCCCGAGCTGATGCGCCTGGGTGGCGAGGCGCGCGAGGTCACGCTCATGTTCACCGACCTGGCCAACTTCACCACACTGTCCGAGCAGCTCAGTGCCGAGCAGACGGTGGAGGTGCTCACCGGCTACTTCAACGCCATGACGCCGATCGTGCACGCCACGGGCGGCACCGTGGACAAGTTCATTGGCGACGCGGTGATGGCCTTCTGGGGTGCGCCGCTGGACGACCCGCGGCATGCCGAACACGCCGTGGCCGCCGCCATCGCCATGCAGCAGGCCATGCAGGCGCTGGTGGCCGATCTGCGCGCGCGCGGACTGCCGCCCATCCACATGCGGATCGGGCTGCACACGGGGCGTGTGGTGGTGGGCAATGTGGGCTCGGACCAGCGCTTTTCATACACGGCCATTGGCGACGCGGTGAACCTGGCCGCGCGGCTGGAGGGCGCCAACAAGGCGTTTGGCACCGGCATCCTGCTGTCGGCCGCCACCGCAGCGCAGCTGCCGCCCACGGTGGCGTTGCGCGCGCTGGACGATGTGATCGTCAAGGGCAAGACCGAGCCCGTGCGCGTATTCACGCCGTGCGAGGATGCGGCGGTGCGTGATGCCAGCCTGGCCGCGTTGAACGCCTTCCATGCGCGCGACTGGCCCGGGGCCGAGGCACAGCTGGCAACGGTGCTGGAGCGGCTGCCCGGAGACCCGGCCGCTACCCGCCTGCTGGCGCGTGTAAATGAAGCGCGGGCGTTGCCTGCCGATGCGCCCTGGCAGGCCGCCGTGGCGCTCGACAAACTGTAAGAGCCTGTGGACCATCCCCCGCGACATCGTCACCAGGCTCTCTACATCCTTTGACATGTATTCACCGGGGATATGGATGCAGGTGCCATGATGGGGACTTCGCAACTTCATCAGGAAGGACCCTCCCCATGCAAGTACAAGTCAACACCGACGACCACATCCACGGCGGCGATTCGCTGGCGCGCTGGATCACGGACGAGTGCAAGAGCCGGCTGTCCCGCTTTCAGGACCATGTGACGCGGCTGGAGGTGTTCCTCACCGACCTGGATGCGGGCAAGTCCGGTGCCAATGACAAGCGCTGCCGCATCGAAGCGCGCGTCACGGGCCGCCAGCCCATCACCGTGACTGATGAGGCCGACAAGATGGCCAACGCCTTCATCGGCGCGGCCGACAAGCTGGCCCGCGCCCTCGACACTGACCTGGGCCGTGTGAAGGACCGCAATGGCCGTGACACCATCCGTGTGGCCGCCGACGAACGGGATTGAAGTGAATTCGAGGTGAAATAGGCTTCTAGCGCATGATTTTCATGTGCTGGCAGCTATCAATTCGATAGTAATGAAAAAGGCGCTGCAGCCCAAAGGTTGCAGCGCCTTTTTGTTGGGGTCGCCTACAGGTCGAGCACCAGCAGTTTGCTGCGCGCGCGGGAGCAGCAGGGCATGAACTGCTCGTTGGCCGCCTTTTCTTCGTCGGTCAGGTACATGTCGCGGTGGTCCACCTCGCCTTCCAGCACGCGCGTGAGGCAGGTGCCACACACGCCCTGCTCGCACGAGGTCAGGATGTCGATGCCCTCCTTGCGCAGCGCTTCCACCACCGACACATCGGGCGCAATGGGGTAGACCTTGCCCGTGCTGGCAATGCGCACCTCAAACCCCTGGTCGCCCGAGGTGTCCTGCGCCGGGGCGCCAAAGTATTCCAGGTGGATGTGGTCCTGCGCCCAGCCCAGGGCCTTGGCGGTGGTCACCACATGGTCGATGAAGCCTGCCGGGCCACACACGTACAGCCGCTTGTCGGGGCCGGGGGCTGCCAGCACGGCGGCGGTGTCCAGCTTCTGCTCGGGGGCGCCTGCATCGAAGTGGAAGTGGGCGTGGGGCGCAATGGCCGATGTAGCAATTTCAGCAGCAAACGCCGTGCGTTCGGCAGAGCGGGTGCAGTAGTGCAGCGCAAAGTCAGCGCCCGTGCGCGCCAGCCGGTCGGCCATGCACAGCAGTGGCGTCACACCAATGCCGCCCGCCAGCAGCAGCGTGCGCTGTGCAGGGTGCAGCGCAAAGTGGTTGCGCGGCGTGCTGATGGTGATCACGTCGCCCTCGTGCACGCTGTCGTGCATGGCGACCGAGCCGCCGCGCGATGCCGGGTCACGCAACACGGCGATGCGGTAGCGGTGCGACTCGTGCGAGGCATTGCACAGCGAGTACTGCCGAGTCAGCCCGCCCGGCAGGTGCACATCGATGTGCGAGCCCGCGCTGAACGGCGGCAGTGCGGCGCCGTCCAGCCGCGCCAGCTCATAGCTGGCGATGCCCTCGGCTTCGGCCTGCTTCTTGACGACGCGGACCTGCAGGGTCTCCTGCGCGGTCATGCGGCCACCGCCTGTGCTGTGGCAGGCGCGTGTTCTGCCGCCAGCAGGCGGTCCAGAATCTTGCGCGACTGCACGCCACCCGCATCGATGTTGAGCATGAGCAGCTTGCGGTCGGGGTAACGCAGCAGGTTCTCCTGCTGCAGCTCCAGCATCTGCTGGTCCTCCGCAAAGATCTTGCCCTGGCCGTCGCGGATCTGGGTGGTGAGCGACGGGTCTTGTGGCTTGAAGTTGCGCGCCATGCCCCAGAAGTAGTGGATCGACGTTTCGGTCTCGGGCGTGATGAAGTCCACCACGATGCTCGATGCCTTCTTGTCGGCCGGGGCGTTGTAGCCGCCGTTGCCGGCCAGGGCCACGCCCACCTCGATCAGCACATGGCTGGGGGGCGTGAAGTGGCAGATCTGCCAGCGGTCCACCAGCTGGTCGTCGGGCAGGCCGTTCATGCGCAGCGCCATCTTCCAGAACGGGGGGGCTTCAATGCCTTCCATGAAGCGGCTGGTGATCACCTCGTCGCCCTCCACGCGGGTCTTGCAGGGCACCTCGTCGATTTCCTTCTGGCCGATGCTGGTGGAGTGCACATAGGTCTCGTGCGTCAGGTCCATCAGGTTGTCGATCATCAGGCGGTAGTCGCAGGCGATGTGGTACAGCCCGCCGCCGTAAGCCCATTCAGGGTTGTTGGCCCAGGGCAGGTGGTGGATGGTGGCGGGGTCGGCCTTGTCGGCGTCGCCGGGCCACACCCAGATGAAGCCATAGCGCTCCACCACCGGAAAGCTGCGCGCCTTGGGGAACCCCTGCACGCGCTGGCCGGGCATGGACACCGACTTGCCCGTGCATTCCACCCGCAGGCCGTGGTAGCCGCACTGCAGGTGGCCTTCGCACACCGTGCCCAGCGACAGCGGGGCGCCCCGGTGGGGGCAGAAGTCGTCCAGCGCGGCGACCTGGTCGGGCGCGGGGCGGTAGAACACGATCTTCTCGCCGCAGATGGTGCGGCCCAGGGGCTTGTCCGCGATCTCGTCGGGCGTGCAGGCTACGTACCAGGCGTTCTTGGGATACATGGTTGTCTCTCTCCGTGGGTGGATGGTGTCGTTGCAGGCTTGGTATACAGCCCGCTCGCAGATCGCAGGCTAGGTGGGGCGATTGTGCGAAAAAGGCGAGTTCATGTATACATAGTAAAGGCGTAAAGCAGCTATTGCACTCTGGCATATCTTCTAACTTGTTGTTTTGTAATGTGTTGAAGTGTTTTTGAGTGGATGTTGTTTTGGTTTGTGTATACATTGTGCTGACTGACTCTCTCCCTCTCGCTGGTCGTATCGCTCCCTATCGCCATGAACCCTCCCGAACCCCTGACCATTGCCCTACCCGCCGAGGCCGCCGAGGCAGGTACCTCGCAGGCCGTCAAGGCGCAATTGCGCCTGCGCGAGATGATCCTGGCGGGCGAGCTGCCCGGCGGCGCCCGCATTGCCGAGCTGACCCTCGTCGAGAAGCTGGGGGTGTCGCGCACGCCCATTCGCGCCGCGCTGATGCGGTTGGAGCAGGAGGGCCTGCTGCACCGACTGCCCGGTGGCGGCTACGCCGTGCGCACGTTCTCTGAAACCGATGTGGCCGACGCCATTGAACTGCGCGGCACCATGGAAGGGCTGGCCGCGCGCCTGGCGGCCGAGCGGGGCGTGGCCCCCGCCCTGCTGGCCGAGGCCCACGCCTGCCTGGACGTCATCGACAGTGCCCTGGCACCGCCCACGCTGGATGACGAAGGTTTTTCGCGCTATGTGGAGCTGAATGCAAGGTTTCACCTGCTGCTCAGCCGCATGGTGGGCAGCGATGTGGTGGCGCGGGAGCTGGACCGCGTCAAGGGCCTGCCGTTTGCGTCGCCCTCTGCGTTTGTGGTGGTGCAGACGCATTCGGCCCAGGCGCGCGACATGCTGGTGGTGGCGCAAGACCAGCACCGCCAGGCGCTCGATGCCATCGAGCGGCGCGAGGGTGCACGGGCCGAGGCCATCCTGCGAGAGCACTCGCGCATCACCCGGCGCAACCTGCTGGCGGCGGTGCAGGCGTCGCAGGTGCAGGGCTTGCCCGGTGTACAGCTGATCCGCGAGCGGGCATAACGGCCGGTGCAGGCGTCCGGGGCTCCTTGGGTTATTGCATTTGGCGATACCTGAATGCTTGAATTTGCGCTTGTGAAATAACCCAGCCCACGCCAAACTCCCGCCAGCATTTTCTGTATACAACGACTTTCCACAGGAGACAACGATGCAAAAACGCCACCTTCTTCGTGCCTCGGCTGCCGCCGCCATCGCGCTGTCCACCGGCCTGGCCGTGCTGCCCGCCGTGGCGCAGGACAACGTGTTCAAGATCGGCCTGGTTCTGCCCATGACCGGCCAGCAAGCCACCACCGGCCGGCAGATCGAAGCCGCGGCGCGCCTGTACATGGCCCAGAACGGCGACATGGTGGGTGGCAAGAAGGTGCAGCTCATCATCAAGGACGACACCAGTCTTCCTGATGTGACCCGCCGCCTGGCCCAGGAGCTGGTTGTCAACGAAAAGGTCAACGTGCTCGCCGGCATGGGCATCACGCCCTCGGCCATGGCCACAGCCCCGCTGGCCACGCAGTCCAAGACCCCCCTGGTGGTGATGGCTGCCGCCACGTCCAGCATCACCGAGGCCTCGCCCTATGTGGTGCGTACCAGCTTCACGCTGCCGCAAGTGTCGGTGGCCCTGGCCGACTGGGCACCCAAGAACGGCATCAAGAAGGTCGTGACCCTGGTGAGCGACTATGGCCCCGGCATCGATGCCGAAAAGTTCTTCAACCAGCGCCTCACGTTCAACGGCGGCCAGGTGACCGAAGCCCTGCGCGTGCCGCTGCGCAACCCCGACTTCGCTCCCTTCCTGCAGAAGGTGCGCGACGCCAAGCCCGACGCGCTGTTTGTCTTTGTGCCGTCGGGCGCGGGCGCTGCCGTGATGAAGCAGTTCCTGGAGCGCGGCATGGACAAGGCCGGCATCAAGCTTATCGGCACCGGCGACGTGACGGACGACGATCAACTCAACGACATGGGCGATGGCGCCCTGGGCGTGGTCACCTCGCACCACTACTCGGCTGCGCACCCCTCGCCCATGAACAAGAAGTTCGTGGAAGCCTTCGAGAAGGCCAACAAGGGCCTGCGTCCCAACTTCATGGCCGTGGGCGGCTATGACGGCATGCGCGTGATCTATGAAGCGCTCAAGACCACCAAGGGTGCCGGCGGCGGTGACGCCCTGCTGGCCGCCATGAAGGGGCAGATCTTCGAAAGCCCGCGCGGCAAGGTGTTCATCGATGCGCAGACCCGCGACATCGTGCAGGACGTGTACCTGCGCAAGGTGGAGCGTGTGAGTGGCCAGCTGTACAACGTGGAGTTCGACGTGATCAAGGACGTCAAGGACCCCGGCAAGACTAAATAAGCCCCCTGAGCCGCGACCCGCTCGGTGTGTCCGCCAGATGCGGCCACTCTTCGTTGCCGTCCAAGCCTGCGCAGGCAGGCTCGGAGCCGCGGCACTCAGCCCCCAGGGGGACGCCGCCAGCGCGGCGGGGCGGCCCTTGCACGGCGGCCGCTGGTCTGGCCGCGCCAGTATTTACGGGCAGGCTCCCTCTCGATCCGTTCGGACTGAGCCTGTCGAAACCGGGGGCCGCAGGTTGAACGTCCGGCTTTGGTGATTCGTCGCACTTCCACAGCCCTGAGCAGGGTGGTGCACTTTTGTCTTCAATGAAGTGATTTCATGCTGACCATTCTTTTCGACGGCGTTGCCTACGGCATGCTGCTGTTCATCCTGGCAGTCGGCCTGGCCGTGACCATGGGGCTGATGAACTTCATCAACCTCGCGCACGGGGCCTTTGCCATGGCGGGGGGCTACATCACCGTGCTGCTCATGCAGCGGCTGGATGTGCCTTTCCTCGTCTGCCTGCCCATCGCCTTTGTCGGTACGGCCTTGCTGGGCGGCGTGCTGGAGCGCACGCTGTACCGCCCGCTGTACCACAAGGCCCACCTGGACCAGGTGCTGTTCTCCATTGGCCTGGTGTTCATGGCCGTGGCCAGCGTGGACTACTTTGTGGGCTCCACGCAGCAGATCATGCAGCTGCCTGAATGGCTCAAGGGCCGTACCGAGATCGGCAGCGGTGCCCTCATGCTGGGCATGGGGCACTACCGCCTGTTCATCATCGCGGTGTGCGCTGCGCTCACCGTGGGCCTCCAATATGTGCTCACCAAGACCCGCTTCGGCAGCCGCCTGCGCGCCAGTGTGGACGACCAGCGCGTGGCGGCGGGCATGGGCATCAACGTGAACATCGTGTTTTTGTCCACCTTCGCTTTCGGGTCCGGCCTGGCGGGCCTGGGCGGTGCGCTGGGCGCGGAGGTGCTGGGTCTCGACCCGAGCTTCCCGCTCAAGTTCATGATCTACTTTTTGATCGTGGTGGCGGTCGGCGGCACCTCGTCCATCACCGGCCCGCTGCTGGCCGCGCTGCTGCTCGGCATTGCCGACGTGGCAGGCAAGTACTACATCCCCAAGCTGGGCGCCTTCATTGTGTACAGCCTCATGATCCTGATCCTCATCTGGCGCCCCCAGGGCCTCTTTGTGCGCAAGGGGGGCAAGTGATGTCGAACCTGCAAAACACCTTGCTGCAGGCCCGGCGCTTTCGCTGGTGGGAGCCCGTGCTGTGGCTGCTGGCCTTTGCCGCACCGTTGGCGCTGCCGAGCCACGCCCTCATCATCAACGAGATCGCCATCGTGGCGCTGTTCGCGATTTCGCTGGACCTCATCCTGGGGTACACGGGCATCGTCTCGCTGGGCCATGCGGCTTTCTTCGGGCTGGGCGGCTACGCGGCCGCGCTGTTTGCCAAGCATGTGATGCCCGACCCGCTGGTGGGCCTGGCCGTGGGCATTGGCGCGGCCACCGTGCTGGGCGCCGTGGCGTCGCTCACCATCATGCGCGGCACCGATCTCACCCGCCTCATGGTCACGCTGGGCGTGGGACTGGTGATGCTGGAGCTGGCCAACAAGCTCGACTGGCTGACCGGTGGCGCCGACGGCCTGCAGGGCGTGATGATGGGGCCGGTGCTTGGCCAGTTCGAGTTTGACCTGTACGGCCGCACGGCCGCGTGGTATTCGCTCACCGTGCTGCTGGTGTTCTTCCTCATCGCGCGCCGCATCGTGCAGTCGCCTTTTGGTGCCACGCTCAAGGCCATCCGCGACAACCGGCTGCGCGCCATGGCCATCGGTATCCCGGTGACGGCCAAGCTGGCGCAGGTGTACACGCTGGCCGCTGCGCTGGCCGGTGCCGCGGGCGCACTGCTCACGCAGACCACAGGCTTTGCCTCGCTCGACCTGTTCGAGTTCCACCGCTCGGCCGACGTGATGCTGATCCTGGTGATCGGCGGCGTGGGCTGGCTGTATGGCGGCATCCTGGGCGCCATTGGCTTCAAGCTGCTGCAGGACGTGATCTCGTCCATTACACCGCAGTACTGGACCTTCTGGGTGGGCTTGTTCCTGGTGGTGCTGGTACTGGTCGGGCGTGACCGTCTGTTCCGCCCCTGGACCTGGTTTGGCGCCGGTCGCAAGGCCGGGGCTGCCTCCAAAGCGGGAGGCCATTGATATGAACACGACAACTTCCACCACCGTGCTGTCGGCCAAGGGCTTGGTCAAGCGTTTTGGCGGCATCACGGCCACCAACAACGTCACGCTGAACCTGCAAAAGGGCGCGCGCCATGCGCTCATTGGCCCCAATGGCGCGGGCAAGACCACGCTCATCAATCTGCTGACTGGCGTGCTGGAGCCCACCGAAGGCTCCATCACCCTCGAAGGCCAGGACATCACGCGCCTGGCGCCGCACCAGCGTGTGCAGCGCGGCATGGTGCGCACCTTCCAGATCAACCAGCTGTTCGACACCCTCACGCCGCTGGAGACACTGGCGCTCACCGTGTCGCAGCACCAGGGCCTGGGCGGCAAGTGGTGGCAACCGCTGGGCGCGCGCAAGGCGGTCACCGAGCGCTGCGAGCAACTGCTGGAGCAGTTCCACCTCACCTCAGTGATGGCCGAGGAAACGCGCGTGCTGGCCTACGGCAAGCGCCGCCTGCTGGAGATTGCGATTGCGCTGGCCTGCGAGCCGCGCGTGCTGCTGCTCGACGAACCCGTGGCCGGTGTGCCCGCCGGCGAGCGCGAGGAGCTGCTGCAGACTGTGGCGGCCCTGCCCGCCGATGTCTCGGTGCTGTTGATCGAACACGATATGGACCTGGTTTTCAGCTTTGCCAACCGCATGACGGTGCTGGTCAACGGCACCGTGCTCACCGAGGGCGACCCGGACACGATTGCCAATGACCCGCAGGTGAAGGCGGTGTACCTCGGCCATGGGGAGGATGCGCATGTCTAAGACAGAACTCCTGCGCATCGAGGGCCTGAGCGCGGGCTACGGCGAGGCCGTGGTGCTGCAAGGCATTTCGCTGGCCCTGCCCGAAGGCGACACGCTGGCCCTGCTGGGGCGCAACGGCACGGGCAAGACCACGCTCATCAACACGCTGGCCGGAGCCACGCGCCAGCATGCCGGCACGGTGAGCCTGGCCGGCGTGGCGCTGCACAAGCTGCCCCCGCACGAACGCGCAGCGGCCGGCATCGGCTGGGTGCCGCAAGAGCGCAACATCTTCAAGTCGCTCACGGTGCACGAGAACCTCACGGCCGTGGTGCGCCCGGGCCGCAAAGGATCGACCGCACGGCCGTGGACGCCCGAGCGCGTGTACGAAATGTTCCCGCGCCTGGCCGAGCGCAAGACCAACCTGGGCACGCAGCTCTCGGGCGGCGAGCAGCAGATGCTGGCCGTGGGCCGCGCGCTGGTGCTCAACCCGCGCCTGCTGCTGCTGGATGAGCCGCTCGAAGGCCTGGCGCCCATCATCGTGGAAGAGCTGCTGCGCGCCATCCGCCGCATCACGCGCGAAGAGGGCCTGTCGGCCATTATCGTGGAGCAGCATCCGCAGGCCATCCTGGCCATCTCGGACCACGCCGCCGTGCTGGACCGTGGCACTGTGGTGCACACCGGCAGTGCCGCCGAGCTGAGCGCCCAACCCGAGCTGCTGGACCGCCTGCTGGGCGTGGCACGGTAGCGCGCGCCATGCAAGCCGTGCATCGCAGAACCCTTCTGGCCTGGCTGGCAGCGTCGTTCGGCGGTGCGGCCAGCGCGCAGGCCGCTTTCCCCTCACGCCCGCTGCGCATCGTCGTGCCCAATGCGGCGGGCGGTGCGGCCGACATCACGGCGCGCACGGTGGGCCAGAAGATCGCCGGCCCGCTGGGGCAAAGCGTGGTCATTGAGAACAAGCCCAGCGCTGGCGGCGTGGTAGCGGGAGACCTGGTGGCGCGGGCTGAGCCCGACGGTCACACGCTGCTGCTGGTGAGCAGTGGCACGGCGGTCAGCGCCGCGCTGTTCCAGTCGCTGCCGTTCGACACACTCAAGGACTTTGCGCCTGTCTCGTTGCTGGCCACGTTTGATCTGGCCGTGGTGGTGAAAGAAGGCGGGCGTTTTGCCACCCTGGCCGAGCTGCTGGCTTATGCGCGTGCCCACCCGGGCAAGCTCAATATCGGCACGCCACAGATCGGCACCACACAGAACCTGGCGGCCGAGCTGTTCAAGGTGACGGCGGGCATCGACGCGCAGGTGGTGCCTTTCAACGGCACGCCGCCGGTCATCACGGCGCTGCGGGGTGGCGAGATCGACGTGATGATCGACATCCTGGGTGGTCTCATGCCACAGATCGGCGCCAAGGCCCTGCGGCCGCTGGCTGTGATGGGCGCGCAGCGGGCGCCGCAGTTGCCCGACGTGCCCACGGTGCGCGAAAGCGGCGGGCCACTGGCGGGCTTCAACGTCACGTCGTGGAACGGCCTGGCCGTGCCCGCCAAGACACCTGCTGCCGTGGTGGAGCGTCTGTCGCGCGAAGTGCAGACCGCACTCGCCCAGCCCGATGTGAAAAAGCGCCTGCTGGAACTGAACCTCAATGCCCAGGGCAGCACCCCCGCGCAACTGGGCGAGCACCTGGCGGCCGATGTGCGCCGCTGGAGCGACGTGATCGCCCGGGCCAAGATCGCGCGGCAGTGACGGTTGCTGCGCTTCGGCTTTTGTGACCGAAAGGCAAATCGGATGAACATCACACACATCGGCCTCGTGGGCTATGGCGAGGTGGGCAAGATCTTCAGTGCGGGCTTGCGTGTCCAGCCCGGCGTGGCCTCGGTCGCTGCCTGGGACCTGAAGCTGGCCGACCCCGCGCACCGCGACGCCCTGCAGAAGCACGCCGCGCAAGCGGGCGTGGTGGCCGTGGATGGGATGCAGGCACTGTGCGCGCGCTGTGACTGCATCATCTCGGCCGTCACCGCATCGAACACGCTGGCCGTGGCGCAGGAGACCGCGCAGCACATCCGCCCCGGCACCGTGTTCCTGGACCTCAACTCGGCATCGCCCGGCACCAAGCAGCAGGCCGCTGCGCTCATCGAGGCGCGGGGTGCACACTATGTCGAGGCGGGCGTGATGACCTCGGTGCCCCCCTACGGCATCCGCGTGCCCATGCTGCTGGGCGGCGCGCAGGCCGCCGCACTGGCCACCGTGCTGACCAGCTGGGGCATGGATGCCAAACCCGTGAGCGAGCAACTGGGCGTGGCCAGTGCCATCAAGATGTGCCGCAGCATCATGATCAAGGGCCTTGAAGCCCTGGTGATTGAGAGCTACGCCACCGCCCGCCACTACGGCGTGGAAGATCATGTGCTGCCCACCTTGGCCGAGACCTTTCCCTCCATCGACTGGCACGAACAGGGTCGCTACTTCTTCAGCCGCGTCGTGCAGCACGGCCAGCGCCGCGCCGAAGAGATGCGCGAATCGGCCCACACGGTGCACGAGGCCGGCATGGAACCATTGATGACCTCGGCCATCGCTGCCAAGCAGCAGTGGGTGGCCGACCTGGCGCGCGAAGGCGTCTTTCACGGCCTGCCCAAGGACGCGCGCTGGCAGGACTATGCTGACCGGGTGTTGGGCAGTGAGTCATCCCTGTCCGGCGGGAACTGACAACGCGCTTCTGCGGTCGCTGCTACCACTGCAGCCTATTGAAACTGGCGCGGCTCAAAAAGCGAGGGACGCCGAGCAAGGGCCGCCCCGCAGCGAGGGCGTCGTTCCCCCTCGGGGGGAAGGTGCGCAGCGCCTCAGGGGGGGCTTCTATACAACGCCTGCAGCGTCGTCCGAATCAGCTCCGCCATCGCCTGCTGTGTGAGTGTGGCCGGGCGTTGCGAGCTGACGGCCATGAACAGCTTGCTGCGCAGGCGGGTGCTGCCGCCTTCCTCCTCGCCGTCCCCATCGCTGCTCGCGCCGTGGATGGGCCGGGTACTGAACACTTCCGATTTGCCCGACGTGGTGACCGCATTCATGGGCAGCACCGCACAGCCCGCGCCATCGGCCACCAGGTCCAGGATGGCGGCCACGCCGTCGATTTCCAGGCTGATCTGTGGGCGCTTGCCGCGTGCTGCCAGTTCGGATTCCACCAGCATGCGGATGGAGTTGGGGCGCGTGGGGATGACCAGCGGAAAACGCGGCAGCTCGTCCAGCGGCAGGGGCGTGCGGGCCGGGGCATCGGCCTCCGCCTCGCTCTGACCGGGGGCGCGGCGCTGCACCAGAAACAGGTCTTCCTCCAGCAGCGCCGTGGTCTCGATGCCCGGCGCGGGCGTGGTGTTGTAAAGCAGTGCGATGTCGAGCAGCCCGGTGGTCAGCGATTCGCGCATGGCCACCGACAGGCCCTCGCTGATGGCCAGCGCCGCGTCCGGCATCTTCACGCGGAAGGCGCGGGTCAGCGGCACCGTCAGCACCTTGGCAATGCTGGGCGGCAGGCCGATGGCCACGCGCCCGGCCAGGGCGCCGCGCACGCGGCCCAGCTCCTCGCGCGCGCGCTCGACCTGGTGCAGGATGCCGCGCCCGTGCTCCAGCAGCAGCTTGCCCGCCTCAGTGGGCGTGGCGCCCCGGCCGTTGCGCACCAGCAGGTTCTGGCGCAGCTCCACCTCCAGCAGGCGCACCTGGCGGCTCAGTGCGGGCTGGGCAATGTCCAGCACCACCGAGGCGCGGGTAAAGCTGCCCAACTCGGCCACGCGCACAAAGTATTCGATCTGCTTGAGGTCCATACGCAAGGCTCTCTGCTATTTGCAATAGCTGTGGGTCAACGATCACGGAATGATATATCTGGTAGTGCCGGTGCCGCCTTCATGTTTGGGCCGCCGCTGCCCACAATCGGCGGCATGTATACAACTGCACGCACCGCCTGGGCCACCCGCAGCCCGGCAGGAGACAACGCATGACGGCGCCAGTGATCCGAGGCATTTCTTCCATGGCCACGCGCCAGGTGCTGGCAGACCTAGTGGCCGGTTTTGCGCAGCAGTCGGGCACGCAGGCCGCCATCGAATCGGTGGGCGGTGTCGACGCTGCCAAACGCGTGGTGGCTGGTGAGGCCTTTGACGTGGTGATCCTCGCCTCCGACGCCATCGACAAGCTTTTGGCTGCGGGCCACCTGCTGCCCGGCAGCAAGGTGGACTGGGTGCACTCCGGCGTGGCCGTGGCCGTGCCTGCCGGCGCGCCGCTGCCCGATCTGTCCAGCGAAGACGCGGTGCGCCAGGCCGTGTTGGCAGCGCCCAGCATCAGCCTGTCCACGGGCCCCAGCGGCGTGGCACTGGCCAAGCTGTTCGAGCGCTGGGGCATTGCCGATCAGATCGCCCCGCGCATGGTGCAGGCGCCCCCCGGCGTGCCCGTGGGCTCGCTGGTGGCCAAGGGCGAGGTGGCGCTGGGCTTTCAGCAACTGAGTGAGCTGCTGCATGTGCAGGGCATCCAGACCGTGGGCCCGCTGCCACCGGCCATCCAGATCACCACCACGTTTTCCGCAGGCGTTGGCGTGCATTCGCAACAGGCGGATGCAGCACGTGCGTTGCTGGCTTACCTGGCTTCTCCCGCTGCGGCGGACGCCAAGCAAAAGCAGGGCATGACCCCCGCCTGACCGATCACAAGAACACCTTCCAGGAGCACCCAAAAATGAGCCTCATCATCGACTGCCACGGCCACTACACCACGGCCCCCAAGGCGCTGGAGAACTGGCGCAATGCGCAGATCGCCGGCATCAAAGACCCAGCCGCCATGCCCAAAGTGGCAGACCTGCAC
>Ga0208124_100185_pt1 | contig 30769 bp, 27 predicted proteins | sample LakWasM104_HOW12_2_FD_183922 | JGI IMG/M metagenome (GOLD analysis project Ga0208124, IMG submission 183922) | Freshwater sediment methanotrophic microbial communities from Lake Washington under simulated oxygen tension - Sediment Metagenome... | ecosystem: Environmental > Aquatic > Freshwater >...
CTAGCTGATGGAATCATCACACCGCCCATATCCGTTTCATCCGCCGTAGAAGGGGTTCGTACCTTTTATCCTCAATTAAATACCATTCCTATTGTAATCGGGATTCTTGTAATTCTATTTACTATCCAACAGTTCGGAACTAAACTTGTCGGTAAGTTCTTTGCCCCCGTAATGTTTATTTGGTTCCTAATGTTAGGGATTGTTGGAGCCATACAAATCTCCAGTAATTTAGTAGTTCTGAAAGCTATAAATCCATATTATGCGTACCAATTATTAATAGCCGACCGTGGAATTAATCCAGAAGGGTTCTTCGTCTTAGGCTTTGTATTTTTATGTACTACCGGAGCGGAAGCCTTATACTCTGACATGGGGCATTGTGGCCGGAAAAATATTCGTATCAGTTGGATTTTTGTAAAAATCACATTAATTCTAAACTACTTCGGACAGGCCGCTTATTTGATCAAACACGAAGGCGAAACTTTACGAAGTTTGGGTGGCTCCAATTCAAATCCGTTTTATTTGTCTATGGCCACTTGGTTTCAACCTTTTGGAATTGTAATTGCGACGCTAGCTGCGGTTATTGCGTCTCAAGCGTTAATAAGCGGTTCGTTCACTTTAATCAATGAGGCCATGCGATTGAATTTTTGGCCAAAAGTTAAAATCAAATATCCAACGGAATTAAAAGGGCAACTTTATATTCCTTCTATTAATTGGCTACTATTGCTGGGTTGTATTGGTATTGTAATTCACTTTGAAGAGTCAAGTAATATGGAACACGCCTATGGTCTAGCAATCATTTTGTGTATGATCATGACTACTGTTTTATTAAATTTTTACTTGATTTTGAAAAGAGTAAAATGGTACATCATTTTCCCTTTGATTACCATCTATTTAGTAATCGAATTTAGTTTTTTCATAGCCAACATTACCAAATTTGCAGACGGAGGTTATGTAACCTTATTCATAGCAATCGCTTTAATCTCAGTAATGACAACCTGGTATATGGCCAAACAAATTAGTAAGAATTACACTAAATTTGTGAAAATTGAAAACTATAAAAAAGTACTAGCCGAACTTAGTGTCGATTTGTCTATCCCAAAATATGCGACCCACTTAGTTTATATGACTAATTCGGGAAGAACTGATGAAATCGAAGAAAAGGTAATGTATTCCATCTTGCAAAAACGTCCTAAAAGAGCCGATATCTATTGGTTTGTTCACGTAAACATCTTAAGCGAGCCTTATCGTTCTGAATATAAAGTGACCGAAGTCATCAAAGATGATTTATTCCGAATCGATTTCAATTTAGGTTTTAGAGAACCTACCAAAATTAATTTGATGTTCAAAGAAGTATTAACTGATATGGTGAAAAACGGAGAAGTTGACGTCACCAGCCGCTACGAATCTTTGAATAAAAACAACATCTTAGGCGACTTTAAATTTGTGCTTTCTGAAAAATTCCTATCCAATGACAGTGACTTATTGTGGCATGAGAAAGTAATTATGAATACCTATTTCCTTATCAAAAAATTCAGTTTGTCAGAAGAAAACGGATTTGGTTTGGACAGTAGTTCAGTGAAAATTGAAAAATTCCCAATGGTTTTGCATCCACCTGAAAAAATTGCTTTAACTCGTATAAACTAATAATATCCTTTTATTGTTTTACAATTTTAGCACTGTCTATAACTTGATTGGTTTGAATGACTTGATAGAAATAAACACCAGCTGCCCATTCGGAAGTTCTTATGGTTTCCTTTTTTGAAAAGGATTTACTGAATAATTTCTTTCCCGAAACATCGTAAAGTATAAATTCGAGAAGTCCATCGATGCGGGACTCGATATAGAGATTTTCACGAAAAGGAATCGGATAAATTTTAACCTCTTGAACTAAATCATTAGAAGATTCCGAAAGATTCGGGCATTGCAAACAAGTTTTCTGAAACGTTATTCGCGAATCATTTTCAATCAGTTCATCCATTACTGCTCCCGAAACACAATCCGACTTCAATTGTGCCAGCAACCATTTTACCATATAATCATTAAGGACCAAGTGTTGTTCCGAAGTTGTAATGGCAGGCTGTGGCGTACAAGTACTTTCACCAAAATTGCAAAAAAAGTTGCTGTTCGCCATTTGACAATGACTTCCGCCCAATATACTCACATACGTTTTGCAAGTGCTATTCAAAGCGTCATACATTAACAATTGATTGGTACTAGGGGGTGTCACACAATCATTAGACCCCGCAATTACTAAAGCTGGTATGGTTAAACTGGTTGCTGCAGTAACAGCAGACGGATTGGTTTCTGCAGCCGACAAAGTTACTATCGTTTTAATATTAGGATTCAATTGTGCCGCTAAAAAAGCTGCCCCACCGCCCATGCTGTGCCCCATTACAGCATTCATAAGACTGACCCTATTGGTAAAAATACTGTTGGCAAGCAAGCTAAGATTGTAAATCTGATTGGAAACAAAAGCTAAATCTTTCCCATACTCTAGATGCGAAGGTGAAAGGCTCCCTTCCGTTTTTGGAAATGCCATAATAAAACCTTTCGGAACTACTGTTTCCCATATATTTTGATAAGCATCCCAAGTCATTAAAAAGCCGTGACCAAAAGTCAAAACAGGAAATTTTTCGTTATTGAGTGCAGTCATGGGTACATTAACTCCATCAGTGTCGGCGGGATAATAAATTTCTGTCGAAATACTGCGGTTCCCACGAGAAGCATCTATCAGCGTGATAGTTGTATGTCCAATAGCATAGGGCTGCGCTTGCATCATAGCACCGCCAACAAAAACCATAAAATATTGTATAAAAAGTACTATTCTACTTTGCCTTTTAGCTGTATTTCCCATAAAATCAATCGCTTTACTTTACAATTTTAAAAACCACTCCAAGTAAAAGTATCACAAATGCATCTTAAAACCAACAACCTTTGCCTAGTAATTTATTTTTCATTCACCTTTTAATAGTACCTTTGCACCTCAATTATTTAAAATGAGATTACACCGAAACTTAGTTTACACTACGATTGATTCCCTAAATGCCATATTTAACGAAGGGGAATATGCCGATAAAGTAGTCGCTAGAGCCTTAAAAAAAGACAAACGTTGGGGAAGCTCCGATAGAAAATTTGTTGCCGAAACCATCTACGAAATTGTACGATGGAAAAGATTGTATTCCGAAATTGCCGAGGTAAAAGAACCCTTTGATCGCGACAATCTTTGGCGAATTTTTGCCGTATGGGCGGTTTTACGGGGCTACCCGATTCCTGACTGGAGACAACTAGAAGGAACACCAGAACGTAAAATCAAAGGACGTTTTGACGAACTTTCAAAAATCAGAACCTTCAAAGAATCCATTCCTGACTGGATGGACGAATTAGGAGTCAAAGAATTGGGTGAAAAAGTTTGGTCGGCCGAAATCACAGCGCAAAACCAACCCGCTAAAGTAATTTTGAGAGTGAACACTCTAAAAACTACTAAAGAAAAATTAAGAGCCCTCTTAATGGATTTAAACATCGAAACCGATTTCCTAAAAGACCAACCCGATGCTCTGGTGCTCAAAGAACGAGCAAACGTGTTCTTAACGGATGCGTTCAAAGACGGATTTTTTGAAGTTCAAGATGCCAATTCGCAATTAGTAGCAGCATTTTTAGACGTAAAACCTGGAATGCGTGTTGTAGATACTTGCGCCGGAGCAGGCGGTAAAACTTTACACATCGCTTCTTTAATGGAAAACAAAGGGCAACTAATCGCGATGGATTTGTATGAAAGCAAATTGAAACAACTAAAACTTCGCGCGAAGAGAAATGGGGCTTTCAATATCGAATACCGCATCATTGACACTACAAAAGTGATTAAGAAGTTGCATGAAAAAGCGGATCGTGTCTTAATTGACGCCCCATGCAGCGGTTTGGGTGTTTTGAAAAGAAACCCCGATGCCAAGTGGAAATTGCAACCCGAATTTATCGACAATATCAAAAAAGTACAAGCGGAAGTGTTAGAGAATTACTCCAAAATCGTAAAACCTGGTGGCAAATTAGTTTACGCTACTTGTTCGATTTTGCCTTCCGAAAACCAAGAGCAAATAAAAAAGTTCTTAACAACCGATATCGGTAAAAACTTTACCTTTGTCAAAGATTCTAAAATTCTAGCCTCTGAGTCGGGGTTTGATGGTTTTTACATGGCGTTGCTAGAAAGAAAAATAAATTAATCGTACTTAAATCAATGAAAAAAATATCTCTACTACTGCTTTTACTTTGTGTCACTTTTGGATTTTCACAACCACCAGCAGGTTATTACAACACTGCTACTGGAGCAGGTTACGTTCTGAAAACACAATTGTACAATATCATTAAAGGACACTCAGACCGAGGTTATTCTGGACTCTACACCACCTATACTACCTCTGATAAAGACTTCTTTTATGAAAATAACGGGACGATGTTAGACATGTATACTGAAAATCCAACAGGTCCTGAATGTGAATTTACCTACGGTATCAATCAAGACGACGGAACCCTCGGCAACAACGAATGCGAGCGTTACAATCGCGAGCATTTAATTCCACAATCCGTATTTAATGCTACTACACCTATGTATTCCGATGCTCATTTCGTGGTACCGGCTGACAAACACGTGAACGGAGTTAGAGGTGATTCCCCTTTTGGCAAAGTAAACACGGCTACCTATACGTCTACCAACGGCTCTAAACTCGGCCCAAACTTGAATTCAGGGTATTCCTCTGGATATGCTGGAGTCGTATTTGAACCTATCGATGAATTTAAAGGAGATATTGCTAGATGTTTGCTTTATTTTGCAACCCGTTACGAAAATGTAGTGGCCGGTTATTCTTATCCGATGTTAAACGGAACTTCGGATCAAGTTTTCAATCCGACTTTCTTAAACATTTTACTAACATGGAATCAATTAGACCCTGTTAGCCCAAGGGAAGTTGCCAGAAACAATGCCATTTATGCGAGACAATCCAATAGAAATCCATACATCGATAACAATAGTTTTGTAAGTAGAATTTGGGGCGATCCATTAGCAACAACTTCTTTTGAGGCTTTGGCTAATGTGGCAGTATTTCCAAATCCAACCAACAACCATAGAGTAAGCATCACTTCTGAGAATGCAATTGAAACCATTCAAGTAATTACGATTAACGGACAAATATTACAACAAATTCAAAAGCCAGTTTTTGAAAATAAGACCTACACTTTAGAGAATTTACCTTCTGGCTTTTATTTCCTAAAACTAGGTACTAACCAACAATCGGTAACTAAAAAAATCCTAGTGAACTAATTTCTAAAAGTTCCTAAATAAAAAAAGTCCCAATAATAATTGGGACTTTTTTTTGTGACCTTACTAAAAAAAAACTCCGTTTTCTCCAACAACCCAGCAAAACTTCAAAAAACTTGTGACAAAATTTTATTGTAAAAAAAAATTGTCACAACGCTGTGACAAAAAATTATTTTAAAAAAAAATTGTCACAAAAAATATGGAAACGTAAAAAAAGTACTTCGTTGCAAAAAAAATGATGAGTAGTAAAAAACAAAACAGGTCGAAACTTTACTGTTTTTAGCAGAATCCACTTGTGGAATAATAAACGCGATAAGCCATTTTCCTGACCGCAAAAAAGGCGCACAAAGTCGAAAAAAAAAGCCTTTCAAACAGAAAGGCTTTAATAAATAAGAAGAAGTCATTTAATCATTCATAGAAATCAAAAACTCTTCGTTGTTTCTAGTTTTCTTGAAACGATCGTTGATGAAGTCCATAGCTTCTACCGGATTCATATCCGATAAGTATTTTCTCATAATCCACATGCGTTGCAAGGTTTTCTCGTCCAATAATAAATCGTCTCTTCTGGTGCTTGAAGAAGTCAAATCGATAGCAGGGAAAATACGTTTGTTGGCAATTTTACGATCCAATTGCAATTCCATGTTACCGGTTCCTTTAAATTCTTCGAAAATCACTTCGTCCATTTTAGAACCGGTCTCCGTTAAAGCAGTAGCAATGATACTTAATGAACCTCCGTTTTCTACATTCCGAGCGGCACCAAAAAAACGTTTTGGTTTTTGTAGCGCATTCGCATCCACACCACCACTCAATACTTTCCCAGAAGCTGGTTGTACCGTATTGTAAGCACGCGCCAAACGCGTAATCGAATCCAATAAGATCACCACATCATGACCACACTCTACCAATCGTTTTGATTTTTCTAATACAATGTTCGCAATTTTTACGTGCTCTTGTGGTTCTCTATCAAAGGTAGAAGCAATCACTTCGCCACGAACCGAACGCTGCATATCGGTAACTTCCTCCGGACGTTCGTCAATTAAAAGTACAATCAAATAAACTTCAGGATGGTTGGCAGCAATGGCATTAGCAATATCTTTCAACAACATGGTTTTACCGGTCTTTGGTTGAGCGACAATCATTCCACGTTGCCCTTTTCCGATAGGTGAAAACAAATCAATAATTCGGGTAGAAATTGAACTTCCTTTTTCTGCCAATCTGAATTTTTCGGTTGGAAAAACAGGTGTTAAATGTTCAAAAGAAACCCGATCCCGAACCACTTGCGGATCGTGTCCATTAATTTTTAAAACACGAACTAAAGGAAAGAATTTCTCTCCTTCCTTTGGTGGACGCACCACTCCTTTTACTGTATCGCCCGTTTTTAAACCAAACAAGCGAATTTGCGAAGTCGACAAATAAATATCATCCGGCGAAGCCAAATAATTATAATCCGACGACCGCAAGAAACCATACCCATCAGGCATCATCTCTAATACACCTTCACTTTCTATAATGCCATCAAATTCAAAATCAGCATCTCGGAAATTATTCTTTTTATTTTTGAAATTAGGATTTTGATTGCCGTTATTACCGTTTCCGTTTCCATTTGGATTACCGTTTCCATTTTGGTTACCGTTCCCATTTTGGTTTCCGTTTCCATTTGGATTACCGTTTCCATTTTGATTTGGATTCGCATTCCCGTTCTGGTTTTGCTTATGAAGTTGGTTTGGATTTATTTTTTTAGTATTTGAAGGTTGCGCATCCGACTCATCAGCCGTTTTGCTTTCCACTTCCGCTTCGGTACTTTTCGCAACTTCTGCAGTTGGCGCATTTTCAATCTTTTTAGCAATTTTTTTCTCGTAGTCTGCTTTCTTAAATTTACCGGTTTTGGGTGCGTTTTTGGCCACCGCAGTATCTTCAGATTTATCTTCAACCGCAACAACTGCTGGCGCTTCAAAAGCAACGATTTCCTTTTCTTCCGGAGCCGAAAACAAGGTGGCTGCTTTAGAAATGGCAGGCTTTTTATCTGAAACAATACGAGTTCTTTTGGATTTTTCTTCCGTGGATTTCACAGGCTTTGATTCGGTTTTAACTGTGGCTTCACTTGCCGCTTGTTGCTTTAGTATCAAATCGATTAAAGCTTCTTTTTTAACACCGTTAAACTTGATGGTTTTCGCTAATTTAGCAATGTCTTGAAGCTCAGTAAGCTTCATTTCTTTTAATACAGAAATATCAAACATGAATGTTCTTGGAATTTAAATTGATTTGGAATGTACTATAAAATTGTAGTGTGATTTTATCGTGTGAACGGGTCGTAAAATGAAGTACTTACGAATTAGTAATGCAATAATACGAATAAAAATTTACCATACAATAGTATTTATTAAAAAGAAAATATATTTTTGTGGACGAATAATACACATTATGCTACAACGAATTCAAACGGTTTACTTACTTATTGCCTTAGTGGTAACAGGCGCTTTACCTTTTGTATTTCCATTATGGACGTTAAGTGACGGAAAATCCGAATTCTTCATGGGACATCAAGCCTATGCTGCTTTGTTCGGACTCAGTACTTCCTTATCGCTATTGAGTATTTTGTTTTATAAAAAGAGACAACATCAATTTGTCATTGGCAGATTGAACATCATATTAAATTTAATTTTATTAGGAGTATTTGTATATCGTTCGCTAAATCTATCTGGAGAAACCCTAACGGTTTCGGAGAAGGGTATTGGGATGTTTCTACCGATTATTGCTATCGTTTTTTTAGTGCTGGCCAACAAAGCCATCAAAAAGGATGAAGATCTCGTAAAATCAGTGGACCGATTGAGGTAAACCTATAAACTTAGTTTATTAGTGCGAAGAAAAACCTGAACCAACGTTCGGGTTTTTTTTGTGCCCAATCGCAAATCGTATATCGTAAATCGTATATCGTAAATCCAAATCACTTCTTCCCGAGTTCTACAATTTCCAAATCTTTTATAGCGTCGCCATCAATCACAAAACGCAACATCGTTCGCACTTGGTGAAACCCACTTTTGCCAGCTGCTCCCGGATTCATATGGAGCAAATTCAATTTCTTATCGTAAATGACTTTCAAAATATGGGAGTGCCCACAAATAAATAATTTCGGCGGATTCTTAGTAATCTCAGCCCTAATTTCTTGATTGTATTTCCCCGGATAACCTCCAATATGAGTAATCCAAACCGAAACGCCCTCGCAAAAAAAACGCTGGTGCAACGGAAATTCCATCCGCGCTTTGTCGTCATCAATGTTTCCATACACCGCACGCAAAGGCTTGTACTTTTTTAACGTATCGGTTACTTCCAAATTCCCAATATCACCAGCATGCCAAACCTCGTCCGCCTGTGCCACATATTTCAAAATCACGTCATCCACATGACTGTGCGTATCCGAAAGTAAAAGAATTCGTTTCATTTTTTAAGAAGCTATTTCCTACTATCCGCTGCAATTCCCGATTAAGAAAAATTAGATTTGGCAATCTATTTTTCTAAAAACCGGGAGATTTCCGCTACTATCAGGGCTAGGAATTTCGGTAAAAATAAACAATCCGAACCCAATTAAAAAATAAAGTCCGACGGCAAGGCAGCAAAAATTACCAAACCGCAACGCTTTCAAATTAACATTTTGTTACCGTTTCCAATTAAAAAATTCTATTCCTATTAAGTATCTTTGTCGCTTCAAAACGATTTTAGCTTGCGGTACTTTATTCAATTTTCTTATAACGGAACGAACTATCACGGTTGGCAATACCAACCCAACGCCGCTTCCGTACAAGAAACTTTAAACAAAGCTTTGACGACCATTCTCAACACCACTATAGACGTGATGGGTGCCGGGCGCACTGATACCGGAGTGCACGCCAAAATCATGTACGGGCATTTTGATTGCGAGCGAACACTCGAAGCCGAAACCCTAGTCCACAAACTCAATTCATTGCTTCCTAAAGACATCGCTGTTTTTAGAATTTTCCCCGTGCCCCAAAATGCTCACGCACGGTTTGACGCCAAAAGCCGAACCTACGAATACCACATGCACACTTTTAAAAATGTGTTTTTGAACGATTTGAGTTGGTATTGTCACCACGATTTAGACGTCGCAAAAATGAACGAAGCCGCAAAAATTTTGCTAACACACACCGATTTCGAATGCTTTTCGAAAGTGCATACCGATGTGAATACCTTTGATTGCCGCATTACCGCTGCCTATTGGCAACAAGAGGAAAACCGTTTGGTGTTTACAATTACCGCCGATCGTTTTTTGCGCAATATGGTGCGCGCAATTGTTGGCACCCTAATTAATGTGGGGTTGCATAAAATAACGCTTGCCGATTTCAACGCGATACTCGCCAGTAAAAATAGAAGTGAAGCCGGTTTTTCGGTGCCTGCTCACGGATTGTATTTGACCGATATTGTTTACGAATCTAAAACAGAATAACCTTAGTACCGAGAATCCTAGCCCTGATAGCAGTGGAAATCTCCCGGTTTTTAGAAAAATAGATTGCCAAATCTAATTTTTCTTAATCGGGAATTGCAACGGATAGCAGGAAACAGCTCCTAAAAAAAATGAAAGCAAAAGCATTCGATACCCAAGTATTCAAGCGGATTTTAGAATATACCAAACCGTACCAATGGCGGTTCAATGGCGTGATTATTTTTGCCATCTCGCTGTCGATTTTTGCGGCACTTCGCCCCTATTTACTCAAACAAACCGTTGACGGCTACATCAAAACGCACGACGGACAAGGCTTGTTGTTTTACATTGTGCTGATGGGCATCGTGTTGTTGCTGGAAGTATTCTCGCAATATTATTTTGTGTTTTGGGCGAATTGGTTGGGACAAGATATTGTGAAAGACATCCGCATCAAGTTGTTCCAACACATGCTGAGTTTTAAAATGAAATACTACGATACCGCGCCCGTAGGCCAATTGGTGACGCGTTCGGTGTCGGATATTGAGCAAATCGCGCGCATCTTCAGCCAAGGATTGTTCATGATCATCAGCGATTTGATGAAAATGGTGGTCGTGTTACTGTTTATGTTTTATATGAACTGGCACCTCACGTGGATTGTTATTGTAGCGATGCCCGTTTTGGTGTTTATCACCCGGATTTTTCAACGCAAAATGCAAGTCGCTTTTGAAGAAGTACGGAACCAAATTGCGAACATGAACACGTTTGTGCAAGAGCGCGTTACGGGAATGAAGATTGTGCAACTGTTCAATCGGGAAGCTATTGAGGCAGCGAAATTCAGTGAAATCAACGACAAACACAACCGTGCTTGGATAAAAACGATTTTGTATAACTCGATTTTCTTTCCGATTGCCGATATCATTTCGTCGCTGACCTTAGGCTTTGTGGTTTTGTATGGCGGCATAAAAATTCTAGATGGCGATCACTTTACAACCTTTGGCGATTTGTTTTCGTATACGATGTTTATTGCGATGTTGTTCAATCCGTTGCGTCAAATTGCGGATAAATTCAACGAGATGCAAATGGGCATGATTTCGGCGAATCGGGTTTTTGAGGTGTTGGATACGCAAGATCAAATTCAAGATACGGGAACCAGAGAAGCGCCTAAATTTGAAGGAAATATTCAATTTGAGCAAGTGCATTTTGGCTATCTCGATAACGAAGAAGTGATTAAAGGTATTGATTTAGAAGTCACCGCCGGACAAACGATAGCTATTGTAGGCGCTACTGGTGCGGGGAAATCTACGATTATCAATTTGTTGAATCGGTTTTATGAAATCAATAAAGGCGTTATTTGCATTGACGGACACAATATTAATTCGTACAGTTTGAGTTCGATTCGCAAACAAATTGCCGTGGTTTTGCAAGACGTGTTTTTGTTTGCCGATACTATTTTAAACAACATTACGCTCAACAATCCCGAGATTTCGAGAGAAGCCGTTATTGAAGCCGCTCAAAAAATTGGCGTGCACGATTTTATTATGAGTTTGCCCGACGGGTACGATTATAATGTCAAAGAGCGCGGCGTGATGCTCTCGTCGGGGCAACGCCAACTGATTGCTTTTTTGAGAGCGTATGTCAGTAATCCGAGTATTTTGATTTTGGATGAGGCGACGTCGTCTATCGATACGTACTCCGAAGAATTGATTCAAAAAGCCACCGAAAAAATTACCAAAGGAAGAACGTCGATAGTCATTGCGCATCGTTTGGCTACTATTGTAAATGCCGACAAAATTGTGGTAATGGAAAAAGGACGCATTGTAGAACAAGGTTCGCACTTGCAATTGCTAAATACGGAAGGCGGTTTCTACAAGAAATTATACGATTCGCAGTTTGCATTGACAGCCAATTTATAATTCTTTTTTTGCATTTAAATTTTAATAAATATTGCTTAATTTCGCAACGTTATGCTTGAAGAAAAAATACAAGGCTTTGAGTCGATTGCCATTTAAAAATTGAAATAAAAATTAAAAAATGAAATACGATATTATTGTTTTGGGAAGTGGTCCCGGTGGTTATGTAACAGCTATTCGCGCCTCACAATTGGGCTTCAAAGTAGCCGTAGTTGAAAAAGAAAGTTTGGGTGGTGTTTGTTTGAATTGGGGTTGTATCCCAACCAAAGCTTTGCTAAAATCGGCTCAAGTTTTTGATTACCTAAAACATGCTTCCGATTACGGATTGACTGTTTCTTCGTTTGACAAAGATTTTAATGCTGTGGTTGCTCGAAGCCGAAGCGTTGCCGATGGCATGAGTAAAGGAGTTCAATTCTTAATGAAGAAAAACAAAATCGACGTTATTGAAGGATTTGGAAAATTAAAACCAGGCAAAAAATTAGACGTTACAGCCACTGACGGAAAAGTAACGGAATACAGTGCCGATCACATCATTATCGCCACTGGAGCACGATCTAGAGAATTGCCCAACTTACCACAAGATGGTGTTAAGGTAATTGGCTACCGTCAAGCAATGACGTTACCAAGCCAACCCAAATCAATGATTATTGTAGGTTCTGGTGCTATTGGAGTGGAATTCGCTCACTTTTACAACGCTATGGGAACGGATGTTACTGTAGTCGAATTCATGCCGAACATTGTGCCGGTAGAAGACGAAGACATCTCCAAACAAATGGAGCGTTCCATGAAAAAAGCGGGTGTGAAAATTATGACCAGTTCTTCGGTAGAGAAAATTGACACTTCAGGTGCTGGTGTAAAAGCCACTGTGAAGACGGCCAAAGGCGAAGAAATTCTAGAAGCCGATATGTTGCTTTCTGCCGTTGGAATCAAAACCAATATCGAAAACATTGGTTTGGAAGAAGTAGGTATTGCGGTAGACAAAGATAAAATTTTAGTAAATGCGTACAACCAAACAAATATTCCAGGGTATTACGCGATTGGCGATGTAACACCCGGACAAGCATTGGCTCACGTGGCATCGGCAGAAGGAATCAATTGTGTGGAAAAAATTGCTGGATTGCACGTAGAACCTATCGATTATGGTAATGTTCCAGGTTGTACGTACGCTACTCCGGAAATTGCTTCAGTTGGTTTAACCGAAAAACAAGCTAGAGAAAAAGGATACGATTTGAAAATCGGAAAATTCCCTTTCACGGCTTCTGGAAAAGCAAAAGCAGCTGGAACACCAGACGGATTTGTGAAAGTAATTTTTGATGCCAAATATGGCGAATGGTTGGGTTGTCACATGATTGGTGCTGGTGTGACCGACATGATTGCAGAAGCCGTTGTTGCCAGAAAACTAGAAACAACCGGTCATGACATCTTAAAATCGATTCACCCACACCCGACTATGAGTGAAGCGGTGATGGAAGCGGTAGCGGATGCGTATGGTGAAGTAATCCATTTGTAGATTTACGATATATCATTTAGAATTGAATCCGTTTTGTGAAAGCAAGACGGATTTTTTTTAGTACTAAATTATGGCTATGAGATTGAAATTTAACAAATAGTTGGTAAAACTGAACCTAACATTTTCAATTTTGTAACCTACATTTGTTAGAAACAATTTGCTATGGAGCCGGAAACTACTCGCTTTTTAGAATCTTTACACCAAAGTCAACAGCAAAATTGGGTCAGAGCCATTGATTCGACTAAAATTATCGAATGGTTAAATCGTCTGTTCTGCATTCTATTTCCCGAAAAAGCATTGGATGTTGCTTCCATGGAAACCTTATGGCTTCAGAGTAAATCCGACTTCACTGCGTTACTTCTAAAAATCCTCAAAGACAAATCAGTCTCCGAGATTTCAGAACTTACAGCATCCATTTTTGATACTTTTCCTGAATTATACCGACAATTACAACAAGATGCTCAAGCCATATTAGACACCGATCCTGCCGCTGATTGCATTCAAGAAATCATCAATTCTTATCCCGGTTTTACGGCTATTGCAGTGTATCGAATTGCCAATGCCATCGCAAGCCACGATGTGGTATTACTTCCGCGGATTTTAACGGAGTATGCGCATAGCAAAACAGGAATCGACATCCATCCGAAAGCAACCATTGGCGTGCCGTTTGTTATCGATCACGGAACAGGAATCGTAATTGGCGAAACTTCAATAATCGGCAAAAACGTACATATTTATCAAGGCGTAACCCTTGGCGCATTGCAAGTTGACAAAAGTATGAGTGAGAAAAAAAGACATCCAACAGTAGAAGATTATGTAGTCATTTATGCCAATGCAACGATTCTTGGCGGCAGCACCATCATTGGAAACCATAGCATTATCGGCGGCAATACCTTTATTACTAAAAGTGTCAATCCGAATTCGGTGGTGATGCAAGCGACAAAAAATAATATTCTGAATTCTGAAGAAAACAACGACATCAATTTATTTTCAATTTAAAAACAAAATGCTATGCTGTACAACAATATCTTAGAAACCATTGGCAATACGCCACATGTGAAAATTAATCGCTTGTTTGGGTCGGATCATCATGTTTGGATTAAAACGGAACGAAGCAATCCCGGTGCTAGTATTAAAGACCGAATTGCTTTAGCCATGATTGAAGATGCCGAACAAAAAGGACTGCTTCAAAAAGGAAGTACTATTATTGAAGCCACATCGGGCAATACCGGAATTGGGTTGGCCATGGTAGCGGCGGTAAAAGGGTATTCATTAATTTTAGTGATGCCCGAATCGATGTCGGTAGAAAGACGCCGATTGATGAGCATTTACGGTGCCGAGTTCGTTCTTACACCTCGCGAAAAAGGCATGAAAGGCGCTATTGAAAAAGCACAAGAATTAACAGCGTCCATGCCATTAGCTTGGTCGCCACTGCAATTTGAAAACGAAGCCAACATTGAAATCCACAAAAAAACTACGGCCCAAGAAATTGTAAAAGATTTCCCAAACGGACTAGATTATTTGATTACTGGTGTTGGAACTGGTGGTCATATTACTGGTTGTGCTGAAATATTAAAACAGCACTTCCCAAATCTCAAAGTATTTGCAGTAGAACCTGAGGCATCGCCTGTAATTAGCGGTGGTTCGCCTTCTCCGCATCCGTTACAAGGTATTGGTGCTGGGTTTATTCCGAAAAATTTACATACCGAATTATTAGATGGCACCATTCAAGTCAGCAAAGACGAAGCTTTTGAATATACCCAAAGAGCCGCAAAAGAGGAAGGCATCTTAGTTGGGATTTCCTCAGGAGCTTCTTTAGCCGCTGTGGCAAAAAAACTAAAAGAAATTCCGAAAAATGCTACGGTACTAACATTCTGTTATGATACAGGAGAGCGGTATTTGAGTATTGAAGGGCTGTTTGTGTAAAATTAATAGACAACAAATTCAATCCGTTTTGTGAAAACAAGACGGATTTTTTATTTGTAACTACACCATCGCATAAAGAACGGAAATGACTAACTTTGAGATACTTGTTTTCCTTATCTAAATTTAGAAAAGGTACTGCAACTCTTCATTTCTGAAAAATAAGATGCTATGGACAATGCAACCCCCAATTCATTTTGGCAATTTGATACTAAGTATTGGTTCCAAAAACTGACGAGTTCTGAAAACGGATTATCAGAAAACGCATTGAAAGTACTGCAACTCCAGAGCAAATCCATCCGTAAAAAAAAATTGGGATTCTTAAGTGATATTTCACTTTTTGTTGGGCAGTTCAAAAGTCCGCTCATGTTATTATTGATTGGCGCGGTAATTCTTTCGGCCTTTCTGGGAGATACTTCAGATGTCTATATAATTCTATTCATTGTAGTCTCGACAGGGCTTTTGAGTTTCCTTCAAGAGCGAAATGCCAGTCGGGTGGTTGAAAAATTACAATATATGATTGCCTTAAAGTGTAAAGTTTTAAGAAACAATCAAGAAGTCGATATTGCAGCAAACACCATTTTAATTGGTGATGTGTTGCTTTTAAAAGCAGGCGATATGATTCCGGCTGATTGCTTGCTCATCAGCAGCAACGAGTTGCACGCCAACGAATCTAGTTTAACTGGGGAATCTTATCCCGTATCAAAAACTGTTGGTGTTTTGCCTGAATCAACAGAACTAAACAAACGAACCAATTGTTTGTGGGAAGGCACCAATATCGTCAGTGGCACCGCAAAAGCTTTAGTCATTGCCACAGGAAGTCAAACTATTTTTGGAACCATTGCCCAAAGTGCTGGAACCAGCGTCGAAACATCCTTCGAAAAAGGCATCAAAGATTTTGGGTTTTTTCTGATGAAAATTACTTTGATTTTGTCCTTTTTTATTTTAATAGTGAATTTGCTCAACCACAAAAGCATCATTGAATCGGCTTTGTTTGCCTTAGCGCTAGCCGTTGGAATGGCACCCGAATTACTTCCTGCCATTACAACTATTGCCATGAGTGCTGGCGCCAAAAGAATGTTGAACAAGAAAGTAATCGTAAAGAAATTAGCCTCTATTCAAAATCTGGGGGAAATCGATTTGTTGTGTACCGATAAGACGGGAACCATTACCGAAGGTGCCATCAAAGTAGCGGGTTGTGTCGATTTAAAAGGAGTAGAAAACGAATGGGTAAAAAAACTAGCTTTTTGGAATGCCTCCTTTCAAACCGGTTACGCTAATCCGATTGATGACGCACTTAAAAACAATCCCGTTACTATGGCCAATCAACCTATAAAAATAGGAGAAATTCCTTATGATTTTATTCGCAAAAGACTGACCGTTGCGCTAGATCTTGGTTCTGAAAAAATAGTAATTACCAAAGGAGCATTCAACGAAATCATAGCAAGCTGCTCTTCCGTATTTCTAAGCGATAAAAGTACCGTCAGTATTACTGAATACAAAGCAAAATTAAAAGAGCAGTACGAACAATACGGTTTGAAAGGGATGCGAGTACTAGGCATTTGTTATAAAAATACTACTGCTGCTACTGTAACTCGAGAGGATGAAAATGAAATGATTTTCGCGGGCTTCATTCTCTTGGAAGACCCAATAAAATCTGGGATTATTGAAACCATTGCCCAACTTAAAAATTTGCGGATCCATTTAAAAATCATCACTGGAGACAATAAAAATGTGGCCTTATCCATTGCTCGCAATCTAGGAATTACGAACCCTGTAGTGCTCACCGGACAAGAATTGATGCATGACAGCATTGAAGCACTCACAGTGAAAGTAAAAAAAGTACACATTTTTGCCGAAGTAGAACCGCAACAAAAAGAACACATTATTCAAGCGTTGCGAAAATCCTACACCGTTGCTTATATGGGAGATGGGATCAACGATGTCTCTGCAATTACAGCGGCTGACATTGGGATATCTGTAGAAAATGCCGTCGATGTGGCCCGAGAGGCAGCTGATTTTGTACTCATGGAAAAGAACTTAATGGTTTTGATTGACGGAATAAAAGAAGGTCGAAAAACATTTGCTAACACTTTAAAATATATCTTCATCAATACCGGTTCCACTTTCGGAAACATGTTTAGCGTAGCCATAGCTTCTTTACTTTTGCCCTTTTTGCCGATGCTACCGAAACAAATTCTGCTCACCAATTTCATTACCGATTTTCCTTATTTGACGATTGCCTCAGACAATGTCGATGAAGAACAATTAAAACGACCAGGCAAATGGAATTTGAAATTCATCCGTAACTACATGATTATATTCGGGATTCACAGCTCTATTTTTGATGTGATCACATTTCTAACTTTATTTTATGTCCTGAAAGTAAAAGAATCCGCCTTTCAAACAGCATGGTTCGTCGAATCAATTCTAACGGAACTCTTTATTTTATTCATCATTCGAACACATAAGAACTTCTTTCAAAGCAAACCCGGGAGTTATTTGTTCCTTTTGAGTCTTGTTGGATTGGGGCTAACTTTGTTCCTACCCTATAGCTTTTTAGCCAAAGAGGCTGGTTTAGTTCCACTTCCATTAAAAAATCTAGGGATATTGTTTGGAATCGTGCTAACCTATATCATTTCTGCTGATTTATTAAAAGTTTGGTTTTTCAAGAAATACAGAAGTTAATTTTTTTGAAAGTGATTCGAAGTGACCCATGAAATTGAAAGCATTAGAAAATGTTTTTATTCTAAAAATCGGTATTTATACAGTTCAAAAAATCCCTTTTGTTCCAGTAATGAAATGGATTTTTAAGGGCTAGGTACTTCCTATTCAACTTAAAAAAACGTACCTTTATATAGTATTTTTGATTTAACTAATTCCATTTTTTAATGCAAAGTAGTTCCAAGATCGTTGAAGCATTTAAAACCTTCCTAATAGAAATCGGGGAACTCTCCTACTTCACCAGCCGTTTTTTTAAAGAAGTTTTCAAGCGCCCTTTAGAATTCAAAGAGTTTTTGCGACAATGTTATAATATGGGCAATCGCTCCCTAGTGCTAGTGGGCGTTACTGGTTTTATAATTGGGTTGGTTTTCACTTTACAATCGCGTCCCACATTACAGCAATTCGGTGCAGTTTCTTGGATTCCGGCTATGGTGAGCGTTTCTATTATTCGAGAAATCGGACCCATTATTACCGCCTTGATTTGTGCTGGCCGAATTGGTTCTGGAATTGGAGCCGAATTGGGTTCGATGCGCGTTACAGAGCAAATAGACGCTATGGAAGTTTCTGGCACGAATCCGTTCAAGTATCTTGTGGTTACTAGAATTTTAGCTACTACCTTAATGCTTCCGATCCTAGTTTTTTTTGGCGATGCCATTGCCATATTTGGTTCCTATCTTGTTGAAAACGTCAAAGGAAATGTTTCCTTTTTATTGTATTGCAATCAAGTATTCAATCATTTGGAATTTAGCGATGTAGTTCCTTCTACTATTAAAACTTTCTTTTTTGGATTTGCCATCGGATTAGTAGGTTGTTTCAAAGGGTATAATTGCAAAAAAGGAACTGCAGGCGTAGGTTTAGCCGCTAATTCGGCAGTAGTTTTCAGCTCGATGCTCCTATTTGTAATTGATTTTGTTGCTGTTTTTATCTCTAATATATTTTACGGTATCTAAACTATGGACGCTGCCAAACATCATACAAAACAAATTATTGAAATCAAGAATCTCTCAAAAAAATACGGGAGCAATAAGGTCTTGAATGGATTTCATATGGAATTGTATGAAGGTGAAAATTTGGTCATCATGGGAAAATCTGGTTCTGGAAAATCAGTGATGATTAAGTGTTTGATTGGATTGGAACAACCCGACAGCGGCACCATCATCGTTATGGACAAGAATATAAGCGAGTTAGAACATGCCGAATTAGACGAACTGAGAACCGAAATTGGATTTCTATTTCAAGGAAGTGCTTTGTATGACTCGATGTCTGTTCGTGAAAATCTAGAATTTCCTTTACGTCGTCACACTAAAAAATTTGGTGTTATAGAAGATACCACTCCGATGGTTTTAGACGCCTTAGAAAGCGTTGGTTTGGGCGAGACTATGGATTTGATGCCTAACGAACTTTCAGGTGGAATGAAACGGCGAATTGCCTTGGCAAGAACCTTAATATTGAAACCAAAAATCATCTTGTACGACGAGCCTACCACTGGTTTAGATCCGATAACCTCTAAAGAAATCATTCTTTTGATGATGTCTGTTCAAAAGAAATACAACACCTCGTCTATAATCATCACGCACGATGTCGACTGCGCCCGAGTAATTTCTAACCGAATGATTTTATTAATTGATGGTATAAATTACATCGAAGGCACCTTCGAACAATTAGCAACCTCGAAAGATCCTAAAGTACAAGCTTTCTTTAAATAATAGTAACCATGGAAAAAACAACTTCACAAAAAATACGCCTAGCCATCTTTGTAATCCTAGGATTACTATTGTTTATTCTGTGCATCTATTACATTGGAAGCAAACGTCAAATGTTTGGCAATACCGATCATTTGAAAGCGACATTTACGAATGTAGGTGGACTTCAATTGGGCAATAATGTTCGGTATTCTGGAATTAATGTGGGAACTGTTCGTGGCATCGAAATGGTCAACGATTCCACCATAAATGTTGATATGATAATCGATAAAGCGATGTTACCGCATATTAAAAAAAATGCCATCGCGTCTATAGGATCAGACGGATTAGTGGGCAGTATGATTATTAATATTGTACCTGGGAAAGAAAATGCACCAGCGGTGAAGCCAGGAGATTTCATTCAATCTTTTAATCGAGTGCGCACTGACGATATTTTGAATACGCTAAACGTTACCAATCAAAATGCCGCCTTACTTACCGCAGATTTACTAAAAATAACCAAAGAAATAACACAAGGAAAAGGAACCGTTGGCGTTTTACTCAACGACTCCATTATGGCAAACGACATCAAAAAAACAATGCACTATTTAAAAATAACCACACAAGGAACTTCTGAATCGGTGGCGAACCTTAAAACATTAATCAATTCCTTGAATGAAAAAGACAACGTAATTGGCGTACTAAAAGATACCGCTGTGGCAACCAAAATAAAAAATGTTGTTGTTAATTTGAATACCACTAGCGAAGAGATAAACAAAGTAGTGACCAATTTAAATGCGACGATTCTGAACGTCAAAGAAGGAAAAGGCGCCATCAATTATCTTTCTAACAATCCTAAATTGGTGGAGAAAATTGATTCTACCATGACCAATATTAATCAAGCTAGTCAGCGTTTGAATGAAAACCTAGAAGCCCTAAAACACAATTTCCTTTTTCGAGGCTATTTTAAAAAACAAGAAAAAGCAAAGCAGAAAGCTACCGCTAAATAAAGTATGTTTTTTTTTAATAGTGCCGTGAAAAACCTGTTTTCTTAAGCAATAGACTTGAGTTCCGATACCAAATAATCAATATCTTCTTTAGTATTGTAATGACTAAAAGAAATTCGCATCGAAGGCTTCTTGCGATCGGATTCACTCAAGAATTCTGCTAGAACATGAGAAGGTTTGGCACTTCCCGATTGACAAGCACTTCCTCGAGAAATAGCGATGCCTTTCATGTCAAGATGAAAAAGCAGCATGGCCGACTTTTCTTCTGAAAATGGTAAGAGAATATTAATAATATTGTAAAACCCATCCGGACTACCATTGATTTTAAATTCGGGGAAGTGAAGTTCAAACTGCTCCATAGTGTACTTTTTAAGCTCGCTGATCAAATCTTTATTCTCCTCCAAACTGCTTAAACTAAGTTCTAAAGCTTTGGCCATTCCAACTATATTGTGAAGTGACTCCGTTCCAGATCGCAATCCTTTCTCTTGCTCACCACCGTGAAAAAGGGGTTGCAATACCATTCCTTTTCGAACAAAAGCAAAACCAACGCCTTTTGGTCCGTGAAATTTATGGGCACTTGCCGCCAAAAAATCTATCGGAATTTGTTGCAAATCTAGCATCGTTTTCCCTATGGATTGAACCGTATCTGTATGAAAATAAACGTCATGTTGCTTGCAAATTCTAGCAATTCGCTCGATATCTAATGCATTACCTATTTCATTATTGACATGCATTAGTGAAACTAAAGTAGGAACTGCATCGGTGAGTAATTCGACTAAATGGGTCGTATTAATATCGCCATTGGGCAAAATATCGACATAATCAATACGAATGGCAAACTCCTTTTTTAACGCTTCAAGAGTATGCAATACAGCATGATGTTCTATTTTACTTGAAATGATTCTTTTTACCTTTAAATCGGCAACGACACTTCGTAAAACCCAATTAATAGCTTCTGTTCCACCGGAAGTAAAAATAATTTCTTGTGCGGAACAATTCAGTGCTTTCGCTATCATTTTTCGAGAAAGTTCCAATCGGTTTTTTGCATGTCGGCCAAAGCTATGAGTTGAGGAAGGGTTTCCAAAATCCTCTTTAAGAACTTGGGTCATCACCTCAATGACTTCGGGATCGATTGCAGTAGTTGCGGCGTTGTCGAGATATACTTTTTTCATCGCGCCAAAGTTACAAATTTTGAGATTGTATTGAATGCTAATTTGGTTGGGGATTCTGATATAAAATCCTATTTTTGTCAAAAAGTAAGGCAATCATGAAAAAAATATTGGGATTATTCGTTTTAGTACTACTGCTGAATGGCTGCGATGACGGGAATGTAAAAATTCAAAACATCACCTTTCAGGATGTTCAGGCAAACAGTTGTGGCGAAACGATTTATAAGTTAACCGCCAATGAAGCGATGTTTATAAAAATTCCGGCATCTGCCAATGCATTTGAGAATGATGTTACGTTAGAAAATTCTCCGAGAAGTATTCCTATAGGAGGTGCAGTCAGCGTTACTTATAGAGCCTATAATGGAAAGCCTTCCGGAGCGAATATATGCAATTCTCCAGGCCCAATTTCACCAACCGCCACAGAAGAATGGATCGCTACTTCCGGAACCATCGAAATCACTACTATAGCCTTGTACAATACACCAAATGCAACTACAGGAGCAACTAAGATTTCAAAATATGTTCACAGCATTGTTTTTAAAAACCTAGTATTTTCTAAACCAACTGGCGAACAAATATACGAATCCTTCAATTTTGGAGACTACGAAACGGTGCCGACGTCATTAGCGCTAAACTTTGATCCTGCAGATATTCACTTATGTTCCGCAACAAACCTGTTGTACAACGCCAGAAATAATGGGATTGAAGCGCTATTCATTCAAAATTTTGACACGACTTTGTTAGATATAACAAACTTAGGAGTTCCAAAAACTGGCCTAATTTCAAGCACTACCAATAAACTTACTTATCGTTTGCTTAAAACGGCTCTAGTTGATATCACGAACGACGCTTACTTCTGCAGCGCTACTTTACCTAGTAGTCCTGAAATACTTGAAGACTGGCTTGCCAAAGATGGCGTTCTTGCTGATGTTACTGGAACCATTGAAGTAACCTCTATTGTTAATCCGAGCGGAAATGGATATCAACATACCATTCGGCTGAAAGGGGTCACTTTCAAAAAGGGCAACAGCACTTTTTATTTTGGAAATGATATTTTGATTGGAGAACTGGTAACTTCGAATTAAACTCCTATTTCGTATTTTGTTTGATGTATACTTCGGTGGCACCAATTCCATATTTTTGATAATTGGCGTCCTGGAAGGTAATCATATCGTAGCGTCCTAGCATAAAATCCAACTCCGATTTTAAAATTCCTTCGCCAACACCGTGAATAAAAACAATCTTGGGAATGCGATTTTTTATCGCAAATTCGATGTGCCTTTTTGCTGTTTCCGACTGCAAGGTTAATATTTCATAATTGCTCATTCCACGAAAATTTTTGACCAATTTTTCAATATGCAAATCAAATTCTGGAGGTGGAATTTCCCCTTTTATTTTCTTTTCCTTGACAAAACTTCTCGGTTTCGGAACTTCTTTAGTTTGTTTTATCGAATCTGAATTAAAACTTCCTATGTTTTTACTTAAAGAACTGGTTTTGAAATTTTTAATTAATTCATTGACAAAATAAGTCATCGTAAAACCATCTTCTGTTTCTATGGTTATTTGATTTCCATTGACCGCAAGTACTACTCCATTAATTGCTTCATCTAAAACCGAAACTTGATCTCCTTTACTGAATGTTGTCATCATCTTCTTCTTGGTTTTTACTTGGAATTTTAGCACTAAATTTCAACATCCCGAACATGAAAACAGCTACAGAAATGCAAATCACATAAATGTTTTTATGAGGTTTATTGACCTCGTAAAATGCTATCAGGATGGCAATAGTCATAATGGGAAGGAGTACTTTTTTCATATTACACTTTTATTGTGATTCCAAAAGTAACAAACTTTAAAATAGCAAAATGAATAATTTAAAATGAATATTTTTTTGTAAAATTGTAGTTATAAAAAAGAACCTTTTGGATATTGAAAAATACATGATTCCATGCCTCAACAAAAAACTCTTTGGGGTTGAATGTTTGGGTTGTGGTACTCAAAGAGCTTTACTACTAATATTTAAAGGACAGTTCTCAGATGCCTTTTATCAGTTTCCAGCCATATATACCACTATTCTTTTTTTTGGAATTCTAGGATTGCACTTCCTAGATAAAAGCAGAAATTACCATAAAATCATTGTTAGCCTAGCAATAGTCAATGCAATTATTATGATAGTTTCCTATATTTACAAAATGACAACTCTATAATCGCGATTCAATCATGGAAAAACAAAAACTACCCAATGCCTCAGCTGTTTTAATTTTAGGAATTCTATCCATATTAACTTGTTGTTGTTGGGGAATAATAGGATTGATACTCGGAATTCTTGCTTTGGTCTTAGCAAAAAAAGACATGGCGTTGTATGCTGAAAATCCGGATTTGTACCAAGGTTATTCCAACATCAATACGGGTAGGATTTTAGCGATTATTGGCATTGTTTTAAGTACTATCTATTTTATTTGCACAGTTTACCTCTATGTAGTAGTTGGCGAAGCGGGAATGAAAGATTTTCAACAAAATCTAATTGAAAAAATTAAACAACAAAAAGAACAAGAATAAAACAAAAAATCCTCCAAATTGGAGGATTTTTTTATTTTTCAAACTGTCTTAATGTCGAAATAATAATCGAAACACAGTCGAGAAGTTGTTCTTCATTCATAACCAATGGCGGAGCAAAACGAATAATATTACCGTGCGTTGGTTTGGCTAACAATCCGTTATCCCGCAAAGCCATACAGATATTCCAAGCCGTATCACTATCTTCTGTATCATTAATTACCACCGCATTCAAAAGACCGCGCCCTCTAACTAAAGTGGCAATCGTGCTGGTTTTAATATAGTCGGCTAATTTACTTCGGAATAATCTGCCTAAAACTCTTGCATTTTGGGCCAAGTTTTCATCAACCACAACCTCCAAAGCAGCTACTGCTACTGCAGCGGCGATTGGATTTCCTCCAAAAGTCGAACCGTGTTGTCCCGGTTTAATCACATTCATAATAGCATCATTAGCCAACACCGCTGAAACCGGATAAGCTCCTCCTGACAATGCTTTCCCTAAAATTAAAATATCAGGGGTGGCATAGGTTACTTGTTTCTCGCAATGATTTTCACATGTACAATTACCGCAAACTGCCAACAAAGAACCGGTTCTCGCAATTCCGGTTTGAATTTCATCAGCAATGAATAAAACATTGTATTTATTGCACAATTCTTTAGCTCGCATCATATAATCTTCTGCCGGTGTATAAACCCCTGCTTCCCCTTGAATGGGTTCTACCAGAAAACCAGCAATATTTTTCGACGATTGTAGTGCTTGCTCCAAGGCATTTAGATCATCATAAGCAATTTTGATAAATCCTTCCGTGTAGGGTCCGAAATTCTTACGGGCATTTTCATCATTAGAAAAAGAAATAATGGTTGTTGTTCTTCCGTGGAAATTCCCATCACAAACAATAATTTGAGCTTCTTGCTCTGCAACGCCTTTGACTTCATAGGCCCACTTTCTGCATAATTTCAAAGCAGTTTCTACAGCTTCAGCACCTGTATTCATTGGCAATACTTTATCAAAGCCAAAATACTTGGTCAAATATTCTTCGTAAGGACCTAGTTGATCGTTATAAAAAGCACGAGAAGTTAGCGTTAGTGTTTTCGCTTGATTTACCATAGCATCCACTATCCTTGGATGACAATGCCCTTGATTGACAGCCGAATACGCTGATAGAAAATCATAGTATTTTTTTCCTTCGACATCCCAAACAAAGACGCCTTCTCCTCTACTTAAAACCACTGGAAGTGGGTGATAATTGTGGGCTCCGTATTTGTTCTCCAAATTAATAATGGCTTCAGAACTCATTTTTTCTAAAACTGACATAATGCTATTTTTTAAATAATAGATAACAATTCCTTCTTGTGGAGAGAAATCACCCAATTTTTTTCAAAAATAATGAATATTCTTCAAATTTTAAGAAAATAGAGAAAATCTTCGTGGAGCATACTACCCAAATTGAAGGTACAACAAAACGGCAGAGGCAAAAGTCATCACAAACAAAGCAATGAACCCAAAAATATTGGCCGTAACACTGTTGGTGAATTTTCCCATAATGTTTTTATTGTTAGAGACATGCAAAATAATAGCTATTAAGACTGGAGCAGTTAACCCATATAAAATGGCCGTGTAAATCAAAGCCTTGATTGGCGAAATCCCTATATAGTTCAAGGATAATCCTAAAATTAACGAAATTGCAATCACTAAATAAAATGCTTTCGCTTCGTGAAATTTTTTATCCAAGCCTTGCTCCCAACCAAAAGTCTCTGCAATGATATACGAAAGTGAACCACTCAAAACCGGAATTGCTAGAAGACCCGTGCCAATCACTCCAATAGCAAAAAGCAAATACGCTAAATTTCCCGCTAAAGGTTTAAGGGCTAATGCCGCCTGCTCGACGGTATCAATCTGACGAACTCCGCTGGAATACAATACCGTTCCTGTGGTTAGTATGATAAAAAACATGACCAAACCCGAAAAAGACATCCCAAAATCGACGTCTTGTTTCATTTCATTGATAATGCGTTTGTTTACCATAAGATGTCGTTTCTTATGCTTCATCTCTTCGACTTCCATTGAGGCTTGCCAAAAAAACAGATAGGGCGAAATGGTTGTTCCTAAAATTCCAACCAAAATTCCCATAAACTCTTTATCGAAATGTACCGTTGGGATAAAAGTCGATTTTAAAATCAATAGCCAATCTTGATGAAACAAGAACGGTACGATTAAGTAGACCAATAAAACCAAACACAAATATTTCAAAATAGCAGCAATGCGTTGGTAAGGCAAATAAACAATTAAGATGAGTAAGATAATGGTAAAAATAACGCTGAAATAGGTAGCTTCTATTTTCGGAAATAATAAATTCCCAACGGCGCCCATCCCAGCTATATCCGCTCCAATATTCATGACTATTGCCGGAAAGCTAAACAACAACATCAAATACAATATTGGCTTAGAATAATTTTTCTTTAAAGTTCCTGTTAATCCTTGCGAAGTAACCAGCCCAATTCGCGCGCACATTTGCTGAATAGCAGCCATTAAAGGGAAAGCAATCAAAGCCGTCCAAAGTGTCGTTAAGCCAAATGCAGCACCCGCTTGGGAGTAGGTTGCAATTCCTGAAGGATCATCATCACTGGCACCCGTAATTAGACCCGGACCCAGAAGTTTCCAAAATTTCTGGATTTTTTTGGAAAAGGTAGATTTGCTTTGCATGGCTGTAGTTCCTTTTATTACCTACTCTCAAAAGTAGTGAATTTATTACAGCACTGTTAAAATTCATCGAAGTCATTTACAAAAAATACCGTCTCAAAAATCCCACGAACACTTTTTGACTCCGCAGTAATTCCATTAGAATAATCTAAAAGAACCAAAAAATTTATAACAAAAAGGAATCGTTATATAAAAGATAAAACATCACTTTTTAGTACCTTTGAGTATCTAAATCTCTCAATTATGAAACGAATTATTTTCTTACTTTCCGTACTCTATTTTCCGCTTTTGATTTCTTGTAGTTCCGACAAATCAAATCCGATTGTATTGCCACCAGCGGCAATTAATTCTCTAAGTGCTAAGGTTAATGGAGCAGAAGTTCTTTTTAATGTGGCTAGTGTTGTCAAAGAAACCCATCCAGATTACACCGACTTAATTGTTACCATGACCAAAAGTACTGACGCTACCAAGAAAATAGTTTTCAATTTAGAGCAATTGCAAACTGGAGTGGATGCTTGTTATTATTTCGTGTATACCCAAGATGATATCAATTACGCTTTGGAAGTGAACAATTCCTTTGTAGCAAATTTAACAACGAATACCGAACACAATATCAAAGGAACCTTTACTGGCCGCCTTTATACCGATGACCAATCGGCCTATGTAGACATCACCGAAGGGGCATTCAATATTACCTATTAGAAAACCTACCATAAAAAAAACCTCATTTCTTAGTGTAAGAAATGAGGTTTTTTTGTTTAGAATTAAACCTAATTTAATGTGGCTGTAGAAGTAATAGCAGTATCCAATAGTTTTGAAATAGGGCAGTTTTTCTCAGCTTTCGTGACCAACTCTTGAAAAGTTTCATTTGAAATTCCATTAATTTTGGCATTCACGGTCAAATGAGAACCAATAATCGAACCATCAACAAGATTAATTTCGCATTTCGTTTCGATACTTTCAATCTCAAAACCAGCTTCGCCGATAAATGCCGATAATTGCATCGAGAAACAACCTGAATGCGCTGCTGCAACTAATTCTTCCGGGTTGGTTCCAATGCCATCCTCAAAACGAGTCTTGAAGGAATACTGTGCATTGTCTAAAGTTTTACTCTGTGTCGTAATCTTCCCGGTTCCAGCTGTTACGGTTCCTTGCCATACGGCGGTAGCATTTCTTTTCATCAAATTTGTTTTTTAGTTGTCACTAATTTAATTCATTTTAAAAAAAACTTAGGCGAACCGACTATTATTTAACGAAAATTTAAACCTAACTCGGATTCAATTCAAAAACTACTGTAAAAGTTGCTCCTTGATTAATCCCATCGCTTTGCGCTCGCAACTGTCCTTTGTATTTTTCAATGATGGTCTTACAGAGATACAACCCAATTCCAGTCGAGGATTCGTTCCCTGTCCCCACTTTCTTATGTGAAGTAAATTTTTCAAACAAAGCTGCATTAGAACTAGGTTCGAATCCCAACCCAGTATCGGTAACCGCAATTTGAAGACGGTCATTCTTTTCAAAAAATGCCAATTTGATTTCACTATTAGGATGTGAAAACTTAATGGCATTGTCTACTAAGTTTACCAAAACACGAATAAGCAACTCTGGGACAATCAACAACTTCTTCTCAGCCACAGCAACTGTTGACGATAGCGTTATATTTTTAACTGTCAATTGTTGTCTTACTTGATGCAGCACTGAATTGCAAACATCGTCTAAAGAAACCAACTGCAATTCAGGCGCGTTTCTTAATAATTCGTCTTGATCTTTAATTAATTTAATAAAACTTCCAATAAAATTAAGTTGTTGACTCGTTGATTGATGAATTAAATCAGCGTATTCTGTAATTTCATCACCGGGCTGTAATTCCAAAATCAACCGAGCTAAAGACTGTGAATTTCCAGCAAATGTTCTCAAATCGTGCGACAGCAAATACAACAAATCTTGCTTTTCATTCAGATACTTTTCATTTTCTTGAATCATTTCCAAAATATTCCGCATCAACAAACCTGCTTCATCTTGATATTCAATGGGAAGTACCGACACCAATCGGTTGGTTCTGTAATTAACCAAAGCCTTTGACGCTAATTCTATAGGAAGAATTAATTTCTTCAATACAAACAAAGTGATTCCAGTGGCAATCAAAGTCAACACCAAGGCGACTAGCAAAATAGAAACGGGCGACGTAGATTCTTTGGCATAAAGAACCATAATCAGAATTCCAATTAGAGGAATATGAATCCCCAAAAAAGCTACAAATAGAAATTTATAGGTATAGTTCTTTTTTAAAAATCCCAGTTGGGATAGTCGATGGTACAATTTCATAAAGGCTCAATTTGTGGTTTGTTTTAGATATACGGTAAAATCAGAACACTTGGTTTCAAAATAAATAACCAATGCAAACCTTTACCAAAATTGTACGTTAAACAGAAAAAATCGCTAGAATTCTTATTTTGCCATTCTGTTTTCCAAAATTTTCTTGAACGAACGCCCGCGAATCTCTTCCAAAGTCAAGCCGGTAGCTAAAACTTCTTCTTCGGTAATGGCGCCACTATTCAATGCTCGCAAGAAATAATTCAACAACCCTTGACCAGTCGCGGCATCATCAAATACATCCCCAATTAAAGTAGCGCGCGCTGCTTTATCCACAAACGTTTTCAAACGCTCTACGGCATCGTCATAACTTTCTAAGAAGAATGCATATACCGCAGCATAACGCATCGGAAATTGCGCTGGATTCAAATCCCAACCCTGATAATAACCATTCCATAACGAATGGCGAATGTGATCATAGCCTTTTTTCCAAGCTCTATGAACTACCTGACGGTTTTCTTCTTCTTGAGCTGGAGTCAAATCACCACGGTGCGGACCTATAGGCATCGTATTAGTCGCGCCATCGCTTAACCAAATTCCGGTATGAGCCAAAGCCACTTTGGTCACATGATGTGCAAAATCGCAAACCGGATGATCCATTTCTTGGTATTTGGCCGTGATACTACAACTAGCCGTATAATCGTAAGTTCCGAAGTGCATCGCAATGCAACGCCCTTGAGCGGCTTTGATAAAGCGGTATAACGGATTGGTTCCGCTAATGTCCATAATCGCTTGCGTAGTTTCCACCATCATCTCCATTTTCAAAATGCCTTTTTCTAAGCCCAATTCTTCCTCTAAAATCGCAAAGAAATTGGCTAAAGTTTCCGGTTGTTGCGGAATAGTCACTTTCGGCAACATCACCACAAAATTATCTGGCAATTTCCCACCCGTTTCTTGCACCAAAGTACTTACAAAGAGATCTAAAGTGCGCAATCCACGCTCTTTCATCTCTTCGGTAAACGGTTTGATCCGGATACCAATAAAAGGAGAAAGCGTTTTCTCTTGCATACCTTTCGCAACTTCTTTAGCCGTAGCTACAGCTGTAGCATCTTCTTCTTCATTGCTGCGATTGCCATAGCCATCTTCAAAGTCAATTCGGAAATCTTCAATGGCTTCCGATTTCAATTTGGCCACCACTTTATCGTAAATACGTTTGCTGAAATTGCCGTCACCGGTCAAACCAAAAGCGTTCCCAAACACTTCATGATTTGGCGCATACGTTTCTAAAATCTCTAAAGCGCGATGCCCTAACGCAATCGGAGCATCCGATTTGAAAAGATTCGCACCGCCATACAACGTATGCACGGGTTGGCGGTCGCTTCTGTCGCCGGGATATATTTCGTTAAACGTAGTATTCGCCTGACTTAAACTTTGGAACAACTGTTCTTTTTTAGTAGAAGGAATGGTCATTTTGATGTTGAATTATAATTTATATATTTTGATTTTTTTTAAGCTAATCCCGCTATCCGCTTCT
>Ga0208124_100190_pt1 | contig 30255 bp, 24 predicted proteins | sample LakWasM104_HOW12_2_FD_183922 | JGI IMG/M metagenome (GOLD analysis project Ga0208124, IMG submission 183922) | Freshwater sediment methanotrophic microbial communities from Lake Washington under simulated oxygen tension - Sediment Metagenome... | ecosystem: Environmental > Aquatic > Freshwater >...
AGGGCATGGACGACATGGTCGGTGGCGGCAAGGCCATCAAGGCCGAAGTACCCCTGTCCGAAATGTTCGGCTACTCCACGACCCTGCGCTCCATGTCGCAAGGCCGTGCCACCTACACGATGGAATTCAAGCACTACAGCGAAGCACCTCGCAACGTGTCTGAAGCCATCATGGCAGCGCGCGCCAAGTAAGTAAGCACTTCGCTCGGGCCCTTGTGGCCCGGGCTTTGTTTTGTCTGCGATCCGGTGCCACTCTGTTCCCTGTGCGGAGTGAATCAGCAACCAGATGCAGACGTAAAACCACTACACAGGGATTGCTCTTTGGAGAATTGAAATGGCAAAAGGTAAGTTTGAACGCACCAAGCCCCACGTGAACGTGGGCACCATCGGTCACGTGGACCATGGCAAGACGACGCTGACGGCAGCGATCGCTACCGTGCTGTCCGCCAAGTTCGGCGGCGAAGCCAAGGCCTACGACCAGATCGACGCTGCGCCCGAAGAAAAGGCCCGCGGTATCACGATCAACACCGCCCACGTGGAATACGAAACGGCCAACCGCCACTACGCTCACGTGGACTGCCCCGGCCACGCCGACTATGTGAAGAACATGATCACCGGCGCTGCCCAGATGGACGGCGCTATCCTGGTCTGCTCCGCTGCTGACGGCCCAATGCCCCAGACCCGCGAGCACATCCTGCTGGCTCGCCAAGTGGGCGTGCCTTACATCATCGTGTTCCTGAACAAGTGCGACATGGTGGACGACGAAGAACTGCTGGAACTCGTCGAAATGGAAGTGCGTGAACTCCTGGACAAGTACGACTTCCCAGGCGACGACACCCCCATCATCCGTGGCTCCGCCAAGCTCGCCCTGGAAGGCGACAAGGGCAAGCTGGGTGAAGAAGCCATCATGAAGCTGGCCGAAGCCCTGGACACCTACATCCCCACGCCTGAGCGCGCTGTGGACGGTGCCTTCCTGATGCCTGTGGAAGACGTGTTCTCCATCTCCGGCCGTGGCACCGTGGTGACCGGTCGCGTGGAACGCGGCATCATCAAGGTTGGCGAAGAAATCGAAATCGTGGGTATCCGCGACACGCAAAAGACCACCTGCACCGGCGTGGAAATGTTCCGCAAGCTGCTGGACCAAGGCCAAGCTGGCGACAACGTCGGCCTGCTGCTGCGCGGTACCAAGCGCGAAGACGTGGAGCGTGGCCAAGTGCTGTGCAAGCCCGGCTCGATCAAGCCCCATACCCACTTCACGGCTGAGGTGTATGTGCTGAGCAAGGACGAAGGCGGTCGCCACACTCCTTTCTTCAACAACTACCGTCCCCAGTTCTACTTCCGCACGACCGACGTGACTGGCGCCATCGAGCTGCCAGCCGACAAGGAAATGGTCATGCCTGGTGACAACGTGTCGATCACTGTGAAGCTGATCAACCCCATCGCCATGGAAGAAGGCCTGCGCTTCGCTATCCGCGAAGGCGGTCGTACCGTGGGCGCTGGCGTCGTGGCCAAGATCATTGCTTAATCAAGCAAGGTATACAGGGGTATAGCTCAATTGGCAGAGCGTCGGTCTCCAAAACCGAAGGTTGTAGGTTCGATTCCTACTGCCCCTGCCACTTGAATGTGGCCCCCAACAAGCCCGCCAGACCCTGGCGGGCTTCGGTGTCTTAAGTGATGCCGTGACTAGGAAGCAGGAAATACTCAAAGATGGCCACTTCACAGGTTGAAACTGTCAATACAGGCGCAGACAAGGCCAAGCTCGCAGCGGTAGTGGCGTTGGTCATTGCCTCCGTTGCGGGCTTTTATTTGTTGAGCAAGCAAGGCGCTGTCGTGCAGTGGGCGGCATTGATCGTCGGGCTGGTTGCGGCTGCGGCGGTGTTTTTGGTGTCGGAATCTGGGCGCCAGTTCGTCGCGTTTGCCAAAGACGCATGGCGCGAAGTGAAAAAGGTGGTCTGGCCTACGCGCAAGGAAACCTTGCAGATGACGGCCTATGTGTTCGCCTTCGTGGTCATCATGGCGCTTTTTCTGTGGTTCACGGATAAGACGCTGGAGTGGGTCTTGTACGACTTGATTTTGGGTTGGAGAAAGTCATGACGACCGCTGCGGAAATCACGGGAGCACAAGCTCCTGCAGGCGCTTCTGCCTCGGCCAATCCAGACCTGCGCTGGTACATCGTCCATGCCTATTCAGGCATGGAAAAAGCGGTCGAACGCAACATTCAGGAGCGCATCGGCCGTTCTGGCATGCAAGACAAATTTGGTCGGATCTTGGTGCCGACCGAAGAAGTCGTGGAAATGAAGAACGGCCAACGCAAGACGACGGAGCGTCGCTTGTTCCCCGGCTATGTGTTCGTTGAGATGGTGATGGATGACGATACCTGGCATTTGGTGAAGCACACCAACAAGGTCACGGGTTTCGTGGGCGGCGCCAAGAACAGGCCTGCCCCCATCTCGGAAGACGAGGTGCAAAAGATCGTCAGCCAGATGCAGGAAGGCACCGACAAACCACGCCACAAGATCGAGTTCATGGTGGGTGAGTTGGTGCGCGTCAAGGAAGGTCCTTTCACGGACTTCAATGGCTCTGTCGAGGAAGTCAATTACGAAAAGAGTCGCGTGCGCGTCTCTGTGATGATTTTCGGTCGGTCGACCCCTGTGGAGCTGGAGTTCGGACAGGTCGAAAAGACATAAATCTGTCGAGCACAAGCCTGACTGCCTCGGCAGTCAGGGCAAAGATTTTGGACGCCGCACTTTTCGGCTCGGTGCGGACGTCGTCATAGTGAGTCGTTAACCCGGGGAGCTGGTGATTGCATGGTGCAACACAAGCGTTATGACCCGTCAGGAGTAAAGCATGGCGAAAAAAATCGTCGGTTTTATCAAGCTGCAAGTTCCAGCTGGTAAGGCCAATCCATCCCCACCGATCGGCCCAGCACTGGGTCAACGTGGCCTCAACATCATGGAGTTCTGCAAGGCATTCAATGCGCAGACCCAAGGTGTGGAGCCAGGTCTGCCACTGCCCGTGGTCATCACGGCGTTCGCAGACAAGAGCTTTACCTTCATCATCAAGACGCCGCCTGCGACGACTCTGATCAAGAAGGCCATCAAGCTCGAAAAGGGTTCTTCCAATGCCCTGAAGACCAAGGTTGGCAAGATCACGCGCGAACAGCTCGAAGAGATCGCCAAGACCAAGATGAAGGACATGAACGCCGCTAACGTTGACGCTGCTGTCCGTACGCTGGCTGGTTCCGCACGCTCGATGGGCGTGACGGTGGAGGGTTTGTAAATGGCCAAGTTGACGAAAAAGCAAAAGGCCCTGCAGGGCAAGGTTGACAGCACCAAGCTGTACGCTTTTGCAGACGCAGTGGCGCTCGTGAAAGAAGCTGCAACGGCCAAGTTCGATGAATCCATCGACGTGGCAGTGCAACTGGGCATCGATGCCAAGAAGTCGGACCAAGTGGTGCGTGGCGCCGTGGTGCTGCCCAATGGCACTGGAAAGACGACCCGTGTCGCTGTGTTTGCACAAGGCGCCAAAGCGGAAGAAGCCAAGGCTGCGGGTGCTGACATCGTTGGCATGGACGACCTGGCTGCCATGGTCAAGGCTGGTGACATGCCTTTCGACGTGGTGATTGCTGCCCCCGACGCTATGCGCGTTGTGGGTACGCTGGGCCAGATTCTGGGCCCTCGTGGTCTGATGCCTAACCCCAAGGTTGGCACCGTGACTCCTGACGTTGCCACGGCTGTGAAGAACGCCAAGGCTGGTCAGGTGCAATTCCGCGTGGACAAGGCCGGTATCGTGCACAGCACCATTGGCCGCCGTTCGTTCGACAACGAAAAGCTGCAAGGCAACCTGGCTGCGCTGATCGATGCACTGAACAAGGCCAAGCCAGCTTCGAGCAAGGGTCTGTACCTGCGCAAGGTCGCTGTGTCCTCCACGATGGGCGTTGGTGTCCGCGTGGATACGCAATCCATCGCAGCGTAATTGCGATTGAAATCTTCGGGCCTTTTTCAAAGGGCCTGATGTGGTGGGCTGTGGGTGGTGCAATACCTGCCTGCAGGCCATCCAAGACCGTTGGTGTGTGGCTCGCCGCACTTAATCCCCTTGCGGGGCCAACGCAGATGGCGATCCCGCTGCAGATGGAATTCGTTCCGAAACAGTTGATCGCTGCAACAAGAGCGCGCAGGAGGGTGCAAGCCTGAGTGCGCAATTTAAGGAGTAGACCTTGAGTCTTAATCGCAGTGAGAAAGAAGCGGTCATCAGTGAAGTGACCAGCCTCGCCGCTAAAGCTCAAACGCTTGTGATCGCGGAATACCGTGGCATCACGGTCGCCGACATGACCAAACTGCGCGTTGATGCTCGCAGCAAGGGTGTGAGCCTGAGTGTTCTGAAGAACACCCTGGCCCGCCGTGCTGTGGCAGGCAGCCAGTTTGACGTGGTGGCAGACCAGATGACCGGTCCCCTGATCTATGGCTTCTCCGAAGACGCCGTGGCTGCCGCGAAAGTGGTGGCTGACTTTGCGAAGACCAACGACAAGTTGGTGATTCGCGGTGGCGCTTTCGGTGGTAAAGCCCTGGACGTCAACGGCGTGAAGCAACTGGCCAACATTCCTTCCAAGGAAGTTCTGCTGGCTCAGATTTGTGGCTTGCTTATGTCCCCCATGTCGCGTACAGCCGTTGTGCTGGGCGCACTGGCGGCGAAAAAAGGCGAAGGCGCAGCCGCACCGGCCGCCGAACCTGCAGCAGCTTGATAGCTGGGCAGTCAACCAACACAATTGTTAGGAAATCAAAATGGCATTCGATAAAGACGCATTTTTGACCGCGCTGGACAGCATGACGGTTCTGGAACTCAATGACCTGGTGAAGGCCATTGAAGAGAAGTTTGGCGTGAGCGCTGCAGCTATGGCTGCTCCTGCTGCCGCTGGTGGTGGCGCTGGCGCCGCTGCTGCTGAAGAAAAGACGGAATTCAACGTGGTGCTGACCGAAGCCGGCGCCAACAAGGTGTCCGTCATCAAGGCAGTGCGCGAAATCACCGGCCTGGGCCTCAAGGAAGCCAAGGACCTGGTGGACGGCGCTCCCAAGAACGTCAAGGAAGGCATTGCCAAGGCCGACGCCGAAGCAGCCGTCAAGAAGCTGGTGGAAGCCGGCGCCAAGGCCGAACTCAAGTAATTCGGTCTTGCTCAAGGGCTGGAGTGCTCCTCAAAGGGCCTCCAGCCTTTGGTGCTTTCAGAGAGCACCCGTAAGCCCCGTCTGCAACGAGGCTTTCGAGTGTCTTCTGACAACCCCGACAGCAGAAGACGCCTTGGTTCGGGTGATGTGCAACGCATCACCGTCCGCCATGGTTGGTAGTGGCCAACCGCCAAGCCCGTAAGGACCACGCTCCTTGCGGGTCAGTCGTCGAAGACCCAGGACTCATGTCTTTGCCCGGAGATCTCATGGCCTATTCCTACACCGAACGCAAGCGAATTCGCAAAAGTTTCGGCACCCGCGATAGCGTGCTCGAAGTTCCTTATCTGCTGCAGATGCAGAAGGACGCATACACCGCTTTCCTGCAGGCAGATACAGCACCCCAGAAAAGAACCATCGAAGGCCTTCAGGCTGCATTCGACGCTGCCTTCCCCATCGTCTCCCACAACGGTTTTGTGGAGATGAAGTTCATAGAGTACAACCTGGCAAAGCCGGCCTTCGATGTGCGTGAGTGCCAGACCCGTGGTCTGACGTTCGCCTCGGCCGTGCGCGCCAAGGTGCAACTGATCATCTATGACCGCGAGTCCTCGACGTCGCAGTCCAAGGTGGTCAAGGAAGTGAAGGAGCAAGAGGTCTACATGGGTGAAGTGCCCCTGATGACCGACAAGGGCTCGTTCATCATCAACGGCACGGAGCGCGTGATCGTGTCGCAGCTGCACCGTTCGCCAGGCGTGTTTTTCGAGCATGACAAGGGCAAGACCCACAGCTCGGGCAAGTTGCTGTTCTCGGCTCGGATCATCCCGTACCGCGGCTCCTGGCTCGACTTCGAGTTCGACCCCAAGGACATCCTGTACTTCCGCGTGGACCGTCGCCGCAAGATGCCGGTCACGATTCTGCTCAAGGCCATCGGCCTGAACCCTGAGTCCATCCTGGCGAACTTCTTCGTTAACGACAACTTCCGTCTGATGGACAGCGGTGCGCAGATGGAGTTTGTCTCCGAGCGCCTGCGTGGCGAAGTGGCACGTTTCGACATCACCGACAAGTCGGGCAAGGTGGTTGTGGCCAAGGACAAGCGCGTCACGGCCCGTCACACCCGCGAACTGGAGCAGTCTGGCACCACGCACATCAGCGTGCCAGAAGACTTCCTGATTGGCCGTGTGGTCGCTCGCAACATTGTGGACGCCGACACGGGCGAAATCATCGCCAAGGCCAATGAAGAACTGACTGAAGCGCTGCTCAAGAAGCTGCGTACTGCCGGCGTGCAAGACCTGCAGGTCATCTACACGAACGAACTGGACCAAGGCGCCTACATCTCGCAGACCCTGCGCATCGATGAAACGGTGGACGAGTTCGCTGCCCGCGTGGCCATCTACCGCATGATGCGCCCCGGCGAGCCGCCGACAGAAGACGCCGTGCAGGCCCTGTTCCAGCGCCTGTTCTACAACCCCGACACGTACGACCTGTCGCGCGTGGGGCGCATGAAGTTCAACGCCAAGATTGGCCGCGACGAATCCACCGGCCCCATGGTGCTGTCCAACGAAGACATCCTGGCCGTGGTCAAGATCCTGGTGGACCTGCGCAACGGCAACGGCGAAGTCGATGACATCGATCACTTGGGCAACCGCCGCGTGCGCTGCGTGGGCGAACTGGCCGAAAACCAGTACCGCACGGGCCTGGCACGTATCGAAAAGGCCGTGAAGGAGCGTCTGGGTCAGGCCGAGCAAGAGCCGCTGATGCCCCACGACCTGATCAACAGCAAGCCGATCTCGGCCGCCCTGAAGGAATTCTTCGGTGCCTCGCAGCTGTCGCAGTTCATGGACCAGACCAACCCGCTGGCTGAAATCACGCACAAGCGCCGTGTATCTGCCCTCGGCCCAGGCGGTCTGACCCGTGAACGTGCAGGCTTCGAAGTGCGTGACGTGCACGTGACCCACTACGGTCGCGTCTGCCCTATCGAAACGCCTGAAGGTCCCAACATTGGTCTGATCAACTCGCTGGCTCTGTACGCCCGCCTGAACGAGTACGGTTTCATTGAGACCCCGTACCGTCGTGTGGTGGACGGCAAGGTGACCAACGACATCGACTATCTGTCGGCGATCGAAGAAGGCAAATACGTGATTGCGCAGGCCAATGCGCAGCTCGACAAGGACGGTCGTCTGACGGGCGAACTGGTCTCAGCCCGTGAAAAGGGTGAGTCGATTCTGTGCGGCGCAGATCGCGTGCAGTACATGGACGTGTCGCCCGCGCAGATCGTGTCGGTGGCAGCCTCGCTGGTGCCATTCCTGGAGCACGATGACGCGAACCGCGCGTTGATGGGCGCCAACATGTCGCGCCAGGCCGTGCCTGTGCTGCGTCCTGAAAAGCCCCTGGTCGGTACGGGCATCGAACGCGTCGCCGCTGTGGACTCGGGCACCGTGGTGACCGCTACACGTGGTGGTATCGTGGATTACGTGGATGCCACCCGTATCGTGGTCCGCGTGAACGACGACGAAGCCGTGGCCGGTGAAGTGGGTGTGGACATCTACAACCTCATCAAGTACCAGCGTTCCAACCAGAACACCAACATCCACCAGCGTCCTATCGTCAAGAAGGGTGACAAGCTGGTCAAGGGTGACGTCGTGGCCGACGGTGCATCGACGGACTTTGGCGAAATCGCCATCGGCCAGAACATGCTGATCGCGTTCATGCCCTGGAACGGCTACAACTTCGAAGACTCGATCCTGATCTCCGAACGCGTGGTGTCCGAAGACCGCTACACCTCGATCCACATCGAAGAGCTGGTGGTCATGGCTCGCGACACGAAGCTGGGTGCAGAAGAAATCACACGCGACATTCCGAACCTGTCGGAACAGCAACTGAACCGTCTGGACGAGTCCGGCATCATCTACGTGGGCGCCGAAGTGCAACCCGGCGACACGCTGGTCGGCAAGGTCACGCCCAAGGGCGAAACCACCCTCACGCCTGAAGAGAAGCTGCTGCGCGCCATCTTCGGCGAGAAGGCTTCCGACGTGAAGGACACGTCGCTGCGCGTGGACCAGGGTTCGTCCGGCACCGTGATCGACGTGCAGGTGTTCACACGTGAAGGCATCCAGCGCGACAAGCGTGCCCAGCAGATCATCGACGATGAACTCAAGCGCTTCCGTCTGGACCTGAACGATCAGCTGCGCATCGTGGAGGCCGACGCCTTTGATCGTATCGAGAAGCTGCTGACCGGCCGCGTGGCCAACGGCGGCCCACAGAAGCTCGCCAAGGGCACGAAGATCGACAAGGCCTATCTGGCTTCCGTCGAGAAGTTCCACTGGTTCGACATCCGCCCTGCGGAAGACGAAGTCGCCACCCAGCTCGAATCCATCAAGAACGCGCTGGAGCAAACTCGCCACAGCTTCGACCTGGCCTTTGAAGAAAAGCGCAAGAAGCTCACGCAAGGCGACGAGCTGCCTGCTGGCGTGCTCAAGATGGTCAAGGTGTACCTTGCCGTCAAGCGCCGTCTGCAGCCTGGCGACAAAATGGCTGGCCGCCACGGTAACAAGGGTGTGGTGTCCAAGATCGTTCCGGTCGAAGACATGCCCTACATGGCCGACGGCACGCCTGCCGACATCGTTCTGAACCCGCTGGGCGTGCCCTCGCGGATGAACATTGGTCAGGTGCTGGAAGTCCACCTGGGCTGGGCCGGCAAGGGCATTGGTCAGCGCATTGGCAACATGCTCCAGGAGCAGGCCAAGGCGTCCGAGCTGCGCACCTTCCTCGAAGAGGTGTACAACTCGCGCGGCCGCAAGGAAGACCTGTCGCAACTGAGCGACGACGACCTGATGGCCATGGCGGAAAACCTGACGAGTGGTGTGCCTTACGCTACCCCCGTGTTCGATGGTGCTTCGGAAGAAGAAATCAAGGACATGCTCAAGATCGCCTACCCGGACGATATTGCTGAGCGCAAGGGCCTGACACCGACCCGCACACAGGCTTATCTGTTTGATGGCCGCACGGGCGAGCGCTTTGAGCGCCCGACCACCATCGGCTACATGCACTACCTGAAGCTGCACCACTTGGTGGACGACAAGATGCACGCCCGCTCGACCGGTCCTTACTCGCTCGTCACGCAGCAGCCGCTGGGTGGTAAGGCGCAGTTCGGTGGCCAGCGTTTCGGGGAAATGGAAGTGTGGGCGCTGGAAGCTTACGGCGCCGCCTACGTGCTGCAGGAAATGCTGACCGTGAAGTCCGACGACGTCGTGGGCCGTACCAAGGTGTACGAGTCCATCGTCAAGGGCGAACACGCCATCGAAGCCGGCATGCCGGAATCGTTCAACGTGCTGGTCAAGGAAATCCGTTCGCTGGGCCTGGACATCGAGCTGGAACGCTCCTAAGCAGAAAAGGAAAGAGTCACTATGAAATCGCTACTCGACCTGTTCAAGCAATTCACGCCGGACGAGCATTTCGATGCCATCCGCATCGGCATGGCTTCGCCCGAAAAGATCCGTTCGTGGTCTTTCGGCGAAGTGAAGAAGCCCGAAACCATCAACTACCGCACATTCAAGCCCGAGCGTGATGGTCTGTTCTGCGCCAAGATTTTTGGTCCTATCAAGGACTACGAATGCCTGTGCGGCAAGTACAAGCGCCTCAAGCACCGCGGTGTGATCTGCGAGAAGTGCGGCGTTGAAGTCACGCAGACCAAGGTGCGTCGCGAGCGCATGGGCCACATTGATCTGGCCGCGCCTTGCGCTCACATCTGGTTCCTGAAGTCGCTGCCTTCGCGTCTGGGCCTGGTGCTCGACATGACGCTGCGCGACATCGAACGCGTGCTGTACTTTGAAGCCTACGTGGTGACCGACCCCGGCATGACCCCGCTGAAGAAGTTCAGCATCATGTCCGAGGACGACTACGACGCCAAGCGCAAGGAATACGGCGACGAGTTCATCGCCAAGATGGGCGCCGAAGGCATCAAGGACCTGCTGGAATCCATCGACATCGACCTGTCGATCGAACGCCTGCGCGGTGACCTGACCGGCTCCGAAGTCAAGGTCAAGAAGAACGCCAAGCGCCTGAAGGTGCTCGAAGCCTTCAAGAAGTCGGGCATCAAGCCCGAGTGGATGGTGCTCGAAGTGCTGCCAGTGCTGCCACCGGACCTGCGTCCGCTGGTGCCGCTGGACGGCGGCCGCTTCGCGACCTCCGACCTGAATGACCTGTATCGCCGGGTCATCAACCGCAACTCGCGTCTGCGCCGCCTGCTGGAGCTGAAGGCCCCTGAAATCATCGCCCGCAACGAAAAGCGGATGCTGCAGGAAGCCGTCGACTCGCTGCTGGACAACGGCCGCCGTGGCAAGGCCATGACGGGCGCCAACAAGCGCGCGCTGAAGTCGCTGGCCGACATGATCAAGGGCAAGTCCGGCCGTTTCCGCCAGAACTTGCTGGGCAAGCGCGTGGACTACTCCGGTCGTTCCGTGATCACCGTGGGCCCAACGCTCAAGTTGCACCAGTGCGGTCTGCCCAAGCTGATGGCGCTGGAGCTGTTCAAGCCTTTCATCTTCTCGCGCCTCGAAGCCATGGGCATCGCGACGACGATCAAGGCCGCCAAGAAGGAAGTCGAATCCGGCACCCCCGTGGTGTGGGACATCCTGGAAGAGGTCATCAAGGAACACCCCGTGATGCTGAACCGTGCACCTACGCTGCACCGTTTGGGCATCCAGGCCTTTGAACCCATCCTGATCGAAGGCAAGGCCATCCAGCTGCACCCCCTCGTCTGCGCGGCCTTCAACGCCGACTTCGACGGTGACCAGATGGCTGTGCACGTCCCGCTGTCGGTGGAAGCACAAATGGAAGCCCGCACGCTGATGCTGGCCTCCAACAACGTGCTGTTCCCCGCCTCGGGCGAACCCTCCATCGTGCCTTCGCAGGACGTGGTGCTGGGTCTGTACTACGCCACCCGTGACCGTATTAACGGCAAGGGCGAAGGCCTGGTGTTCGCTGACACCGGCGAAGTGCAGCGTGCCCTGGACGCTGGCCAGGTCGAACTGGCTGCCAAGATCACGGTGCGCATGACCGAGTGGACCAAGGACAAGGCCACGGGCGAGTTTGTGCCCTCGACCTCGCTGGTGGAAACCACTGCAGGCCGCGCACTGCTGTCCGAGATCCTGCCCAAGGGCCTGCCGTTCAGCAACATGAACAAGGCGCTGAAGAAGAAGGAAATCTCCAAGCTCATCAACGTGAGCTTCCGCAAGTGCGGCCTGAAGGAAACCGTGGTGTTTGCAGACAAGCTGCTGCAAAACGGTTTCCGCCTGGCTACGCGCGCCGGTATCTCCATTGCCATCGACGACATGCTGGTGCCTCCGCAGAAGGCAGGCATCATTGAGCGCTCCGAGAAGGAAGTCAAAGAGATCGAACAGCAGTACGTGTCCGGTCTGGTGACGTCTGGCGAGCGCTACAACAAGGTGGTGGATATCTGGGGCAAGGCCGGCGACGAAGTGTCCAAGGTGATGATGGCCCAGCTGTCCAAGCAAAAGGTCACCGACCGCCACGGCAAGGAAGTGGACCAGGAGTCTTTCAACTCCATCTACATGATGGCCGACTCCGGTGCCCGCGGCTCTGCTGCCCAGATCCGTCAGGTGGCTGGTATGCGGGGTCTGATGGCCAAGCCAGACGGCTCGATCATCGAGACGCCCATTACCGCGAACTTCCGCGAAGGTCTGAACGTGCTGGAGTACTTCATCTCCACCCACGGTGCCCGTAAGGGTCTGGCCGACACGGCGCTGAAGACGGCGAACTCCGGTTACCTCACCCGCCGTCTGGTGGACGTGACGCAGGACCTGGTTGTGACCGAAGAGGATTGCGGCACGGCCAATGGTTCGCTGATGCGCGCCATCGTCGAAGGCGGTGAAGTGATCGAATCGCTGCGCGAGCGTATCCTGGGCCGCACTGCGGCTGAGGACGTGCTGCACCCCGAGAACCGTGCGGTGCTGGTCGAAGCTGGTGTGATGCTGGACGAAGACCTGATCGAAGAGCTCGAAGCCGCTGGCGTGGACGAAGTGAAGGTGCGCACGGCCCTGACCTGCGAAACCCGCTACGGCCTGTGCGCCAAGTGCTACGGCCGCGACCTGGGCCGCGGTGGCCTGATCAACCTCGGCGAAGCCGTGGGTGTGATCGCTGCCCAGTCCATCGGCGAGCCCGGCACGCAGCTGACCATGCGTACGTTCCACATCGGCGGTGCCGCTTCGCGTGCAGCCATCGCGTCGAGCGTGGAAGCCAAGTCCAACGGCGTGATCGGCTTCAACGCCACGATGCGCTACGTGAGCAACACCAAGGGTGAGCTGGTGGTGATTGCACGTTCGGGTGAAATCATCATCCAGGACGAGCATGGCCGCGAGCGTGAGCGCCACAAGGTGCCTTACGGTGCGACGCTGACGGTGAAGGCCGACCAGCAGATCAAGGCCGGTACGATCCTGGCCAACTGGGATCCGCTGACGCGACCCATCATCACCGAGTTCGCCGGCCAGACCAAGTTCGAGAACGTTGAAGAAGGCCTGACGGTGGCCAAGCAGGTCGATGAAGTGACCGGTCTGTCCACACTGGTGGTGATCGATCCGAAGCGCCGTGGTGCCGCCAAGGTGGTGCGTCCGCAGGTGAAGCTGATCGACGCCCAGGGCAACGAAGTGAAGATCCCTGGTACCGACCACTCGGTGACCATCGGCTTCCAGGTCGGTGCTCTGATCCAGGTGCGCGATGGCCAGGACGTGGGCCCCGGCGAAGTGCTGGCGCGTATTCCGGTCGAAGGCCAGAAGACCCGCGACATTACCGGCGGTCTGCCCCGCGTGGCCGAGCTGTTCGAAGCCCGTACGCCGAAGGACAAGGGCACCCTGGCCGAAATGACCGGTACCGTGTCGTTCGGCAAGGAAACCAAGGGCAAGGTTCGCCTGCAGATCACTGACCCTGAAGGTCGCGTGTTCGAAGAGCTCGTGCCCAAGGAAAAGAACATCCTGGTGCACGAAGGCCAGGTGGTGAACAAGGGCGAATCGATTGTGGACGGCCCGGCCGACCCACAAGACATTCTGCGTTTGCTGGGTATCGAAGAACTCTCGCGCTACATCGTCGATGAAGTGCAGGACGTGTACCGCTTGCAGGGCGTGAAGATCAACGACAAGCACATCGAGGTGATCGTTCGCCAGATGCTGCGCCGCGTCGTGGTCGAGAACGTCGGCGAGTCGAACTACATTGCCGGCGAGCAGGTCGAGCGCTCCGAGATCCTCAACACCAACGAGGCACTGCAGGCCGAGGGCAAGATCCCTGCGACCTACAGCAACCTTTTGCTGGGTATCACGAAGGCATCTCTGTCCACCGACTCGTTCATCTCGGCCGCTTCCTTCCAGGAAACGACCCGCGTGCTTACCGAGGCTGCCATCATGGGCAAGCGCGACGAGCTGCGTGGCCTGAAGGAAAACGTGATCGTGGGTCGCCTGATCCCTGCCGGTACGGGTCTGGCCTACCACCAGGCACGCAAGGCCAAGGATGCCATGGACGACGCCGAGCGCCGCGCCATCGCCGAAGCCGAAGCCGCCGAAATGGCAGCCCAGTCGGACGCCTCGGATGTGGACAGTGGCAGCGTCACTGCCACCGACGCAGCGGCAGACTGATAGAAAACAGCAAGGCCTCCCTCAGGCCCTGCTGCGGTCGCCACAGCGCCCCCGTCCTGTCCCAGGCAGGCCGGGGGCGTTTTTGATGGACGCGTGTCTTTTCACCGCTCGTCGTTTGTTTCAACTTTCTGTTTTTCGGGCCGCGACGGGTGCAGCAGCATCCGCTCCGGCAACTGTGCATGCTGTGGTCGTCGCCCCTCTTCTGGATTGCTTTTGCCGTCTTTCTGTTCTGGGCCCTGGGGGCCTACAACCGTCTGATGCGCCTGCGCTCGGCCGTCGTTCAGTCGTTCGGCAGTTTTGACGCACACATGGTGCGGCTGGTGGCCTTGCTTGGCGAGTTCGGGGCGGCGCAGACCGTACAGCGCGGCAGCTTGCTGGCCGATGCAGGTGCGCAAGAGTTGGCTGCGCTGCAGGGTGCCGTGACGCAATTGAGTGCCTCGCTGGCCGTGGCACGTGCCCGCCCGCTGCAGGGTGACGCGGTGGCAGCATTGACCGCCGCCCGCGAAGTGCTGCGAGCGACCTGGGCCACCGCCTTGCAGAAGTTGCTGGCCGACCCTGCACAGCCAGCAGCGTTGGTCCCGACCGCAGATACCGCTACGATGACCCCAGGGTCTGCGCCCGTGGTCCTGTCCGTGTGGCAGGTGCGCTGGGACGAACACGCCGTGCAGAACGAGCAAGCGATTCGCGTGTTCAATGAGGCCGTGGTGCAGTACAACAGTGCCATTGCCCAGTTTCCGGCCAGCCTGCTGGCCTGGGTGTTCGGGTTCAAGGCGGCACGTGCGCTGTAACCCGTTTTCAGGATCACGATGACTCCACCTCCCCACCACCGTCCCCGCCGCACCGGTGGCAACGCGCCGCGTCCCATGCGTGCAGGCTCCGGCCAGCAGTCTCCGCAGGCGGGTTCTGCTGCGAGCTCACCCGATAGGGCGACTCCATCGAGTGCCACGACGGTTCCTCTGTGGCGGTTGCTGACAGCGGTGGCTGGCGCCTTGCAGGCGATCCGGGGTGGGCAGTCCGGCACCGCAGCGCTGGCGGCCATAGAGATCGCGCTGCGCCCTGGCGCGCAAGCCCTGTTGTTCCAGGTATTGCGCCAGGCCGGGCGGGCCGAGGCCCTGCGCCGACAGCTGGCCGCCCGTGCCCCCGCACCCGCCGCCGATGCGCTGCTGTGCAGCGCGCTGGCGCTGTGCTGGGACCCGCAGGCCTCGCCCTATGAACCCTTCACCCTGGTGAACCAGACGGTGGAGGCGGCCAAGCACCACCCGGCCACCCGCGCGCAGGCCTCGTTCATCAACGGCTGCCTGCGCCGTTTTCTGCGCGAGCGCGACACCCTGGTGGCAGCCACCGACAACGATCCCGTGGCGCGCTGGAACCATCCGGCGTGGTGGGTGCAGCGCCTGCGCAAGGACCACCCCCAGCACTGGGAGCAGATCCTGCAGGCCAACAATGCCCACGCACCCATGGTGTTGCGGGTCAACGAACAAAAATGCACGGTAGCGCAGTATTTACATGCCTTGAATGCTATTGGTTTAGGAGCGATTGCGGTGGGCCAGCATGGCGTCGCGCTGCGTCAGGCGGTGCCCGTTCAGTCGCTGCCACACTTTGCGGAGGGCTGGGTGTCCGTGCAGGATGCCGCCGCCCAGCAGGCGGCTCCTTTGCTGCTACAAGGGCTGGATCTGAGTCAGCCCTTGCGCGTGCTCGACGCCTGCGCCGCCCCCGGCGGCAAGACGGCGCACCTGCTGGAGATGGCGGGTCCGCAGTCTCCCTTGCAGGTCACGGCGCTGGAAATCGATGCCACACGCAGCGTCCGCATTGGTGAAACCCTGCAGCGCCTGGGGCTGACGGCCCAGGTCCTGGTGGCCGATGCTGCCCGCCCGCAGGACTGGTGGCAGTCGCAGTGCGGCGGCGTCCCGTTCGACGCCATCCTGCTCGACGCACCGTGCACCGCGTCCGGCATTGTGCGTCGCCATCCAGACGTGCGCTGGCTGCGCCGTGAATCCGACATTGCCCAGCTGGCAACCCTGCAGGCGGCCCTGCTCAAGGCCCTGTGGCCGCTGTTGCGTCCCGGCGGGCGCCTGCTGTATTGCACTTGTTCCGTCTTCCGGGCAGAGGGTGATGCCCAGGTGCAAACGTTTCTTGCACACAACACCGATGCGCAAATGCTGCCGTCGCCGGGGCATTTAATTCCCGGCAACGCGGACAAGGTCGGGGCTGTCCCGGACAATCTGACCGGTGATCACGACGGCTTTTTTTACGCACTGTTGCAAAAATCGGCGCAATGAGCCCCGGGGCATGCGCTGGTGGCTGGTGTGTGCATGGTTTGTGCTGTTTTGGGGGACGGTGCTCTGCTGGGTGCCGCAGGCCGTAGCGGCACAGGCGGCCTCCTCCGAGGTGGGTGACCTGCGCCTCGAACGCGGGGACGACGGTCTGTACCTGAGTGCCAACCTACAATTTGAACTGCCCGAGCTGGCCGAAGACGCCTTGCAAAAAGGCATTCCCATGTTCTTCGTGGCCGACGCCCAGGTGCTGCGCGACCGCTGGTACTGGTCCGACCGGCAGGTGGCCGAGACCACCCGGTACTTCCGCCTGAGCTACCAGCCGCTTACCCGCCGTTGGCGTCTCAACATCTCCTCCACGCCTTTCACCAACAGCGGGTTGGGCGTGGTGCTGGGTCAGAATTTTGACAATTACGCCGATGCCTTGTCGTCGATTCAGCGTTTTTCACGCTGGAAGATCGCTGAACGCGATGTGATCGAGTCCGATGCCGTGCATACGGTGAACTTCCGCTTCCGCCTCGACATGTCCCAGCTGCCCCGTCCTTTCCAGATCGGCGCGGTCGGCCGGTCGGGCTGGAACCTGCTGGTGTCCCGCAGCCAGCGCCTGGGCGCAGAGCCAGCCAAGTGAGCACTTCCCCCCCATCCACCGGCGTTTCGGCATCGACCCACGCCACCGCCCGCCAGTCCCGCGCAGTGCGCTGGGCCGTGGGCGTGGGTGCCGCCATCATGTCGGCCATCGGTCTGGTACTGCTGTTCTTGCTGACGCTGGCCACCAACAACCGCGTGCTGTACGAGCGCAACTACGCCTGGCTCTTCGGCGTCAACGTGTTTGTGGCGCTGCTGCTGCTGGTGGTGCTGGGCTGGGTGGCGGTGCGCCTGGGCTTGCGCCTGCGCAAGGGGCGTTTTGGCAGCCGCCTGCTGGTCAAACTCGCAGCCATTTTTGCGCTGGTGGGGCTCATGCCGGGGTTGCTGATCTATGTGGTGTCCTACCAGTTCGTCACGCGCTCCATCGAAAGCTGGTTCGACGTGAAGGTGGAGGGGGCCCTGTTTGCGGGCGTCAACCTGGCCCGCGTGTCGCTGGACTCGCTGGCCACGGACATGGCCGCCAAGACCCGCAATGCCAGCGCCCAGGTGGCCCAGGTGCCCGACGCCGCTGCAGGCCTGGTGCTGGAGCGTATTCGCGACCAGCTCGGAGCGACCGATGTGGTGCTCTGGAACGCGTCCGGTCAGGCGGTGGCCAGCGCGGGGCAGTCGCGGTTCAGCCTCAACCCCGAGCGGCCCGGCGCTGCCTTGCTGCGCACGGCGCGCCAGCAGCGCGCCACGGCGCAGATCGAAGGGCTGGACGACATTGCCGACCCGGCTGCGGCGCAGAACGCGCGGGTCAAGGTGCTGGCCCTGGTCAGCAGCCCCAGCGTGGGCCTGTTGATGGAGCCGCGCTATCTGCAGGCCACCTTGCCCCTGCCGCCGGCCTTGGTGGCCAACGCCATCGCCGTGCAGGAGGCCAACCGTGAATACCAGGAGCGTGCGCTGGCCCGGGGCGGGCTGCGGCGCATGTATGTGGGCACGCTCACGCTGAGTCTGTTCCTGGCGGTGTTCGGCGCGGTGCTGCTGGCGGTGCTGCTGGGCAACCAGCTGGCGCGGCCTTTGTTGGTGCTCGCAGAGGGGGTGCGCGAGGTGGCTGCGGGCAACCTGAGTCCCAAGGCCGCGTTGCAAAGCAAAGATGAGTTGGGTGGGCTAACGCGCTCGTTCGCGCTCATGACCCAGCAACTGGCAGACGCGCGCCAGGCGGTGGAGCAGAGCATGGGCGAGGTCGATGCCTCCCGCGCCAACCTGCAGACCATTCTGGACAACCTTACGGCGGGTGTCATCGTGCTGGATGCGCAGGGACTGATCCGTTCGTCCAACCCGGGCGCCACCCGCATCCTGCGCGCTCCCATGGCCGCATATGAGGGGCGGCCGCTGTCCGAAGTGCCGGGCCTCGCGGAGTTTGCCGCGTCGGTCCAGGGCCATTTCGATGCGTTTTTGGGGGACCATGAACGCCATGGCCTGGACCATTGGCAGCAGCCGTTCGAGCTGCATGCCTCCTCCGGCGGCGCCGGACAACACGCCACCAGCCTGGTCGCGCGGGGCGCAGAGCTGCCCGACGCCACCCGACTGTTGGTTTTTGACGACATTTCTGAGATCGTTTCGGCCCAGCGTGCGCAGGCCTGGGGCGAGGTGGCGCGCCGGCTGGCGCACGAAATCAAGAACCCGCTGACCCCCATCCAGCTGTCGGCCGAGCGCCTTGAAATGAAGCTGTCGGGCAAGCTGCCGGACCCTGAACAAGCCATCCTCGCCAAGTCCGTCAAGACCATCGTGGACCAGGTCGATGCGATGAAGCGACTGGTCAACGAGTTCCGTGATTACGCGCGCTTGCCTGCCGCCGAACTGCATGCGCTGGACCTCAATGCCCTGGTCGCCGACGTGCTCCATTTGTATGGGGCTGAAAACGCCACCGTGCCTGTAGAAGCCGAGCTGGACCCGCGCTGCCCCTGGATTGCGGGCGATGCGCAGCAGTTGCGCCAGGTCGTACACAACCTGCTGCAGAACGCCCAGGACTCGACCGAACAGGCCCGTGCCGGGGCCTCCGAGCCCGTGCCGCCGGTGCGCATCAGCACCCGCTGGAGCGAATCGTCACGCCGTGTGCGGCTCACGGTGTCGGACAGCGGCGGGGGCTTTCCGTCCCACATCCTGCAGCGCGCTTTCGAACCCTATGTCACCACCAAACCGCGTGGCACCGGCCTGGGTTTGGCCGTGGTCAAAAAGATCGCAGATGAGCACGGAGCGCGCATCGAACTGTCCAATCGCACCGAAGAAGGCGTGGTGCGCGGCGCCCAAGTGTCGTTATCATTCGCCCCTGAACCAGCGGTGGCGTCATAACAACACCGCCCCGCAGTACCTCCCCAAGGCGCTTCAACACACATGGCAAACATTCTGGTGGTCGACGATGAGCTCGGCATTCGTGATCTGCTGTCGGAAATCCTGAACGACGAAGGTCACAGCGTAGACCTCGCAGAAAATGCGACCCAGGCCCGAGCCGCCCGGGCAGGCAACAGCTATGACCTGGTGCTGCTGGACATCTGGATGCCCGACACCGACGGCGTCTCGTTGCTCAAAGAGTGGGCGACTGCGGGCGTGCTCACCATGCCGGTCATCATGATGAGCGGCCACGCCACCATCGACACGGCGGTGGAGGCCACGCGCATCGGCGCTTTCTCGTTCCTCGAAAAACCCATCACCCTGCAAAAGCTGCTCAAGGCCGTGGAGCAGGGCCTGGCACGCAACGCGGCCCACCAGGCTGCACCCGTGGCTGCTGTGTCCGCACCCGCTGCCGCTCCGGCCGATCCGACGTTCTCGCAGCTGCCTGCCGTTTCTGCGGTGATGGCGGGGGTGGACCCCGGCCCCCACGCCCACCAGGGGTTTGACCTGGATCGCCCCCTGCGCGAAGCGCGCGATGGTTTCGAGAAAGCCTACTTCGAGTTTCACCTGGCCCGCGAAGGCGGCTCCATGACGCGCGTGGCCGAAAAGACGGGCCTGGAGCGCACCCACCTGTACCGCAAGCTGCGCCAGCTGGGCGTGGATCTGGGGCGCGGCAAGCGCGGCTGATCAATTAATTTGTGCTTTTTGCCGGAAGCGCTGATTTTTCTGGCTATAATTTGAGGCTCAGGCCCGGTAGCTCAGTCGGTAGAGCAGAGGATTGAAAATCCTTGTGTCGGTGGTTCGATTCCGCCCCAGGCCACCAAACAAAAGCCCTTGATTTGCAAGAATCAAGGGCTTTTTCAATTTCGTACCGCCGAAGCAGGGCCACACCCAGCTGGGCAGGTGCGCATGTCGAAATCCTGCGTTGCCTTGGTGCTGGTTGCTGCCCGTACCGCGCATTGCGTTCCTTGTTGTTTCTCCCCACGTTCCCCATGCCCCTTCTGCAGGACACCACCCTTGGTATCGACTTCGGCACTTCCAACTCCGCGATGGCGGTGCGGCAGGGCGCGGGCCTGTCGCGAATGGTGGCGCTGGAGGGGGATGCACACACGCTGCCCACGGCGCTGTTCTTCAACGCTGAAGACCAGCGCACGCACTTTGGGCGCGATGCGGTGGCGCAGTACCTCGCGGGCACGGAAGGGCGGCTGATGCGCTCGCTCAAGAGCCTGCTGGGCAGTGCGCTGCTGCAGGACAAGACCGCAGTGCACAACCAGCTGGTCAGCTACCAGGACATCATCGGCCTCTTCTTGCGGATGCTGGCGCAGAAGGCCCGCGACGAACTCGGTGGCATGCCCGGGCGGGTGGTGATGGGGCGGCCGGTGCATTTTGTGGACGGCGATGCCGAGCGCGATCAGCAGGCCGAGGACGCGCTGCGCCAGGCCGCGCTGTCTGCAGGGTTCGAGAACGTGAGCTTCCAGTTCGAGCCCATTGCGGCCGCGCTGGACTACGAGCAGCGCATCGACCGGGAGTCGCTGGTGCTGGTGGTGGACATTGGCGGCGGTACGTCGGACTTCACGGTGGTACGCCTGGGCCCCGAGCGCATGGCCCGCGCGGACCGCAGCAGCGATGTGCTGGCCACCACTGGCGTGCACATCGGTGGCACGGACTTTGACCGGCGCCTCAGCCTGGACCTGCTCATGCCGCTGCTGGGCTTTCGCCACATCGGTCCGTCGGGGCGCGAGGTGCCCAGCCGCGTGTTTTTCGACCTCTCGACCTGGCACCTGATCCAGTGGCTGTATTCGCCGCGCGCACTGCGTGATGCGCAGAACCTGCGCACCGACTATGCCGATGCCGCGCTGCATGCCCGGCTGATTCGGGTGTTGAACGAGCGGCTGGGCCACCGCCTGGCCAACACGGTGGAGCAGGCCAAGATCGCGGCTTCTCTGGCCGATGCCGAGGCGCCCATGCCGCTGGACTGGGTCGAGGCTGGGCTCGGCGCCGCCATCACGCCGCCCGGATTGGCGCAGTCCCTGGCGCAGCCGCTGGAACAGGTGGTGGCCTGCGCGCGCGACTGCCTGCAGATGGCGGGACTGGGCGATGGGGGTGTGGATGCGATCTACCTGACTGGGGGCTCGTCGGCATTGCGGCCCCTGCGCCAGGCACTGCGCACGGCCTTCCCGGCAACTCCGCAAGTGGAGGGTGATCTGTTCGGCGGGGTGGCTGCGGGCCTGGCGGTTTCGCGGTAGTCATGCCATCCAGTTTGCTATTAATTGGATAGCTTGTGCGGCATATTGCACTAGCGCTACCGCCCGAAAACATCGCAAACACGGCCCGGGAGCACCTGGAGTCAGTCCTGTACGCCATCCTCGCGCTTCCACTCCAGCGCGGTGTCGTACAGCACGTTGCGCGATGCGCCCGTGATCTCGGCGGCCAGGCGCACGGCGGTCTTCAGGGGCAGCTCGGCCAGCAACAGGCGCAGCACGCGGTGGCTGTCGCCCGCGTCGCTGACCACGGGTACCGGGTGCAGCAACACCACGAATTCGCCGCGCGAGCGCTGGGGCGACCCATCCAGCCACGCCGTCAGCGCCTGCGCTGGCTGGGTGGTGACTTCTTCAAACTGTTTGGTCAGCTCGCGCGCCAGGGTGACGGGGCGCTCGCCCAATACGGCCAGGGCCTGGGCCAGCTCGCCGATGCGGTGGGGCGCTTCGAGCAGCACCACGCACCGGGGCTCCTGGGCCAGCTGCTGCGCAATCACGTTGGCACGCTCCGCGTTCTTGACGGGCAGAAATCCTGCAAACACAAAGCCGCCGTGTTCGGTGCTGTGGGCCACGGCACCGGCCACGCTCAATGCGGTGGTGATGCTGCTGGCGCCCGGCAGGGGCACGGCACGCAGGCCCGCCGCCTGCACTGCGGCCACCAGACGTGCGCCGGGGTCGCTCACGCCGGGGGTGCCTGCGTCGCTCACATAGGCCACGCGCTGGCCCTGCTGCAGCCGGTGCACCACGTTCTGCGCGGCTTCGGCCTCGTTGTGCTGGTGCACAGCCAGCAGCTGGCTGGCGCCCTTGTCGATGCCGTAGGCGCGCAGCATCGACTGCGTATGGCGCGTGTCTTCGCAGGCCACCGTGTCGGCCAGTTGCAGCACATGCAGTGCGCGCAAGGTGATGTCGGCCAGGTTGCCGATGGGCGTGGCCACCACGTACAGCGCGCCCTGCGGATAATGCTGCGCAGCGGCGGCGTCGTGCGCCGCGCCCTGGGCTGAAGCGAAAGATGCGCTCAATGAATTTCCTTGGAAAAAGACCACCGGCCCTTGCCACCCCGGGGGCTGCCAAAAAAGCCACCACGCGTGAGCGGGGCAACGCTGCCGAGGACCAGGCATTGGCCCATCTGCAGGCAGCGGGACTGCAACTGGCGGTGCGCAATTATCGGACGCCTGGGCGCGGTGGGGGCGAGATCGATCTGGTGATGCGCGACCGGGACGGCACCCTGGTGTTTGTGGAGGTGCGCAGCCGCACGCACGGCGGCTTTGGCGGCGCCGGGGCCAGCATCAGCGCGACCAAGCAGCAGCGCATCATCTTTGCCGCACGGCACTACCTGATGCGCTTGCCGTCGCCACCGCCGTGCCGGTTTGACGTGGTGCTGGTGGAGGACAGGGTGCAGTGGCTCAAGGCAGCGTTCGATGCGCAGTAGCGGCATGCAACCGGCTGGCCGCCAGCGCAATGCAGGTGGCTACCCTTTGCTACAAAAGCTGTAACACGCGGCGGGTATCATCGGGCCCTCATGCTTGAGCAACGCATCCAACAGCATTTCATCGACAGCGCCGACCTGAAGTACCAGGCCGCGCAAACCCTGAGCCACCCCATTGCCGCTGCCGTACAGGCGGTGCTGGCCTGCGTGACCAGCGGCGGCAAGGTGCTGGCCTGTGGCAATGGCCCATCGGCCGCCGAGGCGCAGCAGTTTGCCGCCTTCTGCGTGGCGGGCTTTGAACGCGAACGCCCCGAGCTGGCCGCGCTGGCGCTCACCTCCGACAACACCCTGCTCACGGCGGCTGCGGGCAGCCACGATGCCACCCAGCAGTTTGCGCGCCAGGTGCGTGCCCTGGGCCAGGCGGGCGATGTGCTGCTGGCCCTGACGGTGCATGGCAACGACCCCAACCTGCTGGCCGCCACCGAGGCCGCGCACGAGCGCGACATGACGGTGGTGGTGCTGGCGGGCCGCACCGGCGGCAAGCTGGCCGCCATGCTGCGGGAGACCGACGTTTTGATCAGCGTGCCCCACGAGCGTGCGGCACGCGTGCGCGAAGTCCACACGCTGGTGCTGCACTGCCTCAGCGACGGCGTGGACGCACAGTTACTTGGTGAACAGGAGATTCCACTATGACCCCGACAACCCTGAACCGCACCCGCCGCGTGGTGGGCACTGCCCTGGCTGCCGCCACGCTGGCGGCGGCACTCTCGGCCTGCGCGCCCTTGATCGTGGGCGGCGCCGTAGTCGGCGGCGTGATGGCGGTAGACCGCCGCACGGCCGGCACCCAGATCGAAGACGAAGGCATCGAGCTGCGCGCTGCCAATCGCATCCGCGAGACCCTGGGCGACCGGGCCCACGTCAACGTAACCAGCTACAACCGCCAGGCATTGCTGACCGGTGAAGTCGCCACCGCCCAGGACCGTCAGGCGGTGGAGCAGATGGTGTCGCAGGTGGAAAACGTGCGCTCGGTCGTCAACGATCTGGCCGTGATGCCCCCTTCCACGCTGAGCCAGCGGTCCACGGACACCTTCATCACCGGCAAGGTGCGCGCGAGCCTGGTGGACGCGCAGGACATCTCGGCCAACTCCTTCAAGGTGGTGACGGAGCGCAACACCGTCTACCTGATGGGCCGTGTGTCGCAGCGCGAAGCCAACCGCGCCACCGACATCGCCCGGGGTGTGACCGATGTGCGCAAGGTGGTGCGCGTGTTCGAGATCGTTTCGGAAGAAGAACTGCGCCGCATTGCGCCGCAGCCTGCGCCAGTCACCACGGACACCAAGCCAGCTGGCGGCTAAGGCCGAGCATCAGACCGTAGGGTCCAAGTCCCAGACCGCAGCGCGTGGTCTGGGACTTTTTTTATTGGCATGTAGCGTGGGAGCTCCGCTGCTCTGCCACGCGTCGCCGGTGGTTGCGCGGTTACTTCAAGCGCTGAATCAGGCTGGACGTATCCCAGCGGTTACCACCCATCTTCTGCACATCGGCGTAGAACTGGTCCACCAGCGCCGTCACGGGCACGCGTGATCCGTTGCGCTTGGCTTCGTCCAGCACCAGTCCCAGGTCCTTGCGCATCCAGTCCACGGCAAAACCAAAGTCGAACTTGCCGTCCACCATGGTCTTGCCACGGTTGTCCATCTGCCAGCTCTGGGCCGCGCCCTTGCCGATCACGTCCAGTACCTGCTTCATGTCCAGCCCGGCGTTCTGGCCAAACGCCACGGCTTCTGACAGGGCCTGCACCAGCCCGGCGATGCAGATCTGGTTGACCATCTTGGCCAGCTGGCCCGAGCCGCTGGCGCCCAGCAGCGTGAAGGCGCGCGAGAACGCCATGGCAACGGGCTGAGCGGCCTCGAAGGCGGCCGCATCGCCGCCGCACATCACCGTGAGCATGCCGTTCTGTGCGCCCGCCTGGCCGCCCGACACGGGGGCATCGACAAACTGCAGGCCCAAGGCTTGGGCAGCAGCGTACAGCTCGCGCGCCACCTCGGCCGATGCGGTGGTGTGGTCCACAAAAATGGCGCCGGGCTTCATCCCGGCAAAGGCGCCGTCCGCGCCCAGCGTCACGGAGCGCAGGTCGTCGTCGTTGCCCACGCAGCAGAACACGATGTCGGCGCCTGCGGCCGCCTCGCGGGGCGTCGCTGCATGATTGGGGGCTTTGGTGCGCGCATATTCTGCGCACCATGCTACGGATTTGGTAGCGGTGCGGTTGTACACCGTGACTTCATGACCGGCCAGCGCCAGGTGGCCAGCCATGGGGTAGCCCATCACGCCCAGGCCCAGAAAGGCGACCTTGCGGGAAGGGGTTGCGTCGTAATTGCGGGGATTGGTGCTTGGCATGGTGTGATCGCGTGATGAGCTGAAAGTATGGGTCAAAACGAAAACCCGCCCAGAAGGGCGGGTGAAGCGGGGCGAAGGCGTGTGGAGCTTGCTCTGGCGTCACACGATCGCGAAATGCTCGGTGCCCTGTGCCAGATCGGGCGACTTGGCGCGCTGGCTGTTGAGCTTGATCTGCAGGCGCAGGTCATTGAGCGAGTCGGCATTGCGCAGCGCGTCTTCGTAGCTGATGACGTTGGCCTCGTAGGCATCGAACAGCGCCTGGTCGAAGGTCTGCATGCCCAGGTTGCGGCTCTTCTTCATGATCTCCTTGATCTCGGAGACCTCGCCCTTGAAGATCAGGTCGGAGATCAGCGGGGTGTTGAGCATCACCTCCACCGCCGCGGCGCGGCCCTTGCCGTCCTGTTTGGGGATCAGGCGCTGCGAGATCATGGCGCGCAGGTTGAGCGAGAGATCCATCAGCAACTGGGCGCGGCGCTCTTCAGGGAAGAAGTTGATGATCCGGTCCAGCGCCTGGTTGGCGCTGTTAGCGTGCAGCGTGGCCAGGCACAAGTGCCCGGTTTCGGCAAACGCCACCGCATGCTCCATGGTCTCGCGGTCGCGGATTTCGCCCATCAGGATCACGTCGGGCGCCTGCCGCAACGTGTTCTTCAGGGCGGCTTCCCAGCTGTCGGTGTCCAGGCCCACTTCGCGCTGCGTGACCACGCAGTTCTTGTGCGGGTGCACAAATTCGATAGGGTCTTCCACCGTGATGATGTGGCCGAACGAGTTCTCGTTGCGCCAGTCCACCATGGCGGCCAGCGTGGTGGATTTGCCCGAGCCCGTGGCACCCACCAGGATGCACAGGCCGCGTTTGGTCATCGTCACCTCCTTGAGCACCTGTGGCACGCCCAGGCCGTCAATGGTCGGCAGTGTGAGCGGAATAGTCCGCAGCACCATGCCCACTTTGCCCTGCTGGATGAAGGCGTTGACGCGGAAGCGCCCGATGCCGGCGGGCGAGATGGCGAAGTTGCACTCCTTGGTGCGCTCGAAGTCGGCCACCTGCTTGTCGCTCATGATGGCGCGCGCCAGCGTCAGCGTGTGGTTGGGTGTGAGCGGCTGCGGCGACACCTTGGTCACCTTGCCATCGACCTTGATGGCGGGTGGAAACTCTGCCGTGATGAACAAGTCGCTGCCATTGCGGCTCACCATCAGCTTGAGCAGGTCATTGATGAATTTACTGGCCTGATCGCGTTCCATCAGAAGTTCTCCCGGGGGTGGTCGTCTGCCGGACGATCTTGTGTCGTGGATAGGTGCATCATTTCTGGTTGTCGCTCAGGCGCGCGCTCACCACACGCAGGCGCAGCGACAGTTTGCGCGCCAGCAGGGCAATCAGGCTGGCGGCCAGTTGCGGGTCCTTGGTCATCATGTCGTCCATGGCCTCGGCCGACAGCACGGCGATCTCGCAGTCGGTCAGCGTGGTGCAGGCCGAAAAGCGGATGCCGCTGTCCAGCAGCGACATTTCGCCCAGGATGTCGCCGGGACGGGTCTCGGCCAGGCGCAACTGCTCGCCCCAGGGCTGCACGCGGTCCACCGCGATGGTGCCGGTGAGCAGCACCACCATGAAGTTGCCGTACTCGTCCTGGCGGATCACGTCGCGGTTGGAGGGGACGGCCGCAAATTCAAAAAAGCGCTCCATGCGCTCCACGGCGTCCTTGTCGAGGTGCGCCATGTACTTGTCCTTGGCCCACAGGCCTTGCAGCAGCTTGCCGCCCCGGCTGGTGGGCAGGCGCTTGGCACCCACTTCCACGGCACGGGCCTCCCAGGGCACCAGCATGGAGTCGTCCACCCCCTGGCCCGCAAACGCGGTGGAGAACAGCACGGAGTCCGTGTGGTCGTCCGATGGCTTGCCGCTGCGGGCTTTCATTTTCAGAAGGCTCAAAATGCCTTTCATATCGCGCTCCGGTATGCGGCGCCTGCAGGGGCCGCAAAGTCGTTCATGGGTGTGTGCTGTCGGGGGCTCAGCCGGGGAAGTTCTCGGGGATCTTGGCCTTGCTGCGTGCTTCGGCCGGGCTGATGATGTTGCGGCGCACCAGGTCGGTCAGGTTCTGGTCCAGCGTCTGCATGCCCACGCTGTTGCTGGTCTGGATGGTCGAATACATCTGCGCCACCTTGGCCTCGCGGATCAGGTTGCGGATGGCGCTGGTGCCCAGCATGATCTCGTGCGCGGCCACGCGGCCGGAGCCGTCCTTGGTCTTGCACAGCGTCTGCGAGATCACGGCCTGCAGCGACTCGGACAACATCGCACGGACCATTTCCTTTTCTTCGGCGGGGAACACGTCGATGATCCGGTCGATGGTCTTGGCGGCGCTGGAGGTGTGCAGCGTACCGAACACCAAGTGGCCCGTTTCAGCAGCCGTCATGGCCAGGCGGATGGTTTCCAGGTCGCGCATTTCGCCCACCAGAATGGCGTCCGGGTCTTCGCGCAGTGCGGACTTCAGGGCCGCCGCGAAGGACAGCGTCATCGGGCCGACTTCACGCTGGTTGATCAGGCACTTCTTGGACTCGTGCACGAATTCGATCGGGTCTTCCACCGTGAGGATGTGGCCGTATTCGGATTCGTTGAGGTAGTTGACCATGGCGGCCAGCGTGGTGGACTTGCCCGAGCCCGTGGGGCCGGTCACCAGCACCAGGCCCCGTGGCTTCAAGGCCAGGTCGCCGAAGATCTTGGGGGCGTTGAGTTGCTCCAGCGTCAGGATCTTGCTCGGAATCGTCCGGAACACGGCGGCCGCGCCCCGGTTCTGGTTGAAGGCGTTGACGCGGAAGCGGGCCAGGCCTTCGATCTCGAAGGAAAAGTCCACCTCCAGGAACTCTTCATACGTCTTGCGCTGCGCGTCGCTCATGATGTCGTACACCATGGCATGCACCGTCTTGTGGTCCAGCGCATCGACGTTGATACGCCGCACGTCGCCGTGGACCCGGATCATGGGCGGCAGACCGGCGGAGAGGTGCAGGTCGGAGGCCTTGTTCTTCACGCTGAACGCGAGCAATTGGGTAATGTCCACGGAGTCCCTCTATCGTTTGGTACGCTTGCCAAACATTATGACCACGATTGCTAACAACCTCCAACAGGTTATGGGCCGGATCGCCCAGGCGTGCCGGGCTGCCGGGCGTGACCCGGGCCAGGTGGGCCTGCTGGCCGTTTCCAAGACCTTTGGCGCCGATGCAGTGCTGGAGGCGGTGGCCGCAGGCCAGCGCGCCTTTGGCGAGAACTACATCCAGGAGGGCGTGGACAAGATCGCCGCCGTGCGGGCTGCCTTGCCCGGCGTGGCGCTACAGTGGCACTGCATTGGCCCTATCCAGAGCAACAAGACCCGCCTGGTGGCCGAGCACTTTGCCTGGGTGCATACGGTGGATCGGCTCAAGATCGCCGAGCGCCTGTCGGCCCAGCGGCCCGATCACCTGCCGCCGCTGCAGGTATGTATCCAGGTCAACATCGACGGTGGGCCCACCAAGTCGGGCGTGGCCCCGGCCGAGGCCCTGGACCTGGTGCGCGCTGTCGCAAAACTGCCACGGCTGGTGGTGCGGGGGCTCATGAGCATTCCGGACCATGCTCCTGAATTTGAAGCGCAATTGGCAATCCACACTAGCGCCAGAAGGCTATTTGACGAGATATCGGCAGTGGGAGAGCCAAGCCTGGGGCAGTTTGACACCCTATCCCTGGGCATGACGGCCGACCTGGAGGCCGCCATTCAGGCAGGCAGCACGCTGGTGCGCGTGGGCACCGGCGTGTTTGGTGGCCGGACCTACCCCGCCGCCTGAGCGGGCTCAGCCCGGCAGCGTGAAGCGCGCCACGCAGTCCAGCGCCGCTGTCACGTCCGCCTCACTCACATCCAAGTGCGTCACCCAGCGCAGCCGGGTGGCGCCGCCATACAGGCTGCTGGTGACGCGCACGCCGTGCTGCGCCAGCCAGGCGGTGAAGGCTGGGGCCACCTCTGCGTGCAGGTCGGTGAAGAGGATGTTGGTCTGCCACGGCAGCACGGTGAGCTTGCCCTGCAGCACGGGGTGGCTGTGGTTGGCTTCGGTCAGCCCTTGGGCCAGCCGGTCCAGGCGGGCGTGGTCTTCCGCCAGGCGCCGAACGTGGTGCTGCAGCGCGTAGTGGCCGGCAGCCGCCAGGACACCTGCCTGCCGCATGCCACCGCCCAGGATCTTGCGGGTGCGGCGCGCCTGCCGGATGAAGTCGCGCGAGCCCAGCACCAGCGAGCCCACGGGCGCGCCCAGGCCCTTGCTCAGGCACAGCGATGCGGAATCAAAGTGGCTGCACAGCGCGCGCGCTTCCGCATACACATCGGTGCCGTTGCGCGCGGCATTGGCCGTGGCAGCGTTGAACATGCGTGCGCCGTCCAGGTGCATGGCCAGCTCCCGGCTGCGCGCCAGTTGCGCCACCTCGGCGATGTAGGCGGGCGGCAGCACCTGGCCGCCGGTCGTGTTTTCCAGCACCACCAGGCGGGTGCGCGCGAAGTGCGGGTCGTCCGGTTTGATGGCGGCCGCGATGTCGGCCACGCGCAGCGTGCCGTCAGGCTGGGTTTCGACCGGCTGGGGCTGGATGGAGCCCAGCACGGCCATGCCGCCCGCCTCCCAGCGGTAGGTGTGCCAGCTCTGGCCCACGATGGCCTCGTCGCCGCGCTGGCAGTGGCCCCACAGCGCGATCAGGTTGGTTTGCGTGCCCGAGGGGGCGAACAGGGCGGCCTCAAAACCCAGCAGCTCGGCGGCATGGTCCTGCAGTGCGTTCACCGAGGGGTCGTCGGCAAACACATCGTCGCCCAGCGGGGCCTTGAACATGGCCTCGCGCATGGCGGGCGTGGGCTGGGTGACGGTGTCGCTGCGAAAGTCGGGCATGGGCGCGGTCCTTGTGGGTCGGGTCAATGAATGGCCGGCCATATTAGTCGCGTTGGCATCCCCTGCGGCTGCAATCCCCTCGGCCGGCGAAATGGGCGCTGCCTAGGTCGGGGACGCCGAGCAAGGGCCGCCCAGCAGCGAGGGCGTCGTCCCCCCGAGGGGGAAGGCGCCGAAGGCGACTTGTATCTTCCATCCGACCCTCGCGGTAAAGTTTGATTGCCCTTTTGGGGGTAGCCAGACCGGTCCGTGCAGTTTGGTAGCGACTGGGGTGTTCGAGCCC
>Ga0208124_100192_pt1 | contig 29244 bp, 28 predicted proteins | sample LakWasM104_HOW12_2_FD_183922 | JGI IMG/M metagenome (GOLD analysis project Ga0208124, IMG submission 183922) | Freshwater sediment methanotrophic microbial communities from Lake Washington under simulated oxygen tension - Sediment Metagenome... | ecosystem: Environmental > Aquatic > Freshwater >...
TGTTCGAGCTGGCGGCCGCGCGCGAACATGCCGGGCGCCCGGGCGGGGTGCAGCAGCCGATGTGGCGCACCGTGCTGCAGGCCATCCGCAACGGCATCGTGCACCCCGTGCCGCTGCCCATCATTGCGGGCCTGCTGTTTGCGCAGACCGGGCTGGTGGTGCCCGAGGTGGTGGGCAAGCCCCTGCAGCTGCTGGGCCAGGCGCTGGGGCCGATTGCGCTGCTGCTGGTGGGGGTGACGCTGGCATTCACCAAGGTCGGCCACCAGTTCAAGGCCGCGCTGCGCATTGCGCTGGTGAAATGTGTGGTGCACCCGCTGGTGCTGGCCAGCATGGGCTGGGCGCTGGGCCTGTCGGGCATGCCGCTGGCCGTGATGATCGTGGCGGCATCGCTGCCCGTGGGGGCCAACGTTTTCTTGTTCTCCCAGCGCTACCGCGTGGCAGAAGAAGAGGTGACCGCCAGCGTGGCGGTGTCTACCGCGCTGGGGCTGGTGACGATGCCAGTGGTGATTGTTGCGGTCACCCGCTGGGTCGCGGGCTGAGCCAGCGGCCCAGGGCTCAGGTTCAGGTCAGGGCGCCAGCCGCTCCCGCACCCATTCACCCGCGTCCAGCCGGTAGCGCAGCCGGTCATGCAGACGGCTCTTGCGCCCCTGCCAGAACTCCCACTGGTCGGGCTTGAGGCGGTAGCCGCCCCAGTGCGGCGGGCGGGGCGGTTTCAGCATGAATTGCGCACCGTACTTGGCCGCGTTGGCCACCAGCACACCCCGGCCTGAAATGACCTGGCTTTGGGGGCTGGCCCAGGCGCCGATGCGGGAGTCGAGCGGGCGGCTGTGGAAGTATTCGTCGCTTTCTTCGTCGCTGACCTTCTCCACCACGCCTTCGATGCGCACTACACGCTCCAACTCCACCCAGTGGAACTGCAGGGCGGCATAAGGGTTACCGGCAATCTGGCGGCCCTTGCGGCTGTCGTAGTTGGTAAACCAGACGATGCCGCGCTCGTCATAGCCCTTGATGAGCACGATGCGGGTGCTGGGTCGCAGGTCGCTGCCCACGGTGGCCAGGGTCATGGCGTTGGGCTCGGGCACTTCGGCACTGATGGCTTCCTTGAGCCACTGGTCAAACTGCTGCAGGGGGGCGGCGTGCGAGGCGTCTTCGTTGAGTTCGGCGCGCTCGTAGCTCTTGCGGAGGTCGGCGATGGAGTTCGTGGTCATGGCCACGATTGTGCATCCCTCGTACCATGGCGCTTTGCGCTAGGGCAGGGTGCCGTAGTCATGCGCGCGGGCTTTGGCAGTAGTCGAATCTGCGTTCGCTTATATTCCTGGTTCCGATGAAACCCAAAGACGACGAAAAACAGCGCGCCATTGCCCAGGCCACCTTTGAACTGGTGGCCCAGCGGGGCCTGAGCGGCCTGACCCTGGCCGACATCGCCCGGGCAGCGGGCGTGGCCACAAGCACGCTGTACGTGTACTACCCGTCCAAGGACGAACTGATCAGCCAGCTGTACCAGGATGCCAAGACCGTGACGGCCGCGCGCATCATGGACGGGATAGAACCTGGCATGCCCTATCGCGCAAGGGTGCGCCGCGCCTGGGGCAACCTGCTGCGCCATCGGCTGGACCAATACGCCGAGGTGGTGTTCCAGGAGCAGTACTACAACTCGCCCTGGTTCACCCAGGGCAACCGCGAATTTTCGACCCGGCTGATGGCGGGCTTTTTTGCGCTGATGGAAGAAGGCCAGCAGCAGGAGATCCTCAAGGCCGTGCCCATTCCGCTGCTCACGGCCAGCCTGGTGGGCTCGGTGCGGGAGACCGGCAACCTGATCCGCACCCAGGTGCTGCCCGATGACGAGGCTGTGCACCAAATGGCGTTTGGCCTGTGCTGGGACGCCATCAAGGCGTAAATCGTGCCGCTGCAGAAACTCGAATTATGCGGTTTAATCGAATAGTTATTCTCTTAAAACAACAAAGCGGCTTGATGTCTGCCCGCGCCGCCCTACCGATTGCGCTGTGCTTTTGAGCGCTGACCTTCATCCCAAGGAGTCCCACGATGCCCACCCTCAATATCAACGGCAAAGACACGGCCGTGGATGCCGACGAATCCACCCCCATCCTCTGGGCCCTGCGCGATACGCTGGGCATGACCGGCACCAAGTTTGGCTGCGGCCAGGCGCTGTGCGGTGCGTGCACCGTGCACCTGAACGGCGCGCCGGTGCGGTCCTGCATCACGCCCATCTCGGCGGCGGCAGGCCAGAAGATCACCACCATTGAAGCCATTGCCGCCGACGACAAGGTGGGCAAGGCCGTTCACGCCGCCTGGGTCAAGCACGACGTGGCCCAGTGCGGCTACTGCCAGAGCGGCCAGATCATGAGCGCCACCGCGCTGCTCAAGGGCAAGAAGAAGCCCTCCGACGCCGACATCGACGCTGCCATGGCCGGCAACGTGTGCCGCTGCGGCACCTACGTGCGCATCCGCGCCGCCATCCACGACGCTGCCAAGACCCTGGCCTGATTGAAGGAGATCACCATGCACTTCGAACCCCATGCCCTGCAGGGCCAGGCACAGCATTTCATGCCAAAACACCTCCAAGCGCTAGTGGATAAAGCGCAAGGCGCTATCAATTCGGAAGCGTTGAATGCGTCGGATGGCGTGGCGCGCCGCACCTTCCTCAAGGTGTCTGCGGCCTCGGGCTTTGCGCTGGGCGCGTTTCCGCTGGTGTCTGCTGCGCAGGGCACGGCGGCTGCGGCGCCTGCGGGCCTCAAGCCGCACGAACAGCCCTCGGCCTTTGTGCGCATTGATGCCGATGGCACCGTCACCGTCACCATCAACCGGCTGGACTTCGGCCAGGGCGTGCAGACCGGCCTGCCCATGATCCTGGCCGAGGAGCTGGATGCCGACTGGAGCAAGGTGCGCAGCGTGCACGGCGACGCCAACCCGGCCTATGCCGACCCTGCGTTCGGCATGCACCTCACGGGCGGCTCCAACTCCATCAAGAACTCGTATACCCAGTACCGCGAGCTGGGCGCGCGCACCCGCGCCATGCTGGTCGGGGCCGCTGCGGCGCAGTGGGGAGTGGACGCGTCGGCCCTGCGCACCAGCAACGGCTTTGTGGTCGGCCCCGGCGGCAAGAAACTGGGCTACGGCCAGTTGGCCGAAGCCGCCATGAAGCAGCCCGTGCCCGAAAAGGTCACCTTGAAGGACCCCAAACAGTTCCGCCTGATCGGCAAGCCCACCGGGCGCCTGGATGCCAAGGCCAAGTCGAGCGGCCAGCAGGACTACGGCATTGACGTACGCCTGCCGGGCATGCTGACGGCCGTGGTGGCCCGCCCACCCGTGTTTGGCGGCAAGGTGAAGTCGCTGGACGACAGCGCCGCCAAGGCCATCAAGGGCGTGAAGGCCGTGCTGCGCGTGCCCACCGACCGGGGCGGCGAGGGCATTGCGATCGTGGCCGACGGCTACTGGCCCGCCAAGCAAGGGCGCGACGCCCTCAAGGTGGAATGGGACACCAGCGCAGTCACCAAGCCCGACACCACCGCGCTGCTGGCGCAGTACCGCGAACTGGCTGCCAAGCCGGGCAACGTGGCTATGCAGGCCGACATGGCACCGCTGGCGGGCGCACCCCACAAGATCAGTGCCGAGTTCGTCTTCCCGTACCTGGCGCACGCGCCCATGGAGCCGCTGAACTGCACCGTGAAGCTGGACGGGGACAAGGCGGAGCTGTGGATGGGCACCCAGATGCCCGGCCTGGACGCGATGGCCGCCGCCAAGACGCTGGGCCTGCAGCCGCAGAACGTCAAGGTCCACACCCAGATGGCCGGTGGCGGCTTTGGCCGCCGCGCCATCCCCACCAGCGACTACGTGGTGGAGGCCTGCGGCGTGGCCAAGGCGGCCCACACCGCCGGCATCACCGCGCCAGTGCGCACGCTGTGGAGCCGCGAAGACGACATCAAGGGCGGCTACTACCGCCCCATGCACGTGCACCGCGCCGAGATCGGCTTTGACGCCAAGGGCAAGATCCTGGCGTGGGACCACACCATCGTCGGCCAGTCCATCACCAAGGGCTCGCCGTTCGAGGCCTTCATGATCAAGAACGGCATTGACGCCACGGCCATCGAGGGCATGAAAGAGCCGTACGACGTGCCCATGAAGCTGTCGGTGCACCACCCGGATGTGAACGTGCCGGTGCTGTGGTGGCGCAGCGTGGGTTCCACCCACACGGCCTACGCCATGGAGACCCTGATCGACGAAGTGGCCCGCACCACCAAGCAGGACCCCGTGGCCTACCGCCTGGCCCTGATGGGCGACAAGCACCCGCGCCACAAGGCGGCGCTGCAGCTGGCCGTCGCCCAGTCGGGCTACGGCAAGAATAAGCTGGCCACTGGCCGTGCCTGGGGCGTGGCGGTGCACGAGTCGTTCGAGTCGGTGGTGGCGTATGTGGTCGAGGCCTCCGTCAAAGACGGCACGCCCAAGCTGCACAGCATCACCGCCGGCGTGCATTGCAACCTGGTGGTCAACCCCAAAAGCGTGGAAGCCCAGGTACAAGGCGCCGCGCTGATGGGCCTGGGCACCTGCCTGCCCGGCGCAGCCATCACGCTCAAGGACGGTGTGGTGGAGCAGAGCAACTTCGGCGACTACGCCGTGCCCCGCATCACCGACATGCCGCAGGTGACCGTGCACATCGTGCCCAGCGCCGATCCACCGAAGGGCATGGGCGAACCTGGCCTGCCACCGCTGGCACCGGCGTTTGCCAATGCCATCGCGCAGATCACAGGCAAGACGCCACGCGAGCTGCCGTTCAAGCTGGCTTGATAAAGCTTGTTGGAATGAGAGCGCCGGGTTTGGGAGAGCCCGGCGCTTTTTTTATGCCCCATCCATCTGCTTCAGTTCAGTGTCCACCATCGCATTGCTCTGGCTGTGTTTTGGCGCGCAGCTTTCGGCCTACTTCAAGCGGCAGAGAAATGACTGCAATGCACCCGATACCATCATTGAATGGGGCGTTGGAGACAACCAGAATCAAACGGCCATCTGCCTCCGATGCGGCGTTGATGCACTAGTTGGTTTCAATGGTCCGCCCGATGACGTGTGGTTGAGAACTACTTGTACGCGCGCATTCGGCGAGGATTGAGCTTCAGCTTTGGGCCCATACAGTCATCTCCCGACGCGCACTTTGTAAGTGAGAATGAGGAATGACCGATAGCAATCTCCCAGAACGGCCTTTGTATGAAGCCGCATGTCATTGCGGTACTGTGCGGTTTTCATTGCGTTTAAGAGATGGCCTGAGAACAGCCCGTAGATGCAACTGCTCCTACTGTCGGATGCGAGGGGCAGTAGCGGTATCGGCCGACCTAGACGATATTCAGGTCACACATGGCAATGAAGCACTCACGCTGTACACGTTTAATACGGGAGAGGCCAAGCACTATTTCTGCTCAAGGTGCGGTATTTACACCTTCCACCAGCGTCGCTCATCGCCAGACCAATACGGAGTCAATGTGGCCTGCATCGAAGGGATGAGTCCTTTTGACTTCGCGGAAGTGCCAGTCAACGAAGGCAGAACACATCCGAAAGATCGAATTGGAGGAGGCTCTGCGATTGCAGGATGGCTTAGATACGAAGCCAACCCCGAATCCCGCGAGAGAGCCTCTGGGTAGCAAGTTCTACGTCCGGTTCTGGCCGATAGTACTCATTCGTTTACCGTCACTGAATGACTGCAACACAGCCATAGCGGTTTCCCATCTCTCTCAACACCTTTGTAATCCGGAAAATGAAGACGCTTCAATTGCCGTGCTTGGAAAGCATGCAAATCGGGGCAGGACCCGTGGCCAATTCTGCTTTTAGATTGCGGAGATTGTTTTGACAATCATCGCCTGTTGTGCGCGGTCGCCTATGGTGGGTGTTGCGCCATGTGCTTGGTGGCGTTCAATACTTTAGGTCCACCCCCAGATCGCCCAGCTTTTTCGCAAAAGAGTCCCTGCGTTTTGCCGCCTTTGCCGCTGTTTCGGTGGCGGCTTGAATGGCCTTGGGGCCTTTATTGGCAGCCGCTTTGATCAGCCCGAACTTGTGGGCGGCATCTGCCTCGGCCCGCTTGAATGTGGCAATCAGTTCTGCATGCGCAACGGGGGGGTTCATAGTGGCTCCTTTATCGATCAGCGCCGTCACGCTTAAATTTGGACGCTGGCGCGAAGCAAGGCCGTTTTCAATTCGCGCGTGGCCGCTTTGGAAATATCCACCTTTTGCACCGCCAGATCGAACGAAGAGCCGGGCTTGATGCTGGTGGGCAGTATCTTTTTGGCTGGAAGCTTGGCAGGGTAGGTGCCTTTACCCGGACACATGCGAACGGAAAACCCGAATTCTTCGAGCAGGCCTTTTGCATACAGCTCCGCCAATTGGTGAAACGATACGAAGGTGGAGCGTTTCACATCTTTGAGTCCGGGCTGGCTGACGTCGCGGACGAGCTCGAATTTGCCCAGTGAATCGCGCTGTGTATCGGTAAAAGGATGCAGCAAGAAAGTCTGACGAACGCCATCCTTTTTGGACACCAAAGTGTGCTCGACGGCAATATCGATTAACAGCATATTTTTTTATCTCCGCGAGTTGCAGTTTGCTTGGCCGAATCAGCTGGGGATCCTCTGCATGAATCGAGCGGTAAGTGTGCGCTGTGGATCGGGATAGGCTGCAAGGTGCAAAGCGCAGCACTAGCCGTAGCTATTGCGAGCATTTGCAACGCGGCAGACCGCACGAGTCCGCAGATGCGCACGGCGCGGTGATTTGTTCAGAGGATCCCTGGTGCCACCCAAAGTCGCAGATTTTGTTTTCAAACCCAGTCACCGGGGTGCAAGAAGCGGCCAAAAATCGCCCGCGGGGCAAGGACTTTAACTGAAGGGCCACCCATGGCAGTTCCAGAGTGCGCGGCAAACGGAACAGTTCGGGTCAAAAACTGCCCGCCAATGGTGGTCGAGTGAAAGTTCGAAATCAGCCTGAGGCCGTCCGTGGCGCTGCAGACCAACCCTATTGAAAGAAAAGTGCCATTAGCGCTTTACAGGTAAGCGCTGACAGCTATCAATATTGAAGTGATCGACAGGGGAGCGTCGGCGGCGCTGCCATCACTTCATTTCAAACTGGGCTGATTGCACTTTGCTCCCCAGCTTGATCAGGCACCCGCAGGGAAGCGTGCGCCGCAGTCCTCTACGGTGCTCGGCGGTCCATGAGATGCTCTGGCCCCAGCGCTGCGCAGGAGGTGGCGCCCAGCATTGCCAAGTTGCGGTCCACCTCGGCGCGCAATAGATCGATGGCCGCTGTAACGCCTGCCTCGCCGTCCACTGCTGCTGCGTAGTTGAAGGGCCGCCCCACAAACACTGCCTGCGCGCCCAGCGCCAGGGCCTTGATCACGTCGGTGCCCCGGCGGATGCCGCCGTCCAACATCACTGTCATGCCGCTGCCAGCCTGCTCGGCAATGGCGGGCAGCACTCGCAGCGGGGCCACGGCGCCATCGAGCTGGCGACCGCCGTGGTTGCTGACGATGATGCCGTCCACCCCGTGCTGGCGGGCGAGGGCGGCATCCTGCGGGCTGAGGATGCCCTTGACGACCAGCGGGCCGCGCCACTGGCGGCGGATGTGGGCGATGTGGCTCCAGTCAAAGTGGTCACGCGCGGCAAAGTCGCGCTGTACACGTGAGGACAGGATGGGCGCGCCGCGCTCAGCAAACGAGTTTTCAAAATGCGGCATGCCGTGGTGTGCCAGCGTGCGCAGCAGTGTGCCTGCCAGCCAGCGTGGGCGCACCAGGCCGTCCCACGCCAGGCGAAGGCTGGGGCGCAGCGGGGTGGAGAAGCCCGCGCGGATGTTGTTCTCGCGGTTTCCCGCCACGGGGATGTCCACCGTCACCACCAGCGTCTGTACGCCCGCCGCAATCACGCGCCACAGCAAGGCGTCGATGCGTTCGGGGGTGCCGGGCAGGTAGGCCTGGAACCAGGTGCCGGGGGCGGCGGCCATCACTTCTTCCAGACGGATGAGCGAGCTGCCGCTTTGCACAGCCGGGATGCCCGCCGCTGCCGCCGCACGGGCCAAAACGATGTCGCCCCGGTAGGCCGACAGCGCCGCTATGCCCATGGGCGCGATGCCGAAGGGGCTGGCATAGCGCTGGCCGAACAGGGTCACGCCCTGGTCGCGTTGGGCCACGTTGCGGAGCACGCGGGGGACGAGGGCGATCTCTCGGAACGCCTGGCGGTTGTCGTCCAGGGCCAGGTTGTCTTCCCCCGCCCCGGCCACGTAGCCAAAGATAGGGCGGGGTAGCACGCGACGGGCAGCGGCTTCAAAGTCGTCCAGCGACAGCAGATGGGACGTGCGGCCACTGCGATGCGTTCCGTTGAAGGCACTCCAGGCATTGGTGGCGGGCTGTTGGGGCGCGGTGGAGGGGGTGGACATGGCGTGGTTCCAGACAACGGTAAACGGGGGGGCTGGAAAGCAGTGTCCTGAAACCGTAATAATCAAGAAAGCGAATTTATTGCTAATGATTTGTTCGCCAAGTTGAAAATACATTCACGACATGACCCTTAAGCAGCTCGAAGCCTTCTACTGGGCCGCCACCTGCAGCAGCTTTGCCATGGCGGCGGAGCGGGTGCACCTGTCGGTGTCCTCCCTGTCCAAGCGGATCGCCGAACTGGAGGCATCGCTGGGTCAGGTGCTCTTTGACCGCGCCGGGCACCGCGCGGCTTTGACGGAGTCGGGCACGCGACTGCTGCCCCTGGCGGGCGCATTGCTGCAGCAGGCAGACCGTTTGCAGCAGGACATGGGTAGCACCACCGGCCTGCGCGGCCCCTGCCGCCTGGGGGTGGGCGAGCTGACGGCGATCACCTGGCTGCCGCGCCTGGTGGAAGCCCTGGCGGCGGCGCACCCGGCCCTGGAGGTGTCGGTGCACGTGGATGTGGGCGCTGCCCTGGCAGAGCGGTTGGACAAGGGCGAGCTGGATGTGGCCGTGATCGCCGGCCCCGCCAGCCGCAGCGCTCTGACATCAGTGCCGCTGGCGCATGCGCGCTTTGCCTGGTGCGCTGGCCCGGGCGTGGCGCACGGCCTGCACGAGATGGATGCCGAGGCCGTGCAGTCGTACCCGCTGGTGACCCTGCCGCAGGGCTCGGGGGTGACCCACCTCATCGACGACTGGCTGCGACAGGCCGATGCACGCCCCGCGCGCCGACTGATGTGCAACCACTGGGGCGCCATCGTGGGCTTGCTGGCACAGGGCAGCGGCATTGGCCTGCTGCCCGAGGGCTGGGCGCAAGCCCTGCACGCCAGGGATGTGTTGCAGGTGTTGCCCAGCCCTGTGCCGCTGGGGTCGCTCGGCTATGCGTTGCACAGTCGGCGTGATGACCTGCGGCCGCTGGTGAGCATGCTGCACGGGCTGGCAGCGCAGCATGCGGATTTCACGGTGGCGAGTGGCGCGTTCTGAAGACTGCTGGCCCGGCATCGCAGCACTAGAATCGCGCCCGCTGCACGCCACAGTTGATGGCCCAGCAACCTGTTCAAGCGGAACCCCATGCTCGTATCGCCTTTGCTCCCCGTCGTTCTGGTGCTGGCCTCGGGCCGGGGAGAGCGTTTTGCTGCGTCCGGCGGTGCGGTGCACAAGCTGCGCGCGCCCCTGGGAGCAAAGACCGTGCTGGAACACACCCTCGATGCCGTGCGCGCCAGCGGCCTGCCCTGGCACCTGGAAGATGCAGGCCACCCCGGCATGGGGGATTCGATCGCCGCAGCTGTGCGCGCCACGGCCCAGGCGCCCGGTTGGCTGGTGTTGCCGGGGGATTTGCCGCTGATCCGTCCCGACACCTTGCGCACCATCGCCGCCGCGCTGGCGGACCCGGACTGCGCCGTGGTCATGCCGGTGTACCAGGGCGAGCGCGGTCACCCTGTGGGGTTTTCGGCCGCATGCTTGTCCAGCTTGCGGGCGCTGACTGGCGAGCAGGGCGCCGCTAGCGTGGTGCGCGCGCAGGCGCAGCAGGGCAGGGTACGGCAGGTGGAGGTGGATGACGAAGGCACGGTGACCGACATAGACACCGTGCAAGACCTGGAACGCGCCGCGCAGTTGCTGGCAGCGCGCGGGTAGCAGCGGCGAAGGCCGCTTCCGCTTTATTTGGAAGCAATCACCGCGCAAGCCAGGCGCGGACCTGCGTTACCGGTGGGTTGGGTCTTGTAGTCGTCGGGGTCGCGGTGAACGATCAGGCCCTTGCCGACGATGTCTGTGGTGGGGCCGCCCACGCTGATGGACCGCGACACAAAGCTGAATGCGGCGACGCCGTATTTGTCGGCCTTGAGGCTGGGCAGATCACCGGTGTGGTGTTCTCCCGCGCCGTGGGATCCGTGCGGTTTGGCCGTGGGGTTGAAATGTCCGCCGGTGCTCATGCCGTCGGCGCTGGAGCAGTCGCCCTTTTCATGCACATGAAAGCCGTGTTCTGCGTCAGGTTTGAGTCCACGAATTTCACCCGACACCTGCACACCATCGCCGGTCTGTACAAACGTCACCGTACCAGTGGCTGTGTTGCCCCGGGTGGGCTCCAGCTTGGCGGTAGCGCGGTTGCCAGACAGGTGGGAGGCACAGCCCGCCAGCGCCACAACAGCCAGGGAAGACAGGGCAAAAGCAAAACGAATATTCATGACTCAAACTCCTCGGTGCGAATGAATGAACGCGGGATTGAACCCGATACAAAGGCGCAGTCTCGCAAGCCACCACGCGAGAGTCCAGAAAAATGTGCACTATGCCTCTTTTTGGGCCAACGCGATCAACCGAGCCAAAGCCCTGTCGTGGATGCCGTGCTTGCGCAACTCGTCGTAGGTGGCCTGGGCGTAGTCGCGGGTGGTGCCGTAGCGTCCACAGGCCTGCTCGAAAATGCGGCAGTATTCGTAGTCTGGCAGCTCGCCCGTGTGGTTGGGACTTTTGCGCGACAGGGTAAAGGCCAGCGCCCGCACCGGGCCATGGGGCGTGTGGCACACCAGCCAGCGCGGGTCGTAGACAGCGGTGACCATCTCGCGTTGCCACAGGTTGATCATCACCTGCTGCGCATGCACCTTGTCCACGCGAAACACCATGCCCCGGCAGCTTCCGCCCGACAGCATGCCGAACACCAGTCCCGGGCACTCGGGCGTGCCGCGGTTGATACGGCTCCACATCTTGAGCGCCCTGTGCCAGCCGTGGACCTTGGCCGGGCGCCGCTCGGCATAGTCAAAATCCGGCCGCCAGATGAGCGACCCATAGCCGAAAATCCACAGGTCCTGATGGCCACCCCATTCTTGGAGGGCACGCTCCAGCATCGGCGCCGGGTCTCGCAGTGGGGCTGGCAGATTCGTCATGCCTTCACTCTACAATCGAATGCTTTGCTGCAAGCGGCCGGTGCCTTGTTTTCGCAACGCCTGCATTGGCCGTCCAACCACTTTATTCATCACTACAGGGATCTTCCATGTCCAGCTCTGACGACGATAGCCAACAACGTTTTGCCCTCGGTTTTCTGTTTGCACTGATTGCGTTGGTGATCTCCGTGGTGGTGGGCACCGTGGTGGTCAAGCGTCTGGGCGCCAAAGCACCGGTCCGGCCTGCTGCCGTTGCGGGCAGCAACACGCCCGCAGCACCCGCCGTAGCCGTGGAAGAAGACGTGGCCAGCGTGCGCGTTGAAAACGGCGTGGTGAAGTTCTACTTTGCCACCGCCAAGGCCGAACTGGCCGCGGGTGCCAACGAAGCCCTGGCCGACGTGGTCAAGGGTGTGGCTGAAGGCAAGAAGGTCGTCATTTCCGGCTTCCACGATGCCACGGGCGACGCTGCACTGAATGCAGAACTGGCCAAGCAGCGCGCAGTGGCCGTGGCCGAAGCGCTCAAGGCCCTGGGCGTGGCCGAAGACAAGGTGGAGCTGAAGAAGCCAGAAGAAACCACCGCGACCGGCAGCAACGCCGAAGCCCGCCGCGTGGAAGTGACGCTGGGCGCCCTGTAAGCGCCGCCTGCTTCTCCAACAAAAAACCCGGCGCTGCCGGGTTTTTTGGGCCAAATGGCCGCATGCGCTAGTGGAATATGCGCCAGCAGCTATCTATTTGATAGTAAATATCACCGCAGACCCTGGCCGCCTGCGCCTTCGGCGCGCTGGATCAACTCGATCTTGTAGCCATCGGGGTCGGTCACAAACGCGATCACCGTGGTGCCGCCCTTGACCGGACCTGCTTCGCGCGTCACGTTGCCGCCCGAGGCCTTGATCTTTTCGCACGCGGCATACGCATCGGGCACGCCCAACGCGATGTGGCCGTAGGCCGTGCCCATGTCGTAGCTTTCCACGCCCCAGTTGTAGGTCAACTCGATCTCGGCCTGGCCGGGGTTGCCGCCCTCGAAGCCCAGAAAGGCCAGCGAGTATTTGTACTCGGGGTTCTCGGACTGGCGCAGCAGTTGCATACCCAGCACCTGGGTGTAGAAATCAATCGAGCGTTGAAGGTTGCCAACGCGCAGCATCGTGTGGAGGAATTTCATCCCTTCGATTGTGCAGGCAGATCGAAAACCAGGCAGGTGGTGGTGGCGTGGGCATACAGCGTGCCGTCCGGCCCCACCAGGCGCGCCTCGGCCGTGGCCAGCTGGCGCCCACTGTGGATCACCCGGCCCTCGGCGCGCACGCGCTGTACCTTGGGCGTGATGGCCTTGACCAAGTTGATGCCCAGCTCGGCCGTGGTGTAGCCGCGCCCGGGCTCCATGCGCGTGTGGATGGAGCAGCCCAGGGCGGAGTCGAGCAAGGTGGCAAACCAGCCGCCATGCACCGTGCCCATGGGGTTCAGGTGCTCTGCGCGGGGTGTGCCCTGGAAGATGGCCGTACCTTCTCCCACTTCGACGATCAGGAAGTCCAGCGTCTTGGCAATGGCAGCGTAGGGCAGTTCGCCGCGCAGCATGGCCTGCATCTGCTGCAGGCCGTTCAGGTGGGCGATCTGCTCGCGGCGGGCCACGCCCGGGCCGGGGCCTGCATCCAGCGTGGCCAGGATGTCGCGCTCCTGTGCCAGCCAGTGTTCAAGGTGGTTGTGCTGTGTCATGGGGTGTCCCGGTTGGTGGCGTGGTTGAAATGCATGAGTTGCATATGCAATTATTGCAGATACAATCAAATCCATGCAAGCCAACCCATCTACCCTGGCCCCTGAGCTGCCGCAGGGCTGCACCAACTTCAAGCTGCGCCAACTGATGCGCCGCGTGGCCAACCACTACGACGCCGAAATGGCGAAATGTGGACTCAAGACCACGCAGTATTCGCTGCTATCGCATGTGCTCAAGCTGGGCCCGATTCGCCCCGGTGATCTGGCCACGGAGATGAAGATGGATGCGTCCACGCTGACCCGCAATCTGCGCCCGTTGGTGGATGCCGGCTGGGTGACGCTGAGGGCGGGCACGGACGCACGCAGCCGCCTGGTGCACATCACCGACGCAGGCCGCGACAAGCGCGCGGAAGCGCAACGCCACTGGAAGGCCGCACAACTGGCGCTGAACGAGGCACTGGGCGTGGAACGCGTGATGGCCTTGCACGCGTTGGTGGACGACTCGCTCGATCTGCTGGCTGCACTGCCAGTGCAGGAGACTGCGCATGACGAATAACCAGACCCCGCAGGCGACGGCAACCAAGCCCGCCGCACCGCTGGCCCTGTGGCTCGTGCTGCTGGCGGCCGCAGGCGCCTTTGCACTGACCATGGGCACGCGCCAGACCATGGGTCTGTTCCTGTCCGCACTCAACACCTCCACGGGCCTGGGCATCGGCAGCATCAGCCTGGCGTTTGCGTTTGGCCAACTGTGGTGGGGGCTGACCCAGCCGTTTGCCGGGGCTGTGGCCGACCGCATCGGCACGGGTCGTGTGATCCTGATCGGTGTGGCGCTGGTGGCGCTGGGCACCTTCATCACGCCGTATATGACCACCACGGCCGGGTTGATTTTTGCGATTGGCGTGTTGGCCGCAGGCGGCGCAGGCATGGCTGGGCCGTCTGTGCTGATGGCGGCCACTGCCCGGCTGGTGCCTGTTCAAAAGCGCGGGCTGGCCAGCGGCATCGTCAACGCGGGCGGCTCGTTCGGGCAGTTTTTGATGGCGCCCATCGCCATCAGCCTGACCGCCGCCGTGGGCTGGGCCAGTGCGATGCAGTGGCTGGGCGTGCTGGTGCTGCTGGCGCTGCCGGCGGTGTGGGTGCTCAAGGGCAACTCCAACGCGCTGGCGGCACAGGCTGCAGCGGTATCCGGCCAGAAGGCATTGACCGCGCGCGAGGCCATTGCCCAGGCCCTGGCCACACCGAGCTACCGGTATCTGGCGGCAGGCTTTCTGGTGTGCGGCTTTCACGTGGCGTTCCTGGCCACGCACTTGCCCGGCGTGATCGCAGCGTGCGGGTTGGCGCCCGAAGTAGGGGGCTGGTCGCTGGCGGTGATCGGGCTGTTCAACATTGTGGGCAGCCTGGCCATGGGGTGGGCGGTAGGGCGCTGGCGCATGAAGTCGCTGCTGTCGCTGCTGTACGCCACGCGAGGTCTGGCGGTACTGATTTTCCTGTTTGCTCCCAAGACGCCGGCCGTGGTGCTGGTCTTCGCCGCCGTCATGGGCATCACCTTCTTGTCCACCGTACCCCCCACAGCCGGACTGGTCGCCAAGATGTTTGGCACGGCCAACATGGCCATGCTGTTCGGCATCGTGATGCTGTCGCACCAGATTGGCGGATTCCTGGGTGCCTACCTGGGCGGCAGCGTGTTCCAGGCCACCGGCAGCTATGACTGGGTCTGGTACATCGACATCGTGCTGGCCGTAGGCGCAGCGCTGGTCAACCTGCCGATCCGGGAAGCGCGCGTGGCGCGCCCCGCCGCCACGGCGGCCTGACCCACCACCTTCTCTCCACGAAAGCCATCGACATGACGCAGACCCCCGCCAGCAACGTTTCGACAGCCCCCACGTCCCCGATGTACCTGGACGACCTGTCTGTCGGCGACCAGTTCCAAAGCGGCGAACACGCCATGGACGAAGCGCAGATCACCACCTTTGCCGCGCAGTTCGACCCGCAGCCCTTTCACCTGGACGACGCCGCAGCACGTGACACGCTGTTTGGCGGTCTGGCCGCCAGCGGCTGGCACACGGCGGCCGTGACCATGCGCTTGCAAGTGACCAGTGGGCTGCCGATTGCGGGCGGCATCATCGGTGCGGGGGGCGAACTGAGCTGGCCTCGGCCCACACGCTCCACCGATGTGCTGCATGTGGTGAGCGAGGTGGTGCAGATCCAGCCCTCCAAGTCCAAGCCCGACCGGGGCATGGTCACGGTGCGCAGCGAAACCCGCAACCAGCACGGCGATGTGCTGCAGCTGTCTACCGTGCGCATCGTGGTGCCACGCCGGCCTGCAGCCGGTGGGGCAGGGGCCTGATGTGACCGAGGCCCTCAACCCGCGCACCCGCATGCTGCTGGAGGCGCCCATTGCGCCCACCTTGCTGCGGCTGGCCGCGCCCAACGTGCTGGTGATGCTGGCGCAGGCGGGCGTCGGGCTGATCGAGACCTACTTTGTCGGCCAGCTGGGCACCGATGCACTGGCCGGCATGGCGCTGGTGTTTCCGGTGGTCATGCTGATGCAGATGACCTCGGCGGGCGCCATGGGCGGCGGCATTGCTTCGGCCATTGCACGCGCCCTGGGCGCACGGCGGCGGGACGATGCCGACGCGCTGGTGCTGCATGCGCTGGCCATTGCGGCGGTGTTTTCGCTGGTCTTTACCGTGGGCGTGGTGGGAGGAGGGCGCTGGCTCTACACCCGCATGGGCGGCACGGGCGGCGCGCTGAATGCGGCACTGGTCTATTCCAACTGGGTGTTTGCGGGGGCGTTTCTGGTGTGGCTGTTCAACACGCTGTCGGCCGTGATCCGGGGCACGGGCAACATGGCCGTGCCAGCCTACGTCACGGTGCTGGGCGCGTTTGTACTGGTGCCGCTTTCGCCACTGTTCATCTTTGGCTGGGGCCCCATGCCGGGCCTGGGCATTGCCGGGGGCGCCATTGCGCTGATGGCGTATTACCTGATCGGCAGCGCCGTGCTGGCCGCATACCTGTGGTCGCCGCGCAGCCTGCTGCGGCCGTCGCTGGCGCACATCCGGTTTCGTTGGGTGCTGTTCAAAGACATCCTGCGGGTGGGTCTGGTGGGCACGGTGTCTACCGTCGCCACCAATCTGGCGATTGGCGTCACGACCGCATTGGTGGGTGGTTTTGGCACAGCGGCCATCGCGGGCTACGGCACCGCATCGCGGCTGGAATACCTGCTGGTTCCGTTGGTGTTTGGCCTGGGCGCGCCGCTGGTGGCCATGGTCGGCACATGCATCGGCGCTGGCCAGCGCGAGCGCGCCTTGCGCGCCACCTGGATTGGCGCGGCCATGGCGTTTGTGATGGCCGAGGCGATTGGCCTGTGGGCGGCAGCCTTTCCCAACGCGTGGCTGTCCCTGTTCAACAGCGACCCCGCCATGCTGGAAGCGGGTGCGCTGTATCTGCGCACCGTCGGCCCCGTGTACGGCTTCTTCGGCCTGGGCCTGGTGCTGTACTTTGCCTCGCAAGGGGCAGGGCGCCTGCTCTGGCCGGTGATCGGCAACATCGTGCGCCTGGCGGTGGCCGTCACCGGCGGCTGGCTGGCGCTGCGCTGGGGCGGTGGACTGGCCGCCGTGTTTGCAGCGCAGGGGGCGGCGCTGGTGCTTTACGGCTTGGTCAACGCCTGGGCGATTGCTGGCGGCGCCTGGTTCGGTCCGGTGGGCTGGCCGCGCAGTACCACCCGGCTGCTGCAGCGCATGCCCCAGGTCTGAAAGTGATGAAAACAGCTGCTAGCGCTAGTGAATCATGCGCTGGCAGCTATCAAAACAGGAGTGGCCAGAAGTGCGTCAGACCGGCACGGTGTAGTTGAGCGTCATGCGCCCACCGTCTACGGTCACAATCTCGCCGGTCACATAGCTGGCCGCATCGCTGGCCAGCCAGGCCACCACATCGGCAATCTCGGACGGCTCGCCCAGCCGCTTCATGGGCGTGCGGCTCATGATCTTGTTCTTGGCCTCATCGCTGGTCAGCACGGCCTTGGCGGCCAGCTCGGTGGCGATGGTGCCCGGCGCCACCGCGTTCACGCGGATGTTCTTGTCGGCCAATGCCAGCGCCATCACCCGCGTGAGCTGGTTCACGCCGCCTTTGCTCACGTTGTAGCTGGAGATATTGGGAATGGTCAGCACACCGTTGACCGAGCTCATGTTCACGATCGAACCGCCTCCCGATACCACCATGGCCCGCGCCACCGCCTGGCCGACCAGGAACGAACCTTTGAGGTTGACCCGCAGCACCGCGTCAAAGTCGGCCTCGGTTACCTCCAGAAAGTCTGCCGCGCGAAAGATGCCCGCGTTGTTCACCAGAACGTCGATGCGCCCATGGGCCGCCAGGGTCTGGGCCACCAGTGCATCCACCTGCGATTTATCGCCCACATCGCAGCGCACATACAACGCGCCCAGCTCCTGCGCCAGCACTTGACCACGCGCATCGTCCACGTCGACGATCACCGGCTTGGCGCCTTCGGCCGCAAAGCGGCGGACACAGGCCTCGCCAATGCCTTGGGCGCCACCCGTGACGATGCAGACGCGGCCCTGATGACCGAAGTGGATGGACGATGTAGAAGGTGCTTGGGTGGGAAGGTTCATGGGCGGTGATGGTAGCGGCTTGAGCAGGATGCAGAGCCGACGGCGCATTGGGGCTTCGTTGGGATGACATCGTTATTGCTAGATACGATGTATATTATGTTAAATATCAAACACACACTCTGTGCGGTATCGAACAGACACTCCACGCCCCCTAGCCACACCATGCGTCGGCCTTGGGGGCACCTGCTGTGGCGGCGTTCTCCCAAGTCTTCCTTCCGAAAAGTCCGTCTGGACTGGTTCCAACGCCTCCCACCAAAACGCGAGCGCCGCTGCGTTGAAAGAACCCATGACCACTTACCTTGCGTGTTTAGGCACCCGCCCTGAGATCATCAAGATGGCACCGTTGCATCGCGAGCTAAAGCTGCGTGGCCACCGCGTGGTGGTGCTCCACACCGGGCAGCACGCCGAGGTGGCCGAGGTGCTTTACCGATTTTTTGACATGGGGCCAGACCTGCGCTTGGCACTGGAGCGGCGCACACCGAGGTTGGGCGACCTCACGGCGCTGTTGCTGGAGGGAGTGGACAGGCTGGTGGACGAAACCCAGCCTGATGTGGTGCTGGTGCAGGGCGACACGACGTCTGCGCTGGTCGGAGCGCTGAGTGGCTACTACAACGACAAGCCGGTCGCCCACATCGAGGCGGGTTTGCGCACAGGCACACGCGAGCCGTTTCCGGAGGAAAAGAACCGGGAGCTGATTGCACGGCTCGCCCACTGGCACTTCGCACCGACGGCGCGGACCCGGGACAACCTTTTGCGCGAAGGCATAGCAGGCGCCTGTATCTCTGTCGTCGGCAATACGGTGATTGACGCGGCGCGCTGGACGCAGGAGCGCCTGCAGACCAATGCATCGTCCGCGCCTTCTGTCTTGTCGTCCGGTTTGTCTTCAGTGGTACCAGCCATGGTCGCAGAGTTTCTAGATCAGCAAATAAACCAGCGGCTTCTGTTGGTGACCGCCCACCGCCGAGAGAACTGGGGCGACCCCATACGCAATATCGCCACTGCCATCGGGCAGTTGCTGGCGGCCCATGCCGATCTGGTTGTGATCTGGCCGCTTCACCCCAACCCAGCCGTCAGTCAGGCGGTGAGGCCGGTGATCGACGCATTGCCGGACGACCTGCGCCAACGGGTGTGTCTGACCGAACCCATGGACTACCCTGCCCTCATCAGCCTGCTGCAACGCTGTTACTTCACGCTGACGGACTCGGGCGGCATTCAGGAAGAAGCCTCTGCGCTGAGGCGGCCAGTGCTGATTGCGCGCGACAGCACCGAGCGGCAGGAGCTGGTGGAAGCTGGTGGTGCGGTACTGGTTGGCACAGACATCCGCCGCATGGTGACTGAGGCGGCACGCCTGCTGCGCGACGATGGGGCGTACCGCAGCATGCAGCTGGAAAGCAGCCCGTTTGGCGATGGCCACACCGCGCAGCACATTGCAGACCGGCTCTGCACGGTGGACTGACAGCGCTTGCGGCCCCACCGCCATCCAGGATGGTGCGGGGACGACGGCCGGTCAGGCGGTAACTGTATCCAGCGCCGCGTGTGCGGTCAGCAGTTGGCTGACCTCTTTGGCAAACCGGCTGGCCATCCGCTGCGCCCTGAGTGCAGTACGGCACTCCACCAGCACCCGCACAACAGGCTCGGTGCCCGAGGCACGCAGCAGCACCCGCCCATCGTCGCCCAGCAACTTTTCGGCCCGCAGCTGGAAATGGGGCATCCAGGTGTTTTCGGCCATCCCCGCACCACGGGTCACGGGCACATTGACCAGGCACTGAGCGTTCATGCGCAGATCGCTGCACAGCTGCGACAAGCTGCGCTGCGAGCGCTTCATGGCAGCCACCACCCGCAAGGCTGACATCACGCCGTCGCCGGTGCTGTGCCAGTCTAGCCCGATCAGGTGGCCCGAGCCCTCGCCGCCCAAGCGCCAACCCCGCTGCTTGAGCAGCTCCAGGACATGTCGGTCACCCACGGCAGACCTTGCAAAGTCCAGCCCACGGCGCAGCAGCGCTTGCTCCAGCCCCTGGTTGCTCATCACCGTGCCCACCACCCCACCCTGCAAGCCATCGTTGGTCTGGGCATCCACGGCCAGCACGTACAGCAGCTCGTCACCCGCATAGATGCGGCCCTCGCTGTCCACCATCACCAACCGGTCTCCATCGCCGTCCAGCGCCACGCCGACATCTGCCTGGTGAGCCAGCACGGCCTCGCTCAGGTGCTTGGGCGACGTGGCGCCCACGTTGTCGTTGATGTTCTGCCCATCAGGCGTGGCGCCCACCGCAACCACCTCCGCGCCCAACTGTCGGAACACCTCGGGGGCGATGCGGTGGCAGGCGCCATGGGCGGCGTCGATGACGATCTTCATACCCTGCAGGTGCAAACCTGCCGGCAATGCCTGCCTGCAAAATTGGATGTACAGATCGGAGGCCTCCGGCAGCAGGGACACGCGGCCCAAGCGAGACGATGGCAAACAGACCATGGGCTGGTCCATGGAGCGTTCGATCTCGGCCTCCATGCCGTCGGGCAGCTTGTCACCTGTGGCCGAAAAGAACTTCACCCCGTTGTCCTCACAAGGGTTGTGCGATGCACTCACCACCACACCCGCCTGGTAGCCGCGCAAGCGCGTCAGGTAGGCCACGCCGGGTGTGGGCAACTCGCCGCACATCACCGTGTCCACACCGGCCGCAGAAAACCCCGCCTGCAAGGCTGCCTCAAACATGGGGGCCGACCCGCGCGTGTCGGTGCCCACTGCCACCACAGGTCGCGGGTTCAGTCCCGTGTGCTGACGGCTAAGCAGCTGGCCGCAGGCGTGTGCCAGCCGCATGATGGTCTGGGGGGTCATGGGCTCCATACCCACTGGGGCGCGCACGCCGTCGGTTCCGAACATCTTTTGCGTTGTCATGGGTAGTCCTGTTGAATGAGATTCGCCAGATAACCCGCACCCCAGGCCAAGGCGAACACCGACGGTGGGGCCTTGGACCGAAACGGTCTGTGCGCTATCGAACCCGCCACGTTATGTACGGTATCGAACAGACAGCGCTGTGCCTACACGCTGACCATGGCTTTTCATGCCACGGATCACCCATTGACACCAGACTCTCTAGCTCCCAAGTGCCTTCATCTGTCACAGACCCACTCTGGCCTGAAGCGCTGGATAGGCAACGCTCTGGCGTGCTTCGTTCTTGCAGCACCACTTTGTACGTCGGCGGCTGTGCTCGATCTGGAGGGGTATGCCGATACCTCGGGCGCCATCTCGGTGCAGCACCAGGGCGACACGGTAGATCCCTACTTTGCCTTGCAGGCACTGCTGCTGGCTCACAGCCATGGGCTGGATATTTCCACGCCTGCCAAGGCCTGGGGCGCCTGGCTGGTACAGCGGCAAAAGCCCGACGCGACCTTTGACCGTTTTTGCCGCAACGGCCCTGTGTGGGCCCCATGTAAAACCGCCGATGCCGATGACTCTGTACTCGGCCTGTGGCTGGCGTTCATGGACAGCATGCCTGCCTCACAACGCAGCCAGGCCAGTTGGGTGCGCAGCCGCATGGCTACCAGTGCGGCGCTGGCCAAGTTGGTAGACCCCAACCAGGGCATTTATCTGGTCTCACCGGTGTACCAACATGGGCTGCTCATGGACAACCTGGAGCTGTGGGCCTACCCGCTCACCCACAAGGCGGCACAAAACGCGCGCCACCCCAACTTCACCAAAACTCTGGCGGCCGTGTTCTGGGACGACCAGCGCAAGCGCTACCTGGTTTCCACCCAACCCGGACAGCGTGAGACCGCACATGCCTTCTACCCCGACGCCGTGGCGCAGATCTTTCCGCTGTTGGTGCGTTTTCCGCTGATCCCTGGTGGGGCGCCCGCGCATTACCGCCGCTGGATGGCTGAGCACCGCAACGAATGGCTGGCCCAGGTGAAGGAGGACTTTGCCTGGGGTCTGGTGGCTGTGGTGGCACTGCAGCAAGGCGACATCCCCTCTGCCCGCTGTTGGCTTCGTACCGCCCTGCCCCATCGGCACGGCGCCCACTGGACGGTGACGGACGAAGTCGCCGCGCAAATCCTGCAGTCCAAGGCCATCACTGCCGCCGTGGACACAACTAACTGCACCAGTTCTCGTCACACCCCCGCACGGTCACCATGAACACCCACTACATCCACCGCTCTGCCCCGTCCCTTGTTCTGGCACTGGGGTTGCTGGCCCATGCCTTACCCGCAGCCCATGCGCAAGACGTTGCAGACCTGCCGGCCCCGGTCCGGGGCATTGAGGCCTACACCAGCCGCCACACCCTCACCAACGGGTATGGCAACTGGCATGAAGCTGGCGTGCGCGGCCAATGGGGTGTAAACAACCAGCTGCTCGGCATGGAAATCGCCACCATGCGGCGGTTTGGAGAGTCGGGCCGGTTCATCGGGCTGTCCGACACCATGACCTGGAACGAAGACTGGTTCTCCATGCTGTCGGTGGGCGCAGGCGATGGTGCTGCTTACCTGCCGCGCTACCGTGTGGACGGGTTCATCAACCGCAAGTTGCTGCCCACACGCCAATGGGTGGCCACCCTGGGGGCAGGTTACTACCGAGCGCCAGACGGCCACATCGATCGCAACATCAACCTCGGGTCCACTTACTATTTCGATCTGCCGTGGGTGGTACAGGCAGAAATACGCTTCAACAACAGCTCCCCCGGTGGCGTGCGTACCCATCAGCAGTTTGTGGCGGCCACCTGGGGGCGCGCGCACCACACGCAGATCATTGCCCGCCACGGCTGGGGTGCCGAGGGCTACCAGGCCATTGGCAATGGGGTATCTCTGGTCAACTTTGACAGTCGCCAGTCACAGCTCACACTGCGGCAGTGGCTGGGCCCACAGTGGGGCATTACTGCGGGCGTAGAGCGCTACCGCAACCCCTACTATTCCCGCAACGGCGCCAAGCTGTCGCTGTTTTGGGAACTGCCCTAGGTTGTCCGAGCCTGCAGCGTCTAAGTGACAGCGCCTGACATGACCCGTTCATAGGTCTCCAGATCCTGGTCAAAGCACCCACAGCTTTGCGCCAGCAATGCCTCCCGGTCCAGCACAAGGATATGCCCGCGCGTGTACTGGATTACACCGCTCTCTTGCAGCTTGCCGGCCGCCAGCGTCACACCGGCCCGGCGTACCCCCAGCAGGTGCGCCAGCGTCTCGTGCGTCATCTGAATGTCGGGGGTACGCAGCCGCGTTTCGCTCATCAGCAGAAACCGCGCCAGACGCTGCTCCAGCGAATGAAAGTGCCCGCAGGCCACCATCGCGCCCATTTGCGATAGCTCGACATACAGATAGCGGGTGGTCAGCAGGCTCAGCGTCCGGCTGGCCAAACAATGGCTGCGCCAGGCATCCAGCTGGATTCGCCATGCCTGGCCTGCCCCCGAAACCACCGCATCAAAGGCCGAGGCCGTCACCCCCAGCCCTGCGCTGGCACCCAACATGCCCTCAAAGCCGATCTGTCCGGCCTCAAAGTGCCGCGCGCCCTCCAGGTTGGACAGCAACGAGATCATGCTGTTGGTGGGAAAGTACACATGGCTGAGTCGTTCACCCGCTCGCCCCAATACTTGCTGGCTTTCCAGTTCGACCCACTCGGCAACGGACAGCAGGCGCGACCGCTCTGTAGGCCGCAAAAGGGCCAGCAGTCGGTTCGCGAGGGATTGGTCGATGTGCGGCTTCTTGACAGCAGGACGGGATCGTTTTGAATTCTCGGAGGAGACGCCGTCTCTGTCTGTCTGCTGGCGCACATGGAGCTTACGCAGGCCCGCCCTCATGCCGCCGTGCTCCCGCCCAACACGGCTTTGGTGCGAAGATAGAAGCCCAATTCGTTGATGGTGACCAGGCTGCGGTTGGCCGCAAAGGTTTTTTCCATGGCCGCCAGTTGAGTACGCGCCTGACTGCCCTGCCCTCGAAGCGCGGCAACGTACCCGAGGATGGCCCACGGGAAAGGGTCATAGCGCCCGGTTTCCCAGCCTGGTGAGCGCGTGTTGAGGAAGTTCCACCCTGCTGCAAACAGCCCGGTCAGCTCGCGCAATCCAAAGGCCTGCGGGTACACCTGACAAGTGGTGCCAGGGTAAAACTGTGCGCTGGGTGCCAGCGTGGCGTCGCTGGCCAAAAATGACTGCTCTGGGGCCTTGTAGAGCTGGCGCGCAATGCCTTCTGCGGTATTGGTCGCCAGCAGGTCATAGTAGTTGGCTTCAGACAGTTCGCTGCGCGACCGCAGCACCGCCGCAAAGTCGCGCAGACCTCGGTAACCTTCGCAGTTGTCCATGAGGTAGCCGCTGGCGTTGGTCTGGCTGCGTGGCGCCTGAAACACTGCAGTCAGCCCCGAAGACTTGGCAGTCAATGCCAGGTTGCGGTAAGCGATATTTTTGAGGGCCGCTTTGCGCGCCTCCCACCAGGCCCAATTGCCACTGGCCGCCACATAGCGCGACGCCAGGGACAGAAAGGTGGATGCATAGGCGTCGTCCGAGTCAGCCAGCACCTTCTTGACCACCGAGGTATTGGCCCGGCCATAGGGGAACTCAATATCCGCAATGGTGCTGGTGGCAGGATCGGTGCTGGCCAGGTACAGATTCAGATACGGGAGGACGTATGTTTCCAGATCCGGCGCACTGAGCATGGGCACCAAGGGCAACAATCCCAGGTTGGCGAAGTACCAGTTCAGGCGTCCATTGGGCGCCAGCTCGTAGCCACCGGCATAGGGACCCGACAGGATGCGCAACGCCTTGATCTCCGCTACAGCATCGATGGGCGCGCGAGCTTCTGACGCCCAGCTGGCCGAACACAAAAGCAACCCAGCCCCAAAGGCTGGCACCTTTTCTAGCAATGAACGACGCCGCATGTGCACGATCTCCGAACGCAAGCCCGGACACCGCTTTCAACATCTGGAGAGCAACAGCGCAAAAAGAAGCGCACTGCCAGGAAGGCCGACACCCCCGGGTGAAGGGTGGCGTCCTTATTTTGCAGAAGATGCCTTCGATTTCTTCACTGCGTACGCAGGCGTACAGACAAGTGAACCTGGCGGCGCCGCAGAGGGTACGGCTGAACAGACCCGACAGGGGAATGAGCGCTCTAATGTGTAGCGGACAAGGGTGCCGTGCTGGCCGCCCATGCATACAGCGCCACAAACACCATCATGTCGAACAGCGCCCCGAAACACAGGTACAGCACTGGCATGAACACCACCGACAAGTGCTGCAGAACCAGCAGGTGCAACATGGCTTGCTGCGGCACCATGACCCCAAAGAACAACAAGATAAGCAGGGTATGCACGACCTTGGCCTGCCAGCTGATCTGCAGCGGGTAGTAACCGAGCGCCATCAGCACCGGTATGACCAGAATGAGCAGATAGCCAGCATCCAGCAGGTCCATGACATGGTTCAGCACCAAGTGCGGGAACGGCATCGGCGCAAACCAGAAGTACAGCAGCGCCAGCGCCTGCACCACGCACAGCACCCGCACCAGATACTGCGCAGGAAGCCATCGCCCTCGCAGGCGCAGTGCCAGTCCCCAGGCCACCACAGTCAGCACGGCAGCCAGGGCAGCACCGGTGGTGATGGACAGCCCCAGGTCACTCGCGCCTGGCAACCAGCTCATTCCCAACAGGTCCTGGCGTGATGACACTGCAGCTGGCTGCAGCGGCATATGCAGCCACCGCGCCCAGGTGAGCAGGTAGTTGCGCCAAAAACCGTACAGAGGCTCCCGCAAAGCGTAGATCAGAGACAACCACACCACCGGCAGCCCCACCATTTGCAAAAGCAGCCATGGGTTGAGCCGGATGCGGCTGAGAGCGCGGTGGGGCAACTGGTGCCTGTGGGTTTGTTGGGCCTGAGCCAACAGGCCGCGCGCAGCATTGAAAGCCAGCTCGCGGTCTTGGCGGCTGTGGGGAATAACGGTGGGATGTGGCAAGGGGAAGCCCTCTGTGGCGGTTTAGCGGACGGAACAATGCGAGGGTGCAGGCCACCGACCAACCATGCAATGCGGGTGCGCCGCGTTCACGCCGACCACACAATGCCCAGTTGGCGGGCCCACACGGTGCCATGCGCCCGGGCGCCCGCCTCCGCCATGATGGTTTCTGCGCTGACGGTGGTGAGGGCCTGCGGCGAGCCCACCTGTACCCCAGCGCCCAGCAGGATGCCCGATTCGGACACCACGGGTCCGGCCACCTGGGCATGGTCCAGGAGCTGGATCTGCTTTTCACTGCATAGCGAGCCCTGCACCCGCGCGTGGTCGCCCATGACGATGCCGCCACGGGCTTTCACGTCGCCTTCAATCACGGTGCCAGCCCCAATGAGCAAACGCCCCGTGACCACCAGCGAGCCGTGATACCGGTGCATGCGTGGCAGCTTACAGTCGCCGCGCACGAGCGTCACATGCTCGCTCTGGCGAAGCGCACCCTCCAGCCGATCAAAGCTGGCCTCGATCAAAGGTGCATGCTCGCGTTCAGGTTGCAGGGCCGCATCACCACCAAAGCGGATGTGTGGCGCCTGGATCCGCTCAAAACAGCAATCTGCCTCCAGCTCCACGGCGGTCGATGAAGACAGGCGCCGCAGCCCCGAACAGCCCTGGGCCAGATGCAGGGACGCGTCGGCATGTGCCCACTGCCCCACATCGCTACCCGCACCAAGCCGGATACGGCCCTGCGCCAGCAGGCCCACAAAGCGGCTGCGGGCCGGTGCTTCGAAGTCACCATGCACGAACAGCGGTGCAGCACATTGGATCGCTGTCTGCGGCTTGACCGAGCCCAGGCAAACCAGGGGTCGCAGCATGCCGGCCCAGTTCACGCCCTCCAGTGACACCGGCGCAAAATCAAACTCGTTGGCATAAGGACCCGGCACTTGCGCCTGGTGGGCCTGCACCAGCGCGCGGAACCGGTCAGCGAAATGATCTATGTCGGTGGTGTAGTGCGGCAACACCTGCAATGCCTCGGTATCGGTGGGGTGCTGCCACTCGCGCCAGGTGGGACCAAAGGCAATCACCATCAATCCCGAGCTGATCAATACAAAGGCCAGGTAGAACAAGGCGGTGTTCATTGTTCGACGCTCGGTTGCCGGTAGCGCACGGTCTTGTCCCACACCATGTCGCGGCGCAGCAGCTTGTCCATCAACTGCCCCCACACCGATGACGATATGGCAAACAGGCTGATCACGAAGCCCAGCAAGCTGAGCGGCAGCAGCCGTAACCGCCTGCGTTTGCCGTCCAGCAGCACCGCTACGGCTATCTCAAAGAACGCGGCAAAGTTGCCCAGCGTGCCATAGGCCATGAGCGCAAACAAGGAGATCAGCCCCGTCAGCATGTCCCCGGCATTGAAAAAATACAGGCCCAGCGCCAGCAGCCAACCCATCAGCAGCAACGGCGGCAGCACAAAAACACACAAAAGCAGCAGCCCGTCCAGGCGTTCTCGCCAGCTCAGGTAAGGACTGAATGCAAAGCGCAAGCCATAGCGCACCATCACCTGGTTGTGCCCCTTGGCCCAGCGCTTGATCTGCTTGATGCGCACCTGCCAGTCCTGAGGCACCTCTTCATAGCACTCGGACCTATTGGTGTAGACAGTCTTCCAGCCGTTGAGCAACAGCCGATAGGTAATGTCCGTGTCTTCGGCCAGCGTATCGTCGTGCCAGCCGCCCACCGCAGCCACAGCCGAGCAGCGCACGCCACCCACGGTGCCGCCGTACTGGGGCACCAGGCGAAGGTTCATACGGGCCTGCTGGTCCACCTGGTAGCCGCCGCTTCGCTCCAGATCCAGCATGCGTGTGAGCAGGTTCACCCCCGTATTGACCGGCACCACACGGCCCATCACTGCCCCCACCTCGGGGTCGAAAAATGGCGCCACTAGCTGCTTGAGCAGCCCACGGCCGGGCACATAGTCGGCATCGAAGATGATCACAATGTCGCCCTGCGCATGCTGCAGGGCATCCTTGAGCGCTGCGGCCTTGCCTGGCTTGCCCTTGGTACGGTGAAACGGCACGATTCGGCCCGGGTAACGGCCTACCCAGTCATCGATGATGGCGCGCGTGCCATCGGTAGACCGGTCGTTGACCGGCACCACCTTCAGCCGGTCGAGCGGGTAATTGGTGTCCAGCAGGGCCTGCAAGCATCCGGCGATCACCTGTTCTTCGTTGTGGGCAGCGATGAACACCGTGATCAGGGGCCAGTCTGCCTGATCGATGTCCAGGTACGGATGGCGCTGGTGCCCTAGCAGGCGGTTCAGTGTGAGCACTCCATGCCGGGTGGCATACACCATCATCACCACGATGATCATGGCCAGTAGCGCCGCCATAGTGGACAGCACCGCATATGCCACAGGGCCAGGCACCCACCGCTGACTCAGCGCTTCGATGGATTCAAGAGGCTGCGTCATCGGGGCCGCCCACGTACTGGCGCTGCCCAACATGGTGGCAAATGCCGTCGCACACCGCAGCCACCGCGCCGGGTGAATATGGAGTGCAGCGCTGCGCTCGGCAGGACCAAGCTGCCGGCTCTCTCGATTCACGTGCATAGAACGCCTTTTGTTCCGACCACTGCTGGACCCTGCGCGCAGGACGTGGAGTGGCGGCGTCTTGCGACCCCGTTACGTCACACCCTGCAGGGATGTGAGACGGAATGTAAGCAGCAGACGGGGCACGGTCTGTTCGATGGCGAACACAGGCAAAGTTCAAGCGCAAAAGGGCTGTGGATGGGGCTCAATGCACCCGTGCCGTCAGTCGCCGTCCACCCGCTGCACGCTATCGGGCCAGCGATGGCGATGGGTTGGGCGAGACAGTCGCCTCGCGGTTTGCAAATTGGAACGCTGCATGGGTGCTCAGAAACACCCTGCCCTCCAAACGCAGCCCCAGCGGCGTGGTCTGCAGGCGGTCCAGCACAGGCCCTTTGACCTCTGCCAGCAGCAATGCAATGCCGCGCTGGGCCAGGCTGCGCTCTAGGTCGGTGAGCGCACCCACGGCTGTGGTGTCGATCTGGTTGATGGCCGAGCACACCAACAGCACATAGTGCGTGTCAGGCTGTGCCGCCACCAGAGACTCCACCTTATCGAGCAAGGCATCCGAGTTGGCGAAATACAGGCTTTCGTCGACCCGCACGGCAATCAGGCCGGGTTCGGTAGTGACTGCATGGCGGGCGACGTTGCGGAAATGCTCCGTGCCTGGCACGCGCCCCACGACCGCAATGTGCGGATGGCTGCTGCGCCACACCAACGTGCCCAGCGACAACGCCACCCCCATCAGGATGCCGACTTCCACGCCCAAAGCGATCACGCCCCCTGCGGTGGCCAGCAGGGCCATGGCATCCGCCTTGTCGTAATGCCAAGCCTCGCGCAGTGTCTCTACGTCAATCAGGGACACCACCGCCACGATGATGGTGGCCCCCAGCACGGCATGGGGCAGATAGTGAAACAGCCCGGTCAGCGCGGCAATCACCACACCCATCAGCACGGCAGAAATGACACCTGCCAGGGGCGTGTTGGCTCCGGCGGCAAAATTGACGACCGAGCGCGCAAAGCCGCCCGTGACGGGGAAACCGCCCGACAGCGCACTGGCGACATTGGCCGCTCCCAAGCCCAGCAGCTCTCGGTTGGGCTGAATGC
>Ga0208124_100193_pt1 | contig 29226 bp, 30 predicted proteins | sample LakWasM104_HOW12_2_FD_183922 | JGI IMG/M metagenome (GOLD analysis project Ga0208124, IMG submission 183922) | Freshwater sediment methanotrophic microbial communities from Lake Washington under simulated oxygen tension - Sediment Metagenome... | ecosystem: Environmental > Aquatic > Freshwater >...
AGCAACTGCGGGTGCGCGCCGAAAGCCTGCTGGAGACCCTGCCCGTGCCCGCCGCGCCGCCCGGCGAGCCCTGGGATGCCGTGCGCGAGCGCCTGAGCTACCGGCGCGGCCAGCCCTACCACGCGGCCACCGAGTTCAGCTTTGCCTCGCCCTATATCCCCCGGCACGCCGACTTTGTGGCCTATGCCGCCGAGAGCTTTGCACCCGGCCGCCCGCTGATGCAGGCCGCCAGACACCTGATGTCGCGCATCCATGCCGACTTTGCCTACACCGCCAACGCCACCGATGCGGGTACGCCCGCGCTCGAATCGCTGCGGCTGCGCCGGGGCGTGTGCCAGGACTTTGCCCACGTGATGATTGGCTGCCTGCGCAGCCTGGGCCTGGCGGCGCGGTATGTGAGCGGCTACCTGCTGACCGAGCCCCCGCCCGGGCAACCCCGGCTGGTGGGGGCCGATGCCTCGCACGCCTGGGTGTCGGTGTGGTCACCGGCAGCCGACGAAAGTGATGGCGCATCAGACGACAACACCTGGTTTGACCTGGACCCCACCAACGACCGCGCGGCGGGCGAGGACTATGTGACCCTGGCCATCGGCCGCGATTTTTCGGATGTGTCGCCGCTGCGCGGCGTGATCCATGGCGGCGACCACCATGTGCTGCAGGTGGGCGTGACGGTGGAGCCGGTGCCCGCCGCTACGGCCGCTATGGCCGCTGCGCCAGACGCGCCAGATACACCCCTCACACCGCCGCAGGCACCAGAAAGTCCCGGCTGATCCGCGCGCCCAGGTCGTTCACCCGCTCCAGGAACTGGGTGAGGTAGGCATGCAGTCCATGGGTCAGGATTTCATCGATGCGTGCAAACTTGAGGTGCGCCAGCAGCCGCCCCGCGTGCCGCTGGGTCTCGGCCGACTGGCCGCTGCCCAGCATGTCGAGGTTGCCCAGCACCTCTTTCATGCAAGCGTGCAGTGAGCGGGGCATGTCGGCCCGCAGGATCAGCAGCTCGGCCACACGTTCGGGCGTGATCACGTCGCGGTACACCTTGCGGTAGGTCTCGAAGCCCGACACGCTGAGCAGGATGGCGCTCCAGTGGTAGAAGTCGTAGTCTTGGTCCTGTGCTGTGGCCGCGCCCATGAAGTCGCTCTGCACCGCGTGAAACTTCACATCCAGCAGCCGCGCCGTGTTGTCGGCCCGCTCCAGAAAGGTGCCCAGGCGCATGAAATGCAGCGCCTCGTCCTGCAGCATGGTGCCCACCGTCACCCCTCGCGAGAGGTGCGAGCGGAACTTCACCCATTCGAAGAATCGCGCCGGGTCCTGCTCCAGTGCACCGCTGGCGATCAGGCGGTTCACTTCGAGCCAGGTCTGGTTCTGGATCTCCCAGGCCTCGGTGTTGAGCGCACCGCGCACGGCCCGCGCGTTCTCGCGCGCAGCCTGCAGGCAGGCCACGATGGACGACGGGTTGGACGGGTCCTTGACCATGAAGTCGAGCACCTTGGCGGGCGTCACCTCGCCATGCTGGGCGGTGTAGGCGGGCAGCAGCTCGCTGATGGACAGCAAGCCCTGCCAGCCCAGGGTGGCCACCTCGGTCGATTGGGGTAGCAACGCACTCTGGTAGTTGACGTCGAGCATGCGTGCGGTGTTCTCTGCCCTTTCGGTGTACCGGGCCATCCAGAACAAATGATCGGCGGTGCGGCTCAGCATGTGATCTCCTTCTTGGACGAGGGCATAGAACCCCGAGCGTGTTGCACACGCTTGCGGTATTTTTTCGAAAGCCCCGCTGCGCAGGGCTTTTCTGCCCTTTCGGTGTACCGGGCCATCCAGAACAAATGATCGGCGGTGCGGCTCAGCATGTGATCTCCTTCTTGGACGAGGGCAGAGAACCCCGAGCGTGTTGCACACGCTTGCGGTATTTTTTCGAAAGCCCCGCTGCGCAGGGCTTTTCTGCCCGTTCGGTGTAACGGGCCATCCAGAACAAATGATCGGCGGTACGGCTCAGCATGGTCATTCCCTCCCCTGGCGTTGTGTTTGCATTGGTGGTGACGGTATGTGTGCTGCAGCGGGCTGATCGCCCAGCACCCAGGTGTCCTTGGTGCCCCCGCCCTGCGACGAATTGACCACCAGCGACCCCTCCTTGAGCGCCACGCGCGTGAGGCCGCCCGCCACCATCTGCACCTTCTGGCCGCTGAGCACAAAGGGCCGCAGGTCGATGTGGCGGGGCGCAATGCCGCTGTCCACATAGGTGGGGCAGCTGGAGAGGCTCAGCGTGGGCTGGGCGATGTAGCCGTCGGGCTTGGCGATGACTGCGGCGCGGAAGGCCTCGATCTCGGCCCGGGTGGCCGCGGGGCCAATCAGCATGCCGTAGCCACCCGCGCCATGCACCTCCTTCACCACCAGGTCCTTGAGGTTGGCTAGCACGTGCTGCAGGTCGTCCTGCTTGCGGCACATCCAGGTGGGCACGTTCTTCAGGATGGGCTCCTCGCCCAGGTAAAAGCGGATCATCTCCGGCACATAGGGGTAGACGGACTTGTCGTCCGCCACGCCTGTGCCCACGGCGTTGCAGATGGCGACATTGCCGGCCCGGTAGGCGGACATGAGCCCCGCACAACCCAGGGTGGAGGTGGGGCGGAAGACATCGGGATCGAGGAAGTCGTCATCCACCCTGCGGTAAATCACGTCCACCCGCTGCAGCCCGCGCGTGGTACGCATGTACACAAACTGGTCCTTGACCACGAGGTCCTGCCCCTCGACCAGCTCCACGCCCATCTGCTGCGCGAGGAAGGCGTGCTCGAAATAGGCGCTGTTGTACATGCCGGGGGTCAGCACCACCACGGTCGGGTCGGCCGCGCCGGCCGGGGCGCTGGCGCGCAGGGTGTCCAGCAGCAAGTCCGGGTAATGCGCCACCGGTGCCACCTGGTGCTGAGCGAACAGTTCGGGGAACAGCCGCATCATCATCTTGCGGTCTTCGAGCATGTAGCTGACGCCGCTGGGCACGCGCAGGTTGTCTTCCAGCACGTAATACACGCCCTCGCCTGACGCATCCGGTGCCCGCACGATGTCGATGCCGCTGATGTGGGAGTAGATATCGAGCGGCACATGAACGCCGACCATCTCCGGCCGGAACTGGGCGTTGCGCAGGATCTGCTCGGCAGGCACGATGCCTGCGCCCAGGATGTCCTGGCCGTGGTACACGTCGTGGATGAAGCGATTGAGCGCCGTGACCCGCTGCACCAGGCCCCGCTGCATGTGCGCCCATTCCTGCTGTGGAATGATGCGGGGAATCAGGTCGAAGGGGATGAGCCGCTCTGTGCCCGCGCCGTCCTCGTCCTGGGCGCCGTAGACGGCGAAGGTGATGCCCACGCGCCGGAAGATGACCTCGGCCTCGGCGCGCCGCGCCTGCATGGATGCGGCACTCTGGCGCGCCAGCCACTGGGCAAACCGCGCATAGTGGGGCCGTACATCACTGCCCGCCCAGCCTGCCGCACCGCCCAGGCCGGCCAGGGGCAGCCGGGTAACCATCTCGTCGAACTTCTGCATGAGAGCCAATCTCCTGCAAGCCCTCAAGCAAGTTCCAGGCCGTTTTCATGCCCGGCTGGCAGCCACCGTCAATATTTCGGCCGAATCGCTCTCTAGCGCCGGTCTTTATTGGCTGTTTTGCTATTCTTTTTGATACCTTGATTTGCAGCCGGCGAGGGTGGCGGCATGGGTGCCATGGTGGCCACAGGGGCAGGACGCGCGGCCGCTGCACGCACCATGTCGTGCACAAAGCGCAGCTTGGCCAGCACCTCACCCGCCAGCGCGAACGGGTAGGCATCAGGTTGACCCAGGCTGCGCGTAAGGCTGTTGAGCAGCAGCGTCAGCGGCACCAGGTGTTGCACCATGGACTGAAAGTCGGGCGCCGGGCTGGCAAAGGGATCGATGGCGCTGCTGCGCTGCGCGCCATAGATACCGGGAATGGTGACCTCGGTGGCATAGCTGGCCGAGGTTTCCAGCAGGTCGATCATGTGCAGGTAGTGGGCCCAGGTTTCAGCCCAGTCTTCCCAGGGGTGGGCGGCGGCATAGGCACTCACATGGTGGTTGGCCCAGTCACTGCCTTCGTTGCCCTTGGCGTAGTGCGCCTCCAGCGCCGCTGCGTAGTCCTGGCGCTCGTCACCAAACATCTGTCTGAAGTCGTCCAGCCGGCCGCCGTCGCGCACCAGCTGGTCCCAATAGAAGTGGCCGGACTCATGGCGCAGGTGACCGATCAGAGTGCGGTAGGGCTCACCCAGCGCGATGCGGCGGCGCGCGCGTTCGTCGTCGTCCGCCTCGGCCACGTTGAGCGTAATGGTCCCACTGTGGTGGCCCGTCAGCACGGGCGGTCCGCCCGGCACCTCGGCCAAAAACTCGAACACTGGACCGGTACGCCCGGGCGCCGGCTCCAGGCCCAGGCGGGCCAGGCTGTAGAACAGCCGCCGCTTGGCCGCTTCGATCTGCATCCAGCGCCCCATGTTGGCGGGCTCAGACAGGTCGGGCATCACCCGGGTCTGGCGGCACGACACACACAGCTCCGCAAAGTCGTTGGCGGGTATCGCGAAGTTGCAGGCTTGGTGGTCCGTGTGGTTGCGGCACATGCGGTACAGGCGCCCGCTGTAGTGGGCACTGCCCTGCCCCCCTTGGCGGCGCCACAGGCCGGCACCGTCCTGCGGTGCAGGGGCCAGGGCAGCCATGGTCAGCACATCGGGCAAGAAGGCCAGCGCACTGCCGCAATGCAGGCACTGCACGCTATCGAAAAACACCAGATGACCGCAATGGTCGCAATTGAATACCCGCATGGTGTGGAGCTTATACCCCGTGGACCGGAGCAGTGAGGAGGAACAACGCACGGCCCCCCTTTTGCAGCGCCAGGATGGGTCCATGAAAAAAGCAGGCCCCGGGACATGCCCGGAGCCTGCTTCAGGATCGAAGCCACTGCGCCAGGGGCGTGGGGCCCCGGGTGCAGGGCGTCAGCCCTACCGGTCAGGGCCGCACAACGATGCTGTTGCGCACTTCGCGCACATGCTTGGTGTTGCGCGCAATGTTTTCGGCCTGGTTCTTTTCAGCCTGCGACTTGGCAAAGCCCGACAGCTGCACCGTGCCATTGAGCGTTTCCACGCTGATGGAGGTGGCAGACACGTTCTTGTCTTCGGCCATCTTGGCCTTCACGGCGGTGGTGATGCCGGCGTCATCCACATAGGAGCCAACTGTTTGCTGTTCGCGGGCTACCGAGCAACCGGTGGCTGTGACGATGGTGATACCGGCAACTGCGGCAAAAGCGAGGGCACGTGCGTATTTCATGGTGTTTTCCTTGTTCAAGAATGGTTGGGAACGCGGGTGCTGGGACATGTTCAGTCCACCGGTCTGTTGCACCCTCCGCGACCGGCGGACTGTGGGAAAAAGGACAGCGCTGGCGCATAGCCAAGCGCTGCGGGCAAGGCACCGGCGTGCAAACACCGGTGTGCTAGCCCTCAGTATGCATTGCGCCGGCGGGACATCCACATCGCCACGGTGGCCAGCAAAGCCCCCGATGCGGCGGCGATGACCAGCGACTTGCCGGGCTGCTCGGCCACATACTTGCCGGTGACTTCGGCTGCCTGCTGGATCTGACGGCGTGCACGCGCGCTGGTCTCGGCGCAGTAGTCAATGCTGCGAGCAGCCAGGTCCTGTGCACGGGCTGCCAGGTCATCAATCGCCGGGTCGGTCTGGCGGCGCAGGGCGCGCACGCTTTCTTCGGCCTTGTCCAGCGACTGGTCGGCGGCAGCCCGGGTGGTCTGCACTGCGTCCTGCGCGCTTTGCAGCACGTCATCGGCCAGGTTGCGAACACCGTGGGTCACTTTATCGGTAGCGGTCTGAAGGCTCATGGGGAAACTCCTTGGGGTATGGGGTACAGGGGATGCGGGAGGGGGGTGAAGGGCAGCAGTCCAGGCGTTGCGGCCTGACTCACCCCTTTTTCAGGAGCCCCAGCACGAAGGTGACCACAGCCATGATCACGAACACAAAGAACAGAATCTTCGCAATGCCCACGGCACCGGCAGCAATACCGCCAAAACCGAAGAGGGCTGCAATCAGCGCGATCACCAGAAAAACAACTGCGTAGTGCAACATTTCCATCTCCTTATGGGTGGCCGGCTTGCCGGCAGATCGGGTGGCGCCAAAACCTCAACGCCTGGAACCAACTGTAGGTATCTCCCTGTGCCCTGGATGCCGGTGCGCGGCGCGCGCCCATGTCGGCGGCGCAGTGGGCGTCATGTAGGACGGCGCGCACTGGCCGGACCGGTCGGACTGGGCGCACGGTAGCGCGCACAAGCGGCTGCAGCGCAGGCACGCCACAACGGGACGATGGCTTCGGGCAGCATGGCGTGCCCACAGCCCACAGCCCGCAGATGTCGCACGTGGGCCTGCATGCGCTGCGCCACGCAATGCAGGGAATGAGGGAGATGCAGGAAGAGGGCGGCGTATGCCTCAGGCATCGTGTGCAGCGGCGTTGCGGCGCGGCTCTGACGAGGTGCGCGGCAGCGGCAGCACGGCCGACAACAGGGTGCCATTGCCAGGCCGCGAAGTGAGCGTGAGACGCCCGCCCGCTGCCTCGACCCGGTGGCGCATGCCAGCCAAGCCGTGCGAGGTGGGGCGCACGGTGCCAGGGTCGAAACCCACACCATCGTCGCGCACCTGCACCGCCACATGCGTGGGGTAGCCGTGCACCGACACCAGCACCTTGCTGGCCTTGGCGTACTTGCCGATGTTGGTCAGCGCCTCTTGCACCATGCGATACACCGTGAGCTGCGCTGCGTCGGGCAGTGGAACGGCCTCCAGACTGGTCTCAACCTCAATGCCTGCGCGCTCGGCGTATTCACGTGTCAGGATCTCCAGCGCGGCGGTGAGCCCCAGGTTCGACAGCGACGACGGTCGCAGGTCTTCGATGATGCGACGCTTGAGCGCAATGCCGCTGTTGAGCGTTTCGGTGAGGTGCTTGAGGCGCTCGGCAATGTCGGGCGCAGTGGCATCGATCTTGGATTTGAGGCGCGCCACATCCAGCTTGGCAGCCGTCAGCAGCGCGCCCAGCTCGTCGTGCAGTTCCCGCGCCAGATGGCCCCGTTCTTCTTCGCGCACCTCCTGCAAGTGGTTGGCCAATTCGGACAGCGTGGCCGTGCGGTCGCGCACCAGTCCTTCCAGGCGGTCGCGCTCACGCTCCAGCACCTCTTGCTCGCGCAGGTTGACGGTCTGAACCGCCTGCGTCTGGCGCAGGTACATGTAGAACGCCAGCAGGCCAATGGCAGTGACCGTGGCAATGCCGATGCGCGACAGCATCAGCGACTGCTCGATCTGCTCGCGGCCTTGCTGCAGGCGCCGATCGCTGCGGGCGATGAGCTCTTGCGCATGTTGCCGGATCGCCTCCATGTGCTCCTTGCCCACATCCGTGTTCAGAATGAACTTCCACGCATCTTCGTTGCCCTGGCGGCGCAGGCGCAGGCTCAGCTCCATCTCAGCCAGCTTGCGCGATATCTGCCGCGACAACAGTGCAAACTCCTGCATGTCTTCTGGCGAGGCCATGAACTGGGTGCGCAGGCTGTCAAGATTGGTCTGCACCGTGGCTACAGCCTTGTCGTAGGGCTCCAGGTAGGTTTCATTACCCGTGAGCAGATAACCGCGTTGACCGGTCTCTGCATCCAGCATGCTCTGGAGCAACTTGTTCACATCAGACCTTGTGGTCAGCCCCTGGGCCAGTTGCTCCACCGCGTCCTGCGAACGCATGTGACCCGTTTCATTGATGCCCACCAGCACCATGGCCGCCAACAGCGCCATGGGCAGGCTCAAGGCCATCTGTCGGACTTTTGGTAACCAACGCCGGGTGTTTTCTTGGAGATTCATACGCTTATTCTGGATAATGACCCGTTACCTGCCAGGTGCACCAGCCATGCAACGACATGCCGAGCGCCTGGACTTCAATACACACCGGCAGCACCTTTGCTGCCGCCTCGAAAGAAGCATCAATGATCAAGATTGGCATTGTGGATGACCACGCGATTGTTCGTTCCGGGCTGCGGCAGTTCTTGTCCGAGCACGTGGACTTGCGGGTGGAAGGCGAGGCCGCCAACGGCCGCGAGGCCATCGACCTGGTGCGCAACAAGGAAATCGATGTGCTGCTGATGGACCTGTCGATGCCTGGCCAAAGCGGGCTGGACGCGCTGGCCATGCTGCGCGCCAAGGCGCCCGACATGGGCATCCTGATCCTGAGTGGCTACCCTGAAGAACACTACGCGATCAACCTGATCCGCCAGGGTGCCAGTGGTTACCTGAACAAGGAGTGCGAACCGTCGGAGATCGTGGAGGCCATTCGCACCATTGCTCTGGGCCGCCGCTACCTGACGCCTGCCGTGGCCGAACTGCTCGCACAGCAACTCAACCGCAAGGACGATGCGCCACCGCATGAGCAGCTGTCTGAGCGAGAGTTCCAGGTGTTCCTGAAGCTGGCCAAGGGAGAGACGGCGGGCGATATCGCCAAGTCGTTGTCGCTGAGCGTGAAAACGGTGAGTACCTATCGCACACGCCTGATGGAAAAGATGAGCCTCTCGTCCAACAGCGACCTGACCTACTACGCACTCAAAAATCGCCTGATCGACTGACATCCAGGATCTGGCCAGAGCCCGGCGCTGCCGGGCGTAGGCAAGTCTTGCTTTTGCGCTGAAAAAGAAGGAAAAAGAAGCACCCCGACTGCCGCATGCACCCACGCACGCGGCGGCGGGTTGTGTCACTGGGATGCGCCCGATGAGGCGGCTGACACACCGCCGCCGCTACCGGCGTCCAGCCCGTGGGCCGGGCTGCTGTGCTGTACGCAGTAGTCCACCAACGCGTCGATCTCGTTGGATTTGTCAAACACTGCATCCACACCCAGCTGCGCACAGCGCATGCGCACATCCGGCGTGGCGTAATTGCTGAGCACCACCATTTTTTGGCCGGGCCGCCGCGTGCGGCAGGCAGCCAGCACACCCAATCCGCTGCCCTGGCGCAAGAACAGATCCACGATGGCCAAGTCCCATTCCTCAGGGTGCGACGACAACCAGTTCGTACCGTCGTCTTCAGTTTCTGCCACGCCCACCGCTTCTACAGACGCCAACTCCTCCAGAGTTCCGATCAGGTTCTCGCGGATGGTCGCGTTGTCTTCAACAATGTAGGTGCGCAGTTTCACGGGCGGGTCCATGTGTACGGACAGTGCGGGTCACGCTGTCCTAGCCTTGAATTTAAGGCTTCCATGCGCCGGATTCTGCCAGCCACAACACGCTGGCCATGTAGGAAAAATCCTACCGCACAACACACACCTTGCAATGGGTATGGCGCTGAACGCGCATGGTGCTCCACTCCATGGCCCGGCCATCGAGCATCAGCAGCCGCCCCGCCAGCGACTGACCTACGCCCGCTATGAGCTTGAGCGCCTCGGCTGCCTGCATCGCACCCACCACACCCACCAGCGGAGCAAATACACCCATCGTGGAGCAGCGGACTTCTTCAAACTCCGCATCCGGCGGGAAGATGCAGGCATAACAAGGCGACTGCGCATCGCGCGGGTCCACCACCGTGATCTGCCCATCGAACTGGATCACAGCCCCCGCCACCAAGGGTTTGTTGTGACGCACACACGCGGCATTGACCGCCTGGCGGGTCGCATAGTTGTCGCTGCAGTCGAGTACCACTGTGGCATCGCGCACCAGACTGTCGAGAGCCGCCGCATCCACCCGGGCCTGCAGTGCGGTGACCTGCACCTCGGGGTTGATGTCGGCCATGGCCTGCGCCGCCGACTGGACCTTGGGACTGCCCACGCGCGCGGTGGTGTGCGCAATCTGGCGCTGCAGGTTGGTCAGGTCCACCACATCGTCATCGACGAGTGTGATGTGGCCCACACCGGCGGACGCCAAGTACAGCGCAGCGGGCGATCCCAACCCGCCAGCGCCGATGATGAGAGCATGGGCTTCCAACACCCGCTCCTGCCCCTCGATGCCCACCTCGTCGAGCAGGATGTGGCGGGAATAGCGCAGGAGCTGGTCATCGGTCATGGGAAGGCGGGCCTGCAGCGGCCAAAAAATCAACGGTGAAACAGGCGGACATGAAAAAGGCTGGATTCCTCGCGAAATCCAGCCCGGGGTCAGAGCGCGAAAAGCTCAATTCTCTTTCTTTTCTTCCTTGCGCTCTGTCAGCGTCTTGCTGACCAGCACAGGGCGACCCTTGAGCTGATTGAGGGCCTGCACCAGCTGGAAGTCCTTGTCCGAACCGAATTCGGGCACCTTGCGGTCGGCCGCAGGCTTCTTGGCTTCTTCTTCCATGCGCTTGCGGGCTTCCTCACGGGCCTTTTCACGGGCTTCGTCCTTCTTCTCTTCACCCTGGCCGCTGTTCAAGTGCTTGTCCAGATCTGCCTCGCGCATGCGCAAGGCGGCAAAGATGTTGCCCTCTTCCGACTCGTCAATCATCACGTCGGGCACGATACCCTTGGCCTGGATCGACTTGCCACTCGGCGTGTAATAGCGGGCGGTGGTCAGCTTGATGCCCGTGTCAGGCCCCAGCGGACGCACGGTCTGCACCGAGCCCTTGCCGAAGGTCTGGCTGCCCATGATGGTGGCGCGCTTGTGGTCCTGCAGCGCGCCAGCCACGATCTCGCTGGCGGAGGCAGAGCCTTCGTTGACCAGCACCACCAGCGGCACCGCCTTGAGGGACGCGGGAAGGCGTTTGAGCGGATCACCGCCGCCGCGGCGCTGGTAGTAGTCGGGGGCAGCCTTGTAGGTGGCCTTGCTGTCGGCCAGCTGGCCATTGGTGGTGACCACCGTCACGTTCTCGGGCAGGAAAGCCGCAGAAATTGCCACGGCTGCATCCAGCAGGCCGCCGGGGTCGTTGCGCAGGTCCAGCACCAGGCCCTTGAGGTTGGGCTCCTGCTTGTAGACCTCTTCCACCTTGCGCACAAAGTCATCCACCGTGCGCTCCTGGAATTGCGACAGGCGGATCCAGGCGTAACCGGGCTCGATCACCTTGCCCTTGACGGACTGGGTCTTGATCTCTTCGCGCGTGATGGTGACGGGGAACGTGCGGTTCTCGTCCTTGCGGAAGATGGTGAGGGTGACCTTGGTGCTGGGCTCGCCGCGCATGCGCTTGACGGCGTCATTCAGCGCCAGGCCCTTGACGGCGGTTTCGTCAATTTTGGTGATCAGGTCGTTGGTCTTGAGGCCGGCGCGGAAGGCAGGCGAGCCTTCGATGGGTGACACGATCTTGATCAGGCCGTCTTCCTGCGTGATCTCGATGCCCACGCCCACGAAGCGGCCCGAGGTGCCTTCGCGGAATTCCTTGAAGGACTTCTTGTCGAAGTACTGCGAGTGCGGATCCAGGCTGGACACCATGCCCGAGATGGCGTCGGTGATGAGCTTCTTGTCATCGACCGGCTCGACGTAATCGGTCTTGACCAGGCCGAACACGGCGGACAGCTGCTGGATTTCTTCGAGCGGCAACGGCGTCATGGCGCCACGCGCCACCGTTTGCAGTGACACCGTGGTGAGCGCACCCGCCACCACGCCTACCGATACCCATCCTGCAATCTTGAGTTTGTGGCCCATACAACACCTTTTACCGCTTCGAAACCAATATACACCTTGGAAGGGCCAAACCCGCCGCAGTTCCGCATGGATGCTCACTTTGGCGGGGATAAGCGGGGTTTTCCCCGCTCTTTACCTGCGATTTACGCTTTGCCCTGCGATGCCACGGCGGCTGCGGCCTTGGCCGCCGCTTCGGCATCGCCCAGATAGTAGTGACGGATGGGCTTGAGGTCGGCGTCGAGCTCGTATACCAGTGGAATCCCGTTGGGAATGTTCAGACCCACGATGTCGGTCTCGGAGATGTTGTCCAGGTACTTCACCAGCGCGCGGATGGAGTTGCCATGCGCAGCCACCACCACCCGCTTGCCCGAGCGAATGGCGGGCGCCATGGCCTCGTTCCAGAACGGCAGCACGCGGGCCACGGTGTCTTTCAGGCACTCGGTCAAGGGCACGTTCTCGGCAGCCACACCGGCGTAGCGGCGGTCGCCGCGCTCGCTGCGGGGGTCGGTGGCTTCCAGTGCGGGCGGCGGCGTGTCATAGCTGCGGCGCCAGACCAGCACCTGCTCGTCGCCGTATTGCTTGGCCATGTCAGCCTTGTTCAGGCCCTGCAGGGCGCCGTAGTGGCGCTCGTTCAGGCGCCAGTCCTTGACCACTGGCAGCCAGGTGCAGTCCATTTCGTCCAGCGTGTACCAGAGGGTGTGGATGGCGCGCTTGAGCACGCTGGTGAACGCCAGATCGAACTCGTAGCCCTCGGCCTTGAGCAGCTTGCCGGCCGACATGGCCTGTGAAACGCCAGTGGGCGTGAGGTCCACATCGGTCCAGCCGGTAAAGCGGTTTTCAAGGTTCCAGGTGGATTCGCCGTGGCGGATCAGAACGAGCTTGTACATGGTTTCCCCAGGAAAGGCAGGTCAAAAAAATGCGGGCCAAAACCCAGCATTCTAGAATTACGCTGTTCGCCAACCCAAGGAAGCTTCGTGAAATTCATTATTGATAACTGGTATCTGTTCCTCGTTGCACTGGCTTCGGGCAGCATGTTGCTGTGGCCGGTCCTCAAGAACGCCAGTGGCGGTTCGCTGACGCCAGCACGCGCCGTGCAGCTCATCAACCGCGAAAAAGCGGTGGTCATCGACGTGTGCGAAGCCGAGGAATTCGCCACCGGCCACGTGACTGGCGCCAAGAACGTACCCGTGTCCCAGCTCGAAGAGCGCCTGCCCGCCGTGGTCAAGAACAAGGCCCTGCCCGTGGTGCTGGTGTGCGCCAGCGGCGCACGCGCCAACCGCGCCGTCGCCATTGCCAAAAAACTGGGCTACGACAAAGCCCAGGCACTCGCCGGTGGCATGAAGGCCTGGCGAGACGCCAGCCTGCCTGTGGAAAAAGCCTGATCCGCCCCCAGTTATTCGGTCAGCGCTAGTCTTGCGACTGGTTTTTCAGTCCCACAGGAAGAAAGAGGAAGGTTCGCCATGCAACCCGTGAAGATGTACACCACCGCCGTCTGCCCCTATTGCATCCGGGCCAAGCAGATCCTCAAGTCCAAGGGCGTGGAGCAGATCGAGGAGATCCGCATCGACACCGACCCCGCCGCGCGCAGCCACATGATGGAAATCACCGGCCGCCGCACGGTGCCGCAGATCTACATCGGCGACACCCACGTGGGCGGCCACGATGACCTGGTGGCACTGGACAGCCGTGGCGAGCTGATGCCCCTGCTCGGCGCCTGACCGCCTCTGCGGGCGCTGCATAATGCAGCCCCATGTGCCCGCTGCGGGAGCTGCTCCCCGGCGGGTTTTGTTTTGCTAGCAATTTCGTAAGAGCAAAGAGACTTCACCATGGCCGACCAAGAAAACCCCGTGTTCCAGATTCAGCGCGTCTACCTCAAGGACATGTCGCTGGAGCAGCCCAACTCCCCCGCCATCCTGCTCGAACAAGAGCAACCCAGCGTGGACATCCAGCTGGGCGTGGAAGCCACCCCGGTGGCCGAAGGCATCTTTGAAGTGGCTGTGACCGCCACCGTGCAGACCAAGATCAAGGACAAGACCGTGTTCCTGGTCGAAGCCAAGCAAGCCGGCATCTTCGAAATCCGCAACGTGCCCGAAGACCAGATGGGCCCCATCATGGGCATCGCCTGCCCCCAGATCGTGTACCCCTACCTGCGCGGCAATGTGGCCGACGTGATCAACCGCGCTGGCTTCCCGCCCGTGCACCTGGCCGAAATCAACTTCCAGGCCATGTACGAGCAACAGCAAGCCCAGGCCGCAGGCCAAGCCTCGCCCATCATCACGCAGTAAGCATTTACAGGCATTTTTGCCTGTAGTGCTGGATGAATAAGCGCATACAGCTATGAAAATCATAGTATTGGGCGCTGGAGCCTGGGGGACGGCGGTGGCCATGAGTGCTGCCCAGCACCCCGCAGGTCATGCCGTCACCTTGTGGGCGCGTGATGCCGCCCAGGCGGCCCAGATGCAGACGCAGCGGCACAACGCGCGTTACCTGCCCGGTATCACCCTCCCCCCCTCCCTCACGCTGGCCCATGGCGACTTCGCTACGCTGTGGCCAGGAGCCGACCTCGTCATCGTGGCCACACCCATGGCGGCTTTGCGCGGCATGCTGCAGGCCCTGCATGGCTGCGCTGCCCCAGTGGCCTGGCTGTGCAAGGGCTTTGAGGCTGCAACCGCTGGCAATTCCACATCTTTTGGGCTGCTGGCGCATGAAGTACAAGCCCTGGTAGCTCCTGAACTGATAGCAGGCGTGTTTAGCGGCCCCAGCTTTGCGCAAGAAGTGGCGCTAGGCCAGCCCACCGCCCTGGTGGCTGCCAGCCCCCATGCGCAGGTGCGTGATGCGCTGGTCAACGCCTTCCACAGCCCCAGCGTGCGTGTGTATGCCAACGAGGACATCGTGGGCGTGGAGGTGGGTGGCGCGGTGAAGAACGTGCTGGCCATTGCCACCGGCCTGTGCGACGGGCTGGCGCTGGGCCTCAACGCCCGCGCCGCACTCATCACACGCGGCCTGGCCGAGATGACGCGGCTGGGTCTGGCGCTGGGTGCGCGGCCCGACACCTTCATGGGCCTGTCGGGCCTGGGCGACCTGGTGCTGACCGCCACGGGCGACCTGTCGCGCAACCGGCGCGTGGGCATGCTGCTGGCCGAGGGCAAAACCCTGCCGCAGGCCGTCGAGTCGCTGGGCCATGTGGCCGAGGGTGTTTACAGCGCCCGCACGGTGGCGCAGCGGGCAGCAGCGCTGGGGGTGGACATGCCCATCACCCGCGCGGTGGTGGCGCTGCTGGATGGCCAGCTCACCCCGGCCGATGCGGTTGTCACGCTCATGGGGCGCGGGCCGGCCTCTGAGTTGGTGTGACCCCCTACTGATCCCCCAAGACAAAAGGCCCCTGCGGAATTCCACAGGGGCCTTTTGTTTGGCGGAGCCAATGGCATGCGCGCCGGGATGCGGGTTCAGAACACCCCAAACAACATCAGCAGCAGCACAACCGACAGCGGGACGCCAAGTAGCCAGGCAATGAGAGGCATGGGGATCTCCTTGAAAGGGTGAGAAGTTCAGGTGGTTTCACTGTATTTCTCACCCCGGCCGGCCCTTGTCCGGCTTTGCACCCCATGTCCGTAGGCCCTCACCTACCTGGACCTGTGGCAGATCCACCCCACAGCGTAGGAGGCCAGCGCTGCGGCCGGGCTTACAGCCCCAGCTCCAGCGCCAGCAGCTCGTCCACCGTCTGGCGGCGGCGGATCAGGCGGGCCTGGCCGCCGTCCACCAGCACCTCGGCAATCAGCGGACGGGTGTTGTAGTTGGAGGACATGCTGGCGCCGTACGCGCCCGTGTCGTGGATCACCAGCAGGTCACCCACCTGGGCGGCGGGCAGGTCGCGCGGCAGCACCACGCCGCCGTCGCCTTGGGTGAACACGTCGCCCGACTCGCACAGCGGGCCTGCCACCACCGTGGGCTGCTCGGCGGCCGTGGAGCCATCGCGGCGCAGCACGCTCATGGCGTGGTAGCTGCCGTACATGGACGGGCGCATGAGTTCGTTGAAGCCAGTATCGACCAGCACGAAGTTGTTATTGCCCGCGTTCTTAGTGGCGCGCACCTGGCCCAGCAGCACGCCAGATTCGGCCACCAGAAAGCGGCCGGGCTCGATCTCCAGGCCGAGCTTGTGGCCCACGATGGCCTCGGCTTGCTGGCGCGCGGCGTCCCACAGGCCATGGTAATGCTGCGTGTCCACCACCGGGTCACCGCTGCGATAGGGGATGGACAGGCCACCGCCCGCCGAGATGGCGTGCAGGTCATGCCCCGCCGCATGCGCCGTGCGCACCAGGTTGACCATGGCACCGCACACTTCCTGCAGGTGACTGTAATCCACGCCCGAGCCGATGTGCATGTGCAGGCCCACCAGCTTCAGGCCGTGCTGTTTGATCGCGGCCAGCGCCGCAGGCAGGTCGGTGTGCCAGATGCCATGCTTGCTGTGCTCGCCGCCGGTGTTGGTCTTGTTGCTATGACCGTGGCCAAAGCCGGGGTTGATGCGCAGCCACACCGCGTGGCCCGGCGAACGCGCGCCCAGCTGGTGCAGCATGTCGATGGAGCCTGCGTTCACGGGCACACCGTGCTCCACCACGCAGTCGAGCGTGGCGGCGTCGAACAGGTCGGCGGTGAAGACGATCTCCGACGGCCCTTCCACGCCTTTACCCGCCACATAGCCCGCCGCCAGCGCACGCAGGATCTCGCCGCGCGACACGGCATCCACCTTCACGCCCTGCTCGCGCATCAGCTTCAGGATGTGGATGTTGGAGCAGGCCTTTTGCGCAAAACGGATGGTCTCGAAGTTGGACACCTGCGCAATGCGCTGGCGGATGGTCGCCGCGTCATACACCCACAGCGGGGTACCAAACTGGTCGGCCAGGGCCCAGAGCTGGGCGGGGGAGAAAGGGTTGGACATGGGGAGGCTCCAAGGGTACTAAGAGCGGCTAACAAAACTCAGCGAAGCGGTTCTGGCTAGGCGCTGTGTTGCAGGCAGTACGAGCAGTACGACAAGACACAGCAACGACGCCAGAAGAGTTTTTTTAGCCGCTCTCAGCGTGAACGATGCGCGGATGATGCCGCCATCCACGCATTCAGTCGAATGCTTTGATTTACGCCATCCATTCAATATGGATATGCTCTGTGCATGACTGGCATGACCGAGCCCCCACAGAATCACCGTACTACCCACCGCATCACCCACCGCCACATCGAGGTCTTCCGGGCCGTGATGACCGCAGGCAGCGCCACCGGCGCGGCCGACCTGCTGCACAGCTCGCAGCCCACCGTGAGCCGCGAGCTGGCGCGGCTGGAGTCGCTGCTGGGGTACGCGCTGTTCGAGCGCGTGCAGGGCCGCCTGCGCCCCAACGCGCGGGCGCTGGCGCTGTGGGACGAGGTGCAGCGGTCGTGGCAGGGGCTGGAGCGCGTGGTGGACCGGGCCGTGGCGCTGGGCCGGTCGGGGGCCGTGCAGTTGTCGGTGCTGTGCCTGCCCGCGCTGGCCCATGCGCTGCTGCCGGGTGCAGCGGCACGGCTGATGCAGGCGCACACCGAGGCACGCTTGTCCGTCACACCGCAGGAATCGCCCCTGCTCGAAGAATGGATGAGCGCCCAGCGGTTTGATCTGGGCCTGTGCGAACAGACCACCGCCCCGCCGGGCACACGGGCCGAGGTGCTGCTGACCCTGGACGAGGTGGCTGTGCTGCCCGCCCACCACGCTTTGGCACGCAAGCCGGTGCTGCAACTCGGCGACTTCGCCGGTGAATTCTTTGTAAGCCTCTCGGCCGAAGACCCCTACCGCCGCCTGATCGACGCCCGGTTTGCCGAGGCAGGCGTGGAGCGCACCCTGCGCGTGGAGACCCACAGCGCCGCCGCGGTGTGCGCCATGGTCGAGCAAGGCCTGGGCATTGCCATCGTCAACCCGGTCACCGCCCTGGCCGCCGCCAGCGAGCGGCTGGTGCTGCGGCGGCTGGCGTTTTCCATCCCGTTCAGCGTGACGGCGCTGCTGCCGCTGTACCGCCCGCCCCTGCCCGAGGTCGTGCCCATGCTGGAGGCCCTGCGCGCGCAGGCCCAGGCCATTGCAACGCAGCTGCCGCCCGCCATGGGCCGATGCAACAGGATCTATAAACTATGATTTTGATAGCAGTCAAGGCATATCGCACTAGCGCTATCAGCACAAAGAAGCCACACAGGGGATCCTTGCGCGTTTCGGACAGTGTCCTCAGCCGCCCGGCGCTGCCAGGCTGCGCACCTTGACGGCCAGCCGCTCCTCGACCGAAGGCGACACGAACTTGGTCACCTCGCCGCCCAGCACCGCGATCTCGCGCACAAAGGTGCTGCTGATGAACTGGTACTTGTCGCTGGGGGTGAGGAACACGGTTTCGACCTGCGGCATCAGGCTGCGGTTCATGCCCGCGAGCTGGAACTCGTAGTCAAAGTCCGTCACGGCGCGCAGGCCGCGCACCATGGCCTTGCCGCCGCGCGACACCACAAAGTCGCGCAGCAGGCCCGAGAAGGGCTCGACCTGCACCTGGGGATACATCTTCACGGCCTCGCGCACCATGTCGATGCGCTCTTCCAGCGAGAACAGGGTCTTTTTGTGGTGGCCCGCCGCCACGGCCACGATCACACGTTCAAACAACTGGGTGGCTCTGCGCACCACATCTTCATGGCCCAGGGTGATGGGGTCGAAGGTTCCGGGGTACACGGCGAGCACGTTCTGGGCCATGGCTGGTTGTCTCCTGTCTGGCGATTGACGTTGGCCCCGGCCCCCGGGGCGCTCCCCGCAGGGCCCGCCGGGCCGCGTGCGCGCATTATGCAGTGCAGTGCAACATGAACCCGGACACCACATCCGCCCAACCGCCGCATCGTCCACCTGAACGATGCCAGGCGCAGGCTCGCGGCCTACCATGCCCAGCCCTTTCTGCCCCAAGGTAGGCCCCGCCTGTGACCTCCTCCCCCAACGCATCCCCCAGCACCCCCATCAACGACGCGCTGTTCGACACCACCGCCTGCCTCAACTGCGGCGCGGCGCTCACTGGCCCGTTCTGCGCACACTGTGGGCAGAAGAAAGCGGCGCGCATGGGCACCCGCATGATGCGCAAGGAGGCCTGGGAGCGGTTCCGGTGGTTTGAGTGGAGCACCATCCGCAATGCGCTGCGGGTGCTGCCGCAGCCGGGCACCATGGCGCGCGAGTATGTGCTGGGCCAGCGCAAGGACCACCCGCACCCGCTCACGCTGCTGTTCCTGTCCATCGGTTTTTTGCTCATCGTGCTGGGTCACACCGACTACCTGCGGCCCGAGCTGCCCAGCGAGGCCGCGCAGCGTATGTATGCGCTGGTGACTGGGTACTCGAAGTGGTCGTTTTCGCTGGGGGCGGTGGCGGCTTTGGCCAGCATGTGGCTGGTGTTCCGCCGGCGCGGCTACAACACGGCCGAGCTGCTGGCGCTGGCGCTGTACTGCCAGGCGGTGTTCATCGCGCTGCAGATGGTGAACCAGCTGCCCCTGGTGCTGGCGCATTCGCCGGAACTGCTCAAGTGGCACAAGCAGTGGTCGCCCTGGTACATGACGGCGCTGCAGACGCTGATGTTCATGCTGGCGCTGCGGCAGTTCTTTCTGCTGGACCTGCGCCGCGACGCGGGCTGGCTGCTGCTGGCCGGGGCGCTGTTTGCCGGGCTCAAGTGGCAGGCCACCCAGCTCTATGCCCGGGGCGTGGTGGAGCTGGTGCTCTGGCAGATGGGCGGCTGAGCCACCCGGTGTCCGCTGAAAAATGTGAACCAGTTCACGATTGTGTGTCGGAGTGCCACCACATCCTTCACCTGAATGATGCCGCCCTGGCGGCAACGCACCTACGATCCGCCGCAGTTCAACCCATACAGCGAAAAGGAGGCCACCTTGGCCGGTCAGGAGTGGGATATGCAGCGCATGGGGCAGCACCCAGGCATCCCGGGTTTCGAGGCCTTGATGGCCGAAAGCCTGGAGGCCCTGGGCGAGCCCGGCATGGTGGAGCGCCTGCTGCGCCGCCTGGGCGAGGCGCTGGGCAGCCACAAGGTGGTGCTGTTCTGCCCCCTGCCCGGCTCGGACGACCCGCTGGCCGCCTACCAGTGGGGCATGCCCGACGACTTTCTCGCGCGCTACGCCAACCTCATTCAGGGCTGCGACGCCTGGAGCGAGGCGCTGGAACGCCAGCAAGGACAGGCGCTGGCGCGCGGCGGCTCGCTGAGCCAGCAGCTGGTCAGCACCCCGGCGCTGCGGCGGGGTGCGTTTTATGCCGACTACCTGCGGCCCCTGGGCATTGATGCCATGGTCAACAGCATCGTCGAGGCCTCGCCCGAGGTCGGCATGCATGTGCTGGCGATGTACAACGACCTGGGCCAGAGTGAGTTCACACCCGAACAATTCGCCCGCCTGCGCGCCGCCACGCCCTGGGTGCGCAGCCTCATGCGCGCCCAGCGGCGGCTGCAGCAGGCCCAGCGCCACACCAGCGCGCTGGAGCGCACGCTGGACCAGCTGCCCCTGGGCGTGATGCATGTGAACCGCCGGGGCGAACTGCGCTACCTGAACGAACACGCCCGCGCCTGGCTGGGCATTGAAGACGCCTGCCGCATCCTGCTGCGCGGCGCCACCGGCTGGCAGGCGCGCCAGCCACTGCAGCTGGCACAGATCCACCCCGCGCTGATCCCACTGTTGGGCTCCAGCCTGAGTACGCAGACACCGGTCTCTGCCCGGCTGCAGCCCCAGCACCCCGGGGCCCCTGCCACGCTGGTGGCCCTGGCCGCGCCCCTGCGCGGCGGTACGGCCCCCGCCACCGGCGAGGCGCTGGCCCAGTTCATCCTGGTGCCCGAGACGCCCCCGCATGCGGGCGCCACCGTGTCGGTGTGCAGCGCGCTCTACGGCCTCACCCCCGCCGAAGCGGCGCTGCTACCGCTGCTTCTGCAAGGCATGACGCCGCGCGAAATGGCCGATACCCGCCAAGTGAAGATGCCCACGGTGCGATCACAGCTGGCCAGCCTGTATGCCAAGACCGGCACCCGGGGCCAGGCCGAACTGGCCCAGCGTGTGCTGCGCGTGGCGGCCTTGGTGGCGTGACGTTCGTTTCTCTGTTTTTTGTCTCTTTTCATTTTTTGCGCGGCGCAAAGCGCTGCATGAAAGGCCCCAGCCCATGACCTTGTCTCGCCACTCCTTGCCCCACCTGCGCCAACTGCGACCGGTCGCCCTGGCCTGCTGCGCCCTCGTCAGCCTGGCCGTCGGCGGCCTGGCCATGGCCCAAAAGAACGCCGCAGTGGCCAAGCCCAGCAAGGCGCAGCTGGTGGCCGACCTCGCCGCCACACTGCAGGCCTGCTCGTACGACGGCAGCCCACTGGCGTTTTCGCCGCCCGACCTGTCCAAGGGCGGCGGCACCGGCAAGCAGGTGGTGGCCGAGATCATGAAATACACCGGCCTGCCCGCCAACTTTGTGGTGGTGGAAGGCAAGGTGCCCAACGCGGCCGCCGTGATCATGCAAGGGCCCGACCAGGTGCCGCGCCGCGTGATTGCCTACAACCCGGCCTTCATGGGCCAGGTGATTGAGGCCACCAAGTCCAACAACTGGGCGCCCGTGAGCATCATGGCGCACGAGATCGGGCACCACCTCTCGGGCCACACCATCGTGCCCGGCGGCAGCCAGCCGCCCATCGAGCTGGAGTCCGACAAGTTCAGCGGCTTTGTGCTCTACAAGATGGGCGCGCCGCTGGCCGACGCCCAGCGCGCCATTGCCACGCTGATCCCCGAGAAGGACGGCGAAACCCACCCCGGCCGCAGAAAGCGCCTGGCTGCCATCGAGTCGGGCTGGAAGGAAGCCTGCGAGCTGCAGGGCGGCGGGCCGCAGTGCTCCGGCGGGCTGCCGGTGCGCACGGCAGCAGCGGCGCCTGCTGCGCCATCGCCAGCGCAGGCACCCGCCACCCCGGTGGCCAAGGCCCCGGCACCCACGGCTGCGCCCACCCCCACGCCAGCCACCCCTGCGGCCAAGGCGCCAGCCCCGGCCCTGGCAGCTGCCACCGCCGAAACCCTGCCCAAGGCCGACGTGGCCACCATCCCGTCCAAGGGCACGCAGTTCATCTACGACGAGTTCGGCATCCTGGACCCGGCCATCCGAGCGCAGTTTGAAAAGCAGATGTACGAACATGCGCAAAAGACGGGCGTGGAGATCGTTACCCTGCTGGTGAAGGACCTGGACGGCAAGAGCGCCGAGGACTACGCGCACGCCATGATGCGCCAGCTGCGCGTGGGCAAGCTCGACGTGGGCAACGGCGCCGTGCTGGTGGTGGCTCCCGAGCAGAACCAGGCCGCCGCCGTGCTGGGCGCGGGCGTGGCGCTGGAGATGGGCAGCCATGACAAGACCGAGCAGCTCAAGCGCTGGATGAACACCGCCTGGGCGCTGTGCAAGAAAAAGAACGCCTGCGGCAACTGGACCGAGAACCTGATGCTCGCGGCCGACCACATCCGCCGCGACACCAGCCGCGCCGACTGGACCATCGCCTACCAGTCGCTGGGCGACATCCAGAAGGCAGACGCTGCTGAGAACGGCAAGGTCACCAACCCCAACGACAGCAAGGTGTGGCGCAAGATCGTGCGCCTGTCAGGCACCGTGGAAAGCCTGAACCCTCCCTCTGGCAACAAGGCCGCCTGGGTCAACGACGCAAAGGTCCAAAGCGGCAAGCAGCCCGTGCTGCTGCGCAGTGCTGAAGGCCTGACCACCATGCTCTATGTGGACCCGCGCACCGCCGCACTGCAGCCCGGCGGCAAGCTGGAACAGGGCAAAACCTACACGGTCATTGCGCGTGCGGCCGCCCTGTCGTGGAACCCCAAGGACACGCAGTCGCTGGACTTGCTGAGCTACGCCGTCACCGAATAAGCCGCTGTCCCATGTCATCCACCACAGCAACCCTGCTCATTGCAGGTGCCGCCAACCTGCTGCCCACGCTGTTCTTCATGTTCACGGCACTGCTGGGCAGCAACGGCATGAACTCCGCCCAGGGCGGAAAGCTGCTGGGCACCCTGGCCGTGCTGCTGGTGCTGGGCTGGCTCGCCGCGCTGTGGCTGGCCCGCCACCTCGCGCGCTGGAGCCATGCGCGCGGCTGGTCCACTATGGCCAGCGTGGCAGCGGCCAGCGGCGGTGCGGTGATCGCCTTCACCGTGCTGGCGCTGGTGTCCACCCTGGCGGCGCTGCTGTGGGTGGGGGCATGAGCGGACAACGCCGCAACGGATAGACCCAAGCGATCACGCCAGCACAACAGCAGACCCCGAGGGACACACCCACATGCACCACTACCATCACCACCGCCTCCACAACCTCAATCGCACCGCACTTGCGCTGCTGACCACCTTCCTGCTGCTGGCCTCTGGCCCGCAGGCCGCCCAAGCCGCCGAACATTTCTGCGGCCAACGCACCGCCCACCCCATCGACAAGGCCCTGGGCGCCGCCTCCGAGCGCAGCGGCGGCGTGACGGTAGACCTGATCGACGCCCAGAACGCCGCCTACGCCGCGTGGGACAAGGAGCTGAACCGCATCTATGCCCAGGTGCTGAAAGCCGCTGGCCCCGGCCGCCGCGACACGCTGCGCGCGGCCCAGCGCGCCTGGCTCGCGTTTGACACAGCACAGGGCCAGTGGGACAGCGCCATCTTTGCCGAACAGGGCAGCTCGGCCGCGCTGAACATTGGCGGTGCGGCACTGGAGCGCCGACGCGCACGCGTGTGCGCGCTCACCAACGACCTGGACAGCCTGAAGGATTCGCCATGATGCGCCGCCGTATCGTGCAAGCGCTGCCGTGGCTGGCCGCAGCGCTGGCGCCCTCGCTGAGCCAGGCCCGGTCGGACAAGGTATGGCTGCGCATCCGCAACGACAGTCAGGAAGCCTTCACCCATGTCTGGCAGGGCCTGCCGCAGCAGGGCACCGACGTGGACCTGGGTCCGCTGCTGCCCGGCGACACCAGCCGCTGGCACGCGCTGCCCGCCACGCTGGCGCACTACCGCAAGACCCGCATCCAGATCGGTCAGCGCCAGCTCACCCATGTGACTGACCAGTCTTTCCCCGGTGGCCGGGCCACGCTGGCACCGGGCCACTACACCTTCAGCTACACGCTCAAAGGTGGCGCGCTGCAGCTGGTGGTGATACCGGAGGCTGGCCCCATCCACAGCAGCCAGTCGCTTCAAAAACAATAGCAACTAGCGCAACCATCACTAGCGCTTGGGGCGATTTTTCCCAGAAATCAGCGCCCCAGCAACCAGCGCAAACGCGGGGAACACCCGCCCTGAGTCTGCAGCGCCCAGGCGCTCAGCCGCGCTGCAGCAGGTGCGCATGCACCGCACCGGCCTTGAGGTGCCGGTACAACACGAGGCCGTGCGCCGCCAGTTCCTCGTCCGCCCACGCGCGGGGCGCTTCGAGGTAGATGAAGCCCCCGGCCGCTACGGCCTGGGCGGCGGCCTGCAGGGCGGGCTCGAAAAACGGGCCATCAAATGGCGGGTCCAGCAGCACCAGGTCCAGGCTGGCGGGTGTGGCCTGCTTCAGTGCAGACACGCCATCACCCCGCTGCACGCGCACGGCGCTGGCCTGCAGTTTGGCCTGCAGCACCTGCAACTGGGCGACCAGGGCCGCATCGTTTTCCACCAGCAGCACCGATGCGGCGCCGCGCGAGGCGGCTTCGAGCCCCAGCGCGCCCGTGCCCGCAAACGCGTCCAGGCAGCGCCAGCCCGCCAGGTCCTGGCCCAGCCAGTTGAACAGGGTTTCGCGCACGCGGTCGGGTGTGGGGCGCAGGCCGGGGCGCTGGGCTACGGGCAGGCGGGTGCGCTTCCATTGCCCGCCGATGATGCGGATTTCGCCCGCGCCCTTGGGGGTGGCCGCCGCCGCAGCGTTGTCCTTGGCGTTTTTCTTGGCGGCCTTGGGGTCCACGGGCGCCGCAGCGGCCGCGGCCTGGGCCTTGCGGATTTCGGCGGTGATGGCGCTGCCGCGCAGGGTGGATCGGCTCATGGCTGCTTGCCTCCCACCACCACGGTCACCATGCGGTCGGGCTGCAGCTTTTGGGCCATGGCGGTGCGCACGTCGGCCACCGTGAGGGCCTCGACCTTTTTGGCCCACTGGTCCAGATAGTCCAGCGGCAAGTCGTTCCAGGCGATGTTGGCCACGTTGCCCAGCAGCTTCTTGTTGCTGTCGATGCGCAATGCGAAGCCGCCGATGAGGTTGTCCTTGGCAGCGCGCAGCTCGGCCTCGGTGGGGCCTTCGGCCACAAAGCGGGCGATCACGTCGCGCGAGACCTGCACGGCCTGGGCGGCTTGGTCCGGGCGCGTCTGCAGGCCCACGGTGAAGGCCCCGGCGTGAAGGCCGGGCGCAAAGTAGCTGTAGACGCTGTAGCTCAAGCCGCGCTTTTCGCGCACCTCGTGGGTCAGGCGCGAGACAAAACCGCCGCCGCCCAGGATGTGGTTACCCACCAGCAGCGCGAGGAAGTCCGGGTCGCGGCGCTGGAAGCCCGGCTGGCCGATCAGCACATGGGCCTGGGCCGAGGCAAACGGAATGGCCTTCTCGGCAGGTGCCGTCAGCGCTACCACCTCGCCCACGGGCGGCAGCGGTGCGCAGCCTGCAGTGGCAGGCAGGCGCGACAGCAGCGTGGCCACCAGCGTCTGCGCCTGGGCGCGCGATACGGCGCCCACGATGCTGACCTTGGCGCGGCAGGCGGCCACGTACTGTGCGTGAAAGGCCTGCATGTCGGCCACGCTGATGCGGGCCAACGTTTCTTCGGTGGTGCGCACGCCGTAGGGGTGGCTGCCATACACCGCAGCGGCAAACGCGTGGTTGGCCACGGTGGCGGGGCGCGTGTTGGCTTCTTTCAGGCTGGCACTCCAGCGGGCGCGGTCGCGTTGCCAGACGTCTTCGGTCGTCACGGGCTCGGCAATCTGGCGGGCCGCCAGGCGTGCGGCGCGCTCGAGCAGCGGCGGGTCGGTCAGCGAGCGCAGCACGTAGTGCAGTGTGTCGTTGTCGGCATTGGCTTCAAAGCTGGCGCCCAGGTCGGCCCAGGCCTCGCCCAGGCCGTTTTCGTCCAGCGCGGGCTCGGCGCTGGCGTCGCGCCCGGCCTTCACGCCCTTGCTCGCCATGGCGGCCACCGCATTGGCCAGGCCGGACTGGCCTGCCGGGTCGCGGCGCGTGCCGGCGTCAAAGTCGATCTGCACATCCACCATGGGGATGACCGGGCTTTCGACAAGGTAGACCTTGGCCCCATTGGGCTCCGTCCAGTGCTGGATGGGCAGCAGCGCCCAGGCCGAATTGGAAGAAAAAAGGGCGATAGCGCTAGTGCATAAAGCACGGACAGCTATGTTTTTGATAGTAATCATGGGCAGTTTCCGCAGGGCGGGTTCAGCGGATGACAGCGCCCGCAGGCAACTGGGGGCGGGCGCGGGGAGCGTCCAGCGGCTGGGGCAGCAGCGTGGCCACGGTGAGCTGGTCGTCCCCAAAATATTTGGCGGCCACGGCCTGCACCTGCGCCGGGGTCACGGTGCGCAGCAGGGCCAGCAGGCGCTCGTTGGCGTCCAGCGGAAAGCCCTGCACCCAGTTGCCGCCCAGCTCCTGCGCCTGGCTCATCACCGAGTCGCGCTCGTACACCGTAGAGGCGATCCATTGCGTCTTCACGCGGTTCAGCTCGGCCTCACTCACCCCATCCTTGGCCACACGGGTCACCTCGGCGCGCAGCGCGTCTTCGACCTGCTGGGCGGTCTTGCCCGCAGCGGGCACGCCGCTGAGCATGAACAGGCTGGGGCCGCGCCCGGTGACCATGGCGGAGCTGCTGGCGCTGTCGGCCACGCGGTTGGGCCCTTGGGTGAGTGCGCGATCCAGCCGGGCACCGTCATAGCCATTGAACACGGCCGACAGCACCATCAGCGCGAGGGCGTCGCGGTCTTCGTCGGTGAGGTTGTCCACGCGGTCCAGGCTGGGCGCGCGGAAGGCCAGGGCCACATAGGCCTGCTCTGCCGGGGCCTTGACGGCGATGCGGCGCAGGCCCTTTTGCTCGGGCTCGGTGCGCGGTTTGCGCGCGGGCAGCGCGTGCACGGGCAGGCTGCCGTAATACTTTTCGGCCAGCGCACGCACCTGGGCCACATCCACATCACCCGCCACCACCACGGCGGCGTTGGTGGGGGTGTACCACTGGCGGTGGAAGGCGCGCACGTCATCGGGCGTCATCGCGTCCAGGTCGCTCATCCAGCCCACGATGGGGCGGCGGTAGGGCGACGCATTGAAGGTGGCGGCAAACAATTGTTCGGCCAGCACGGCCCGGGGCTGGTCTTCGGTGCGCAGGCGGCGCTCCTCCTTGACGACCTCGATCTCTTTCTTGAACTCCTCGTCGGGCCAGTGGTTGTTGGCAAACCGGTCCGATTCGAGCTTCATCACGTCCTCCAGCCGGTTGGACGGGATCTGCTGGTAGTAGCCGGTGTAGTCGCGGCTGGTGAACGCGTTCTCCCGGCCTCCCAGCGCCGCCACGCGGCGCGAGAACTCACCCGGCGGCAGGGACTTGGTGCCCTTGAACATCATGTGCTCCAGCGCATGGGCCACGCCCGAGGTGCCGTCCACCTCGTCCATCGAGCCCACACGCACCCAGACCATGTGCACCGCCGTCGGGGCGCGGCGGTCGGGCTGCACGATGAGCTGCATGCCGTTTTTGAGCGTGAACTGCTGCGCACCTGAGGCCGTGGCAGACGGCGCGCTGGAGGGTTGAGACACCGGGGTGGTTGCCGCAAAGGCAGCCCCGGACGAGAGGCAGGCCAGCAGGCCCAGTAGGGTGAAAGCGCGTTTCATAGAATGGGGTGATTCTAAGAACCCGCCAATGTTCAGTTTTTTCAAGAAAAAGCCCGCTCCTTCGCCCGCCCCCACCGATGTGCCCGCCCCGGCCCAGCCGGTAGGCGCACCGGCGCCCACCGTGGTTGCGCCCGTAGCGCCCCCCCTGCCCGCCACACCGCCCGTGGCTACCCCCAACCCGCCAGCGCCCGCTACACCGGCTCCCGTGGCGGCGCCCGCCCCGGCAGGCTTTGGCTGGCTGCGCAACCCGTTTGGCAACAAAGCCCCTGAGCCCGCTGCGCCGCCCCCCGCAGCACCAGCGCCCGTCACTGTGACCCCGCCAGCGCCCGTGGCGATGCCTCCAGTGGCACCGGCCGTCGCACCGACGCCCCCTGCAGCACCGGCAGCCATGGCGCCCGCCGCTGCTCCAGTGGTTGCAAGCCCTGCATTGCCCCCCGTGGCGCCCCCGATTTCCGTTGCTGCACCTGCGCCGGTTGCACCACCCACGCCCGTCACACCACCGGCTGCGCCAGTGGCAGCATCTGCAACCTCGGCTGCGCCCACCGCCCCGGCGCCTGAGCGCAAAGGCTGGCTGGACCGCCTCAAGGCGGGCCTGCGCAAGACCGGCAGCAGCATTGCCACCGTCTTCACCGGCACGCAGATTGATGACGCGCTGTATGAGGAGCTGGAAGAAGCCCTGCTGATGGCCGACACCGGCGTGAAAGCCACCACGCACCTGCTGACGGACCTCAAGCGCCGCGTGAAGGACAGCAAGACCACCGACCCTGCGGCAGTCAAGGGCCTGCTGGCCGACGCGCTGGCCGACCTGCTGCACCCGCTCGAAAAAGCCCTGGTGATTGGCGAGCACACCCCCACCGTGATCATGGTGGCCGGCGTGAACGGCGCGGGCAAGACCACCTCCATCGGCAAGCTCACCAAGCACCTGGCGGATGAAGGCGCCGCCGTGCTGCTGGCCGCCGCCGACACCTTCCGTGCCGCTGCCCGCGAGCAGCTGGGTGTGTGGGCCGACCGCAACACGGTCGAGATCGTGAGCCAGGAAGGCGGCGACCCTGCCGCCGTGAGCTTTGATGCCGTGACGGCCGGCAAGGCGCGCGGCAAGGACGTGGTGCTGGTGGACACCGCTGGCCGCCTGCCCACACAGCTGCACCTGATGGAGGAGCTGAAAAAGATCCGCCGCGTGGTCACCAAGGCCGACGCCACGGCCCCGCACGAGGTGCTGCTGGTGATCGACGGCAACACCGGCCAGAACGCGCTGGCCCAGGTGCGCGCGTTTGACGATGCGCTGCAGCTCACAGGCCTGATCGTCACCAAACTGGACGGCACGGCCAAGGGCGGCGTGCTGGCCGCCATCGCGCAGGAACGCCCCATCCCGGTGTATTTCATCGGTGTGGGCGAAAAGCTCGAAGACCTGGAAACCTTCAACGCCCGCGAATTTGCCCAGGCTTTGCTGAGCTGAGCCTCACGATCTCCCCTCAACCTTGTGAGCAATGGCCCCATCCGGGGCCATTTACACGTTTACGGATCGCAACGTTTCCTCCATCATGGGCTTTCCCCTCGGAAAGCACGGAGGCCCATGTTCATTGAGCTGGTCAAAGGCGTTGCGCTGCTGCTGGCGCTGTGCTTTCTGCATGGGTTCAACATCCGCGTCTGGCGCCAGCACCCGTGGGTGGGCCAGGTCTTTTCGGGGCTGATCTTCGGCGGCATCTGCGTGGTGGGCATGCTCACCCCGGTGGTGCTGATGCCGGGCGTGATCTTTGACGCGCGCTCGGTGGTGCTGAGCATGGCCGGCCTGTTTGGCGGCCCGCTGGTGGCGGGCATTGC
>Ga0208124_100197_pt1 | contig 28458 bp, 22 predicted proteins | sample LakWasM104_HOW12_2_FD_183922 | JGI IMG/M metagenome (GOLD analysis project Ga0208124, IMG submission 183922) | Freshwater sediment methanotrophic microbial communities from Lake Washington under simulated oxygen tension - Sediment Metagenome... | ecosystem: Environmental > Aquatic > Freshwater >...
AGGGGGAAGGCGCGAAGCGACTTGTATCTTCCATCCGACCCTCGCGGTAAAGTTTGATTGCCCTTTTGGGGGTAGCCAGACCGGTCCGTGCAGTTTGGTAGCGACTGGGGTGTTCGAGCCCGTCCCTGAGTACATAACGCACGGCTGCCGCGCTGGTCTTCATGAAGCCCGAACGGTTACGCGCGCCGCCTTCGAGCGCGCATGTACAAGCATGGGAGCTGAAGATCATGTCTGCTTTTTCACTGACGGTAGGCATCGACGTGGCCAAGGCCCACGTGGATGTCTGTGTGCTGGGCGCCGACAGCGGTGCGCAGCGGTTTTCCAATGACCCCGATGGACACTCGGCACTGGCGGCCAGTTTGTTGCCCTTGGGGGTTGACCTGGTGGTCATGGAGGCTACCGGTGGCTATGAGGCTGCCCTGGCCTGTGCGTTGCAAGCCTCGGGCCTGCCTGTGGCCGTGCTGAACCCGCGCCAGGCGCGTGACTTTGCCAGGAGCATGGGCCGTCTGGCAAAGACCGATGCCGTGGATGCGCGCATGCTGGCCGAGATGGCAGCGGTGTTGGTGCGCCGCGAGGATTTGGCGCGCTTTCTGCGCCCTGTGGCCGATGAGTGTCAGCAGTGGCTGGCGGCTTTGGTCACGCGCCGCCGTCAGTTGCTGGCCATGCTGGGCAGCGAACGCCAGCGTCTGCAGATCACGCCCACAAAACTGCACCCCAGCATCGAGGCCATCATTGCCGCCATCAAGGCCCAACTCCATGATCTGGAGGCACAGATGGTGGGCCATGTGCGCGAGCACTTCAGCGAACTCGACGGGTTGCTGCAATCGACCAACGGCATAGGTCCTGTGGCCAGCGCAACGCTGATTGCCCAGTTGCCTGAACTGGGTCGGCTCAATCGCCGCGAGATAGCGGCTTTGGTGGGCGTGGCCCCTATGTCCAACGACTCGGGCAACCGTAAAGGCAGGCGCAGGGTGCAGGGCGGGCGTTTTGAAATTCGGCGTGCGCTGTACATGGCGACCCTGACCGCCACGCGCTACAACCCCGTCATCCGGGCGTTCTACGAGCGCCTCAAAGCCGCAGGCAAACTGCCCAAGGTAGCCTTGGTCGCTTGCATGCGCAAGCTGCTGACCATGCTCAACGCCATGGTCAGAACCGGGAAACCTTGGGATGCTTCGCTTCATCGCGCTTGACTTTGAAGACGGTTACTCAGGGGGGCTACGGTCTGTTCATCTTGCAATCCGTGCCTTGCGCCAGCTCATTGCCGGTGTAGGCGGCATCGGTGCGAAAGCCATAGTTCGTGCCTTCCCAGCCCACCTTCACGGCCTTGCCGTCCACCGGCGCGATGGTGTTGACCACCTGGGGCAGCAGCAGCTGGTGGTCTTCGCCGCGCATGCGCACCGGGCCCACCACCGATTCGAGCGTCAGGTCTTCCAGCGCGCGCGCCACCTTCACCGGGTCGGTGGACTGGGCCTTGTTGATGGCGGCGGCGAGGAAGCGCGGCGTCATCTCGATGCGCGGCGCGAGGAAGTCCTTGCCCGTCTTGGTCTTGTAGGTCTTGGCCAGCGCGTCCACCTTGGGGGTGTCGGCCTGTCCGGGGTGCCATTCGGCCACCCAGGTCAGCTGGCCTTGCTTGGCCTGCGATACCGCCAGCACCGTGCCGGGGATGGAGCCCGCGCTGTGGTTGAAGTAGCGTAGGTTGTAGCCCGCGTCACCCGCCGCCTTGAGCAGCAGCGTCATGTCCTGCCCCCAGTTGCCGGTGATGACCGAGTCGGCCTCGGTGCTCTTGACCTTGGCAAGGTAGGGTGCAAAGTCCTTCACGCGGCCGATGGGGTGCAGCGCCTCGCCCACAAACTGGATGTCGGGCCGCGCCAGGCCCACCATCTCGCGGCCATAGTGCGCCCACTGCTTGCCATGGGCGTAGTCCTGGTTCAGCAGGTACACCTTCTTGATGTCCGGCTGCTTCTTGATGTAGTTGGCGATGGCCTTCATCTTCATGGCCGTGTTGGCCTCGAACTGGAAGTGCCAGAAGTTGCAGGCCTTGCCCGTCAGCTCGGGGTCGATGGAGGAGTGGTTCAGCACCAGGATCTCCTTGCCCGGATTGCGCTGGTTGTGGCGCGCTGCCGCTTGCACCAGCGCCGTGACCACCGATGAGCCCGAGCCGCCCGTCACGATGGCCTTGGCCCCCTGGTCAATGGCGGCCTGCAGCGCACTCTGGCTTTCCTGCGCCGAGAGCTTGCTGTCGAACTGCAGCAGCTGCAGCTTGGTGCCCTTGAGCACGCCGCCCTTGGCGTTGATGTCCTCGATGGCGTACTGCGTGTGGGTGAGCATCAGCTCGCCCACATTGGCGAACGGGCCCGACAGCGGGTCGATGTAGGCGACCTTGAAGGTCTCCTGCGCGCTGGCGGCCGTGCCGATCAGCAGGGCCGCCGCAGCGGCCAGGGGGGTGAGGAACACGGTTTTCATGGGTTTTGTCTCCGGTGGTTGTTGTGCCTGGTGTAGGGGTGCTGCGGTGCGCGTCAGGCTGAGTTGCGCTTGCGGGTTCGTCGCAGCCCCAGCACACGCCAGGCCAGCTGCGCCAGCTCCTGCACCACCTCGTCTTGCGACAGGCGGCCGTCAGGGCGGTACCAGTTGTAGAGAAAGCCGGGCAGGCTGCAGGCGGCCAGGGCGGTAATCTTGGTGTCGTTGAACTCGAACATGCCGTCGTCGCGGCCCTGTTCGAGCAGCGCGCACAGCCGGTCGTAGAAGTGGGTCGCCAAATCCTTCTGGGCCGCCAGGTACTCGGGCCGGTACACCTGCGGCTCGCGGTACGGGAAGAAGGCTGAGGGGTGGTGCTCCAGCGTGGCGCGGATCAGCCGCTCGATGCCTTCCGTCACCTTCACATGGGCAGGCCGGTCATCGTCCGCCGCAAAGTCCATCGCAGTGAAACACGCCACGGCAGGCGCCCACGACAGGGTCTCGAAGATCTCCTGCTTGTTACGAAAGTAGTAGTACACAAAGGGCTTGGTCACGCCCAGCTGCTGCACGATCTGCTCGATGGTGGTATTGGCGTAGCCCTGCGCATCGAATAGCGCCTCGGCTGCGCGCAAGATGCGTTCGCGCTTTTCGTCCGACCCGGCCGTGGCGGCCTTCTGGCGGCCGCTGGCCTGCACGGGGGGCTGCTGGTTCATCGGTGTCCTTTGCGCGACGTTGGAGTTATACCCATGGGTAGCATTGTTCTACCGAGCGGTATATATTGGCAAGACGCTGGCGGGTGAGGGCGCTCAGAGAAAACCCTGAGTGGCCGCCAAGAACCAGCGATTCCAGACACCTCGGAGACAACGCCATGCCTTCTGCCGCACCGCAGCTGCTGCTGCACGAACACCTGCGCCGTCACGCGCGCGAAACGCCCGACCGCATCGCCTACCTCTGGTACGGCCAGCCCCTCACCTGGGCGCAGCTTGATGCGGCCAGTGATGCATTTGCCGCGCACCTGCAGGCGCTGGGTGTGACCAAGGGCGAGCCCGTGGCACTGTTCATGAACAACTGCCCGCAGTACGTGATGGCGCACTACGGCATCCAGAAGATCGGCGCCATCGTCTGCCCTTGCGGGCCGCTGAACAAGGAGCATGAGCTGGAGTACCAGCTCACCGACCTGCAGGCGCGCGTGATCGTCGCGGCCGATGTGCTGCTGCCCGTGGTGGACAAGGTGCGCGCCAAGACTGCGCTGCAGCAGGTGTTTGTGGTGCGCTATGCCGAGCTGCTACCCGAGGGCACGCCCAGCATCGACGTACCCGCCGAGCTGCTGGCCATGCGCGCCGCCATGGCTCCGGTGCCTGCGGGCTGCGAAGACTTCTTGGCCACCACCCGCACCGGTGCGCGGCCTGCGCCCGTGGCGCTGTCGATGGATGACATTTCGCTCATGACCTATACCTCGGGCACCACCGGGTTGCCGAAGGGCGCGATGCTGAGCTACGGCAATGCCACCTTCAAGACCGCCGCGTCGGCCGACTGCAATGGCATGACGCCGCACGAAACGCTGCTGGCCGTGGCCCCGCTGTACCACATCGCCGGTATGGTGATGGGCGTGAACCTGCCCGTGTACACCGGCGCCACGGCCGTGCTGCTGTACCGTTTTGACCCGCTGGGCGTGGCCCAGGCGCTGGAGCGCCACCGCGTGACCTGGTGGTACAGCATCGCGCCCATGAACGGCGCGCTCATGCAGGTGCCCGGCGCACGCGAGATGGACTGGAGCGCGCTGCGCCGCAACCCAGTCACCAGCTTCGGCATCACCTTCACCGAGGCGCTGGCCCTGCAGTGGCAGCAGTTCGCACCCAACTGCATTGCGCACGAGGCGGCCTATGGCCTGTCGGAAACCCACACCGTGGACACCGCCATGCCGGTGGACGCGATCCGCTGGGGCACCCAGGGCAAGCCCGTGCCGGGCAACACCCTGCGCATCGTCGATCCCGACACCGGCGCACCGCTGGCCGTTGGCGAGGTGGGCGAGATCACCATCCACGGCCCCGGCAACTTCAAGGGCTACTGGAACAAGCCCGAGGCCACGGCCAAGACCCTGCGGGATGGCTGGGTCTACACCGGCGACATGGGCAAGATCGATGCGGACGGCTACCTCAGCTTCATCGGCCGTTTCAAGGAAATGATCAAGGTCTCGGGCTACAGCGTGTTCCCCGAAGAGGTCGAGACCCTGCTCATCAAGCACCCCGCCGTGGCCCAGGCCGCCGTCATCGGCGTGCCCGATGCGGAAAAGGGTGAGGTGGTGCGCGCCTTCATCGTCAAGAAGTCCGGCCAGGATGTGGACGCCGCCGGCCTGGTGGCCTGGTGCCGCGAGAACATGGCGCCCTACAAAGCCCCGCGCGAGGTGCGTTTCATCGACGCACTGCCCGCCACGGGCGCTGGCAAAGTGCTGCGCCGCCTGCTTCGGGATGCATGAAACACCCCCTGAGTCGCCTGCGGCGCCTTCCCCCTCTCTCTACGCGCTTCGCGCTAGGGAGGGGGACGCTCCCAGCGCGGCGGGGCGGCCCTTGCGCGGGAGCCCTGGTGTGGGCCCCGCCAGTTGCAAGCGCTGCGAGGCAAGCGCAGTTCTGTGAGTCCATCAATTAGAAAAAAATAGCCGCCAGCGCTTATCAGTAAAGCGCTAAATGCTATAAAAACAGAAGCAAAACCATGACCTTGCCCCTCTTTGCCAAAGTCCTGATCGCCAACCGGGGCGAGATCGCACTGCGCACGGTGCGCGCCCTGCACGACCTGGGCATTGCCAGCGTGGCCGTGTATGCCGACGATGACGCCACCAGCCCCCATGTCCACGCAGCCAGTGCGGCCGTGGCACTGGGCGCCACCGGCCCGGCGGCGTACCTGGACGGCGCGCGCCTCATCGCCATTGCGCAGGCGCAGGGCTGCGATGCCGTGCACCCGGGCTATGGCTTCCTGAGCGAGCGCGCCGACTTTGCCCGCGCCTGCGCCGAGGCGGGGCTGCGCTTCATCGGCCCCACGCCTGCGCAGCTCGCGTTGTTCGGCGACAAGGCGCAGGCCCGTGCGCTGGCGCAGCAGCAGGGCGTGCCGCTCATGCCCGGCACGCAGGCGGCGGTGTCTCTGGAGGAGGCCCAGGCCTTCTTCGCGCAGCACGCCCATGCTGGCATCGTCATCAAGGCCATCGGTGGCGGCGGCGGGCGGGGCATGCGCGCGGTGGCGTCGGCCGATGACTTGCCCGCTGCCTACGCGCGCTGTCGCAGCGAGGCGCAGGCCGCCTTTGGTGTGGACGGCGTGTACGTGGAGCGCCTGATGGACAACGCCCGCCATATCGAGGTGCAGGTGCTGAGCGACGGGCGCGAGGTAATTGCCTTGGGCGAGCGCGAGTGCACGCTGCAGCGGCGCTTTCAGAAGGTGGTGGAGATCGCGCCCAGCCCTTCGTTGCCCGCAGTGCTGCGCGAGCGCATCACCACCGCCGCACTGTCCATGGCGCGCGCCGTGGCCTACGAGGGCCTGGGCACGTTCGAGTTTCTGGTGGACCTGGCCTCGAACGACCTGCCGTTTGTGTTCATCGAATGCAACCCGCGCCTGCAGGTGGAGCACACCATCACCGAAGAGGTCACCGGCGTGGACCTGGTGCAGGCGCAGATTGCGCTGGCCGCGGGCCGCACGTTGCAGGACATCGGCCTCGACCCTGCCGAACCGCCTGCCGTGTTGGGCTTTGCCGTGCAGTGGCGCATCAACGCCGAGACGCTGGACGCACAGGGCAACGCCACCCCCGGCAGCGGTACGCTCAGCCGCTTTGACCTGCCCGCAGGCCCCGGCGTGCGCGTGGACACGCACGGCGCAGCAGGCGCCACGCCGTCGCCGCACTACGACACGCTGCTGGCCAAGCTCATCGTGCACACGCGCAGCCCGCGTTTTGCCGATGCGCTGCGCCGCTCGCAGCGCGCGCTGGCCGAGTGCCGCATCGACGGTGTGGCCACCAACCTCGCGCTGCTGCAGGCGCTGGCAACACGGCCCGAAATGGAGAGCCAGCAGGTGCACACGCGCTGGCTGGAGTCGGTGCTGCCAGAGCTTCTGGTTGCTACTAAAAATATAGCTATCAAGGCAGATTCGACTAGCGCTACAGGGCAAAAAGAACCACATATTGCCTCTGACACCCCTGACGGCGCAGTGCTGGCCCCCATGCCCGCCCGCCTGGTGCAGCTGAGCGTGGCCGAGGGCGACGTGGTCGCTGCCGGCGCCGAGCTGGCCGTGCTTGAAGCCATGAAGATGGAGCATGTGCTGCTGGCCCCGCACGCAGGCCGCGTGGGCGCGCTGCTGGCCGTGGCCGGTGGCTACGTCGCGCAGGAGCAGCCGCTGCTGGTGCTGGACCCGGTGGACGATGCGGCCGATGTCGAAGTGCAGGGCAGCGCTGCGCACGACCCCGACCACATCCGCGCCGACCTGCAACGCGTGATCGACCGCCACGCCTTCACGCTCGACGCCGCGCGCCCCGACGCCATGGCCAAGCGCCACGCGCAAGGTGGCCGCTCCGCGCGCGAGAACATTGCCGACCTGTGCGACGACGGCAGCTTCATCGAATATGGCGCCCTCGCCATCGCCGCGCAGGCCCGACGCCGCAGCAAGGAGGACCTGATTGCCAACACGCCCGCCGATGGGATGGTCACGGGCATTGGCGGCATCAACGGCGCACTGTTTGGCGACGAGAAGTCCCGCGCCGTGGTGATGTCGTACGACGCCACCGTGCTCGCGGGCACCCAGGGCGCACGCAACCACGCCAAGACCGACCGCATGCTCGGCATCGCGCTGGCGCAGAAGCTGCCCTTGGTGCTGTTTGCCGAGGGCGGCGGCGGGCGCCCGGGCGACACCGACATGCCCGTGGTGGCGGGGCTGCATGTGCACACCTTCGCCAGCTACGCGGCGCTGTCGGGCCAGGTGCCAGTCATCGGCATCGCCGCCGGGCGCTGCTTTGCGGGCAACGCGGCGCTGCTGGGCTGCAGCGACGTGATCATTGCCACGCGCGCCAGCAACATCGGCATGGGCGGCCCGGCCATGATCGAAGGCGGTGGCCTGGGCGTCTTCAAGCCCGAGCAGATCGGCCCCAGCCCCGTGCAGCATGCCAACGGCGTGATCGACGTGCTGGTCGATGACGAAGCCGGGGCGGTGCAGGCCGCGCGCCACTACCTGTCGTTCTTCCAGGGCCGCACATCAGAGTGGTCCGCGCCCGACCAGCGCCTGCTGCGCGCCGTGGTGCCCGAGAACCGTCTGCGCGTGTACGACACCCGCACGGCGATGGCAGGCCTGGTGGACGAGGGCAGCCTGCTGCTGCTGCGCACCGGCTTTGGCGCGGGCATCCACACCGCGCTGGCACGCATCGAAGGCCGCCCTGTGGGCCTGCTGGCTAACAACCCGCAACACCTGGGCGGTGCCATCGATGCCGATGCGGCGGACAAGGGCGCGCGCTTCATGCAGCTGTGCAACGCGCATGGCCTGCCCATCGTGAGCCTGGTGGACACGCCCGGCTTCATGGTCGGCCCTGAGGTCGAAGCCACGGCCCAGGTGCGCCACGTAAGCCGCCTGTTCGTCACCGCCGCCAGCCTGCGCGTGCCCACCTTCAGCGTGGTGCTGCGCAAGGGCTACGGCCTGGGCGCCATGGGCATGACGGCCGGGGGCTTTCATGCGCCCGTGTTCACTGTCGCTTGGCCCACGGGCGAGTTCGGCGCCATGGGGCTCGAAGGCGCCGTGCGCCTGGGCTTTCGCAAGGAGTTGGAGGCGCTGCCCGAGGGCGCCGAGCGCGACGCGCTGTTTGCCAAGCTGCTGGCCAAGTCCTACGCCAACGGCGAGGCGATGCACATGGCCGCCACGCTGGAGATCGACGCGGTGATCGACCCGGCGGACACGCGGGCCTGGCTGGCGCGGGGGTTGGCATCGGCGCAGGTGGCGCCGCTGGGTCCACGTTGCATCGATACTTGGTGAAGCAGCACGGCACCTGACACGGTGGTGCCTATCGGTGCATCAGGGCGAGCTTTGCGCCGAGCCCGACAAACGCGGCCGCAAAGCCGCGGCGCAGCCACACCAGCGTGCCGGGGCGCTGCAGCACCTGGTCACGAAACCGGGCGGCAAAGACGCCATAGCCCAAGAACACCACAAAGGTCATGGCCATGAAGACCAGCGAGAGCTGGAGCATGCGCCACGCGGGCTGCGCTTCACCCGGTGCGATGAACTGCGGCAGAAAGGTGAGGAAGAACAGCGACAGCTTGGGGTTGAGCAGGTTGATCAGCATGGCTTCCGCGATACGCCCACCGGCTGTGCGTGCGGGTGCGTCAGTGCGAACCTCCAGTGTGGCGGGCGAGCGCCACGTGGCCCAGCCCATGTAGACCAGGTAGGCGACCCCCGCGTAGCGCAGAACTTCGAATGCCGTGGCGCTGGCGTTGAGAAGTGCGGCCAGCCCGGTGATCGCCGCCAGCAGGTGCGGCACGATGCCGAGCGTGCAGCCCAGCGCCGTCACGGCGGCGGCTCGCGCGCCGCCCGAGAGCCCGGCCGCCACGGTCAGCAGGGTTCCTGGCCCCGGCGAGACGACCACGATGAGAGAGGTGATGAGAAATTCGATGCCCATGGCGAGAGGCCGCGCGGCGGCGGCGTGAATTGGCGATGCCCGCAGCATCGGCCAACCCCCGCACAACGGTCTTGAACGAAATTGCAGGGTCCGGGCTGTCAGCCGCGTGTGCGGACGTAGGCGCCCGGTGTGATGCCAAAGCTGCGCGTGAAGAGGCGCGTCAGGTGGCTTTGGTCGGCAAAGCCACTGGCTGCGGCGACATCAGCCAGGGGCGTACCCGCACCCATCAGATGGCGCGCAAGCTGCAGTCGGCGCTGCAGCAGGTAGGCGTGCGGCGTGAGGCCCGTGGCCTGGGCAAATTGGCGCACGAGCTGGTAGCGGCTCAAACTTGCTGCATCGGCCAGTTGCGCGAGGCTCCAGGCCGCGGTGGGATCGTCGTCCATCATGGTGCGAGCCCTGGCGATGGACGCGGCGGATTGTTGGTGGCCCTTCGGCCGCAGCAGGCCGCCCAGCACCCGCAACAGGCATTCCTCCACATGCAACGCTGCGGCCGAGTGGTTGGGGCGGTGGGTGGCCGCGTCGAACAGCGCCAGTACCTGGTCCGCCAGCCGCGCATCGCGCATCGTCGGAGCATGGAATTCGAAGGCGGAGCCGTGCGGGCCCGGATGCACCTCTGCCGCCAATGGCACCACCAGGGCGGGCTCCAGGTAGAGCATGCGCCAGGCGCGTCCACGCTCGTCCAGCGGCATGCCATCGTGGACTTCGCCGGGGTTGACCGTGATGGTGTCGCCTGGGCCCGATTCCACAATCCCCCGGCCGCTGGCCGATTTCTGCGCACCCCGCTCGATCACGCCGAGGCCGAACTGCAAGTGCATGTGCCTGCCGAAGACGAGGCGGGAGTCGGCCTGCATCGCTTCGATGCCGGGCAGTGCGGTGGGCAGGAATCGGAAGGGTTTTTGCTGCATGGCGCGCGGCCTTGGGGTGGCGCGGGGCCATGATAAGCTGACCTGATCGTCCCTTTTTTCCTCCCTCAGTTTCACACGCGGAGACTCCTCTATGCCCGGCCTTTTGCCCGATATCGACCCCGATGGTTTGCTCGAATTTTCGGTGGTCTACACCGACCGCGCGCTCAACCACATGTCCAAGCGCTTCACCGGCGTGGTGCAGGACATCCTGGGCACGCTCAAAGAGGTCTACCACGCCCACACGGCCGTGCTGGTGCCCGGCAGCGGTACCTTCGGCATGGAGGCCGTGGCGCGCCAGTTTGCCAACAAGGAAAAGGTGCTCATCGTGCGCAACGGCTGGTTCAGCTACCGCTGGACGCAGATCTTTGATGCCGACAAGGGCCTGGGCGGCGGCTCCGTGGTGTGCAAGGCGCGCCAGCAGGGCAGTGGCCCGCAGGCGCCCTGGGCACCATGCCCCGCAGAAGAAGTCGCCGCCACCATCCGCGCAGAAAAGCCCAAGGTGGTGTTTGCGCCCCATGTGGAAACGGCCAGCGGCATCATCCTTTCGGATGACTACATCCGCACGCTGACGGCGGCTGCGCATGAGGTGGGCGCGCTGTTTGTGCTGGACTGCGTGGCGTCGGGCGCGATGTGGGTGGACATGCAGGCCACGGGCGTGGATGTGCTCATCAGCGCGCCGCAAAAGGGCTGGAGCGGGTCGCCCTGCTGCGCCATGGTGATGCTGTCCGAGCGTGCGCGCGAAGCCATCGAGGGCACCACGAGCAGCAGCTTTTCGTGCGACCTCAAGAAGTGGATGCAGATTGCCGAGGGCTACGAAAAGGGCCAGCACGCGTACCACACCACTATGCCCACGGATGCGCTGGTGCGCCTGCGCGAGGTGATGGCCGAGACGCGTGAATATGGATTTTCCAAGGTGCGTGACGAGCAGATCGAATTGGGCGCCAAGGTGCGCGCGCTGCTCGAATCGCGTGGCTTTCCCAGCGTGGCGGCAGACGGCTTCAAGGCGCCCGGCGTGGTGGTGAGCTACACCACCGACCCCGGCATCCAGAACGGCAAGAAGTTCATGGAAGTGGGGCTACAGACTGCTGCGGGTGTGCCGCTGCAGTGCGATGAAGGGCCGGACTTCAAGACCTTCCGCATCGGCCTGTTTGGCCTGGAGAAGTGGCACAACGTGGACCGCACCGTGGGCCACTTGTCAAAGGCGCTGGACCAGATTGCGGCGGCTGCCTGACGGGTTGCGGTCAAGATCGGCGGGCTTGCCTGGATGAACGCCGAGGCGGATAGCGCAACCCTCGCCCTGGGGCGTGCCAAGCGGCAGGCTCTGGGCCTGCTGTTGTTGGTCACCGCCGTTTTTTTGGCCACCAGCGTGGTAGAGCGGGGTCTCTGGCTGAATGGTGTGAAGGCCATGGCCGAGGCCGCCATGGTGGGTGCGCTGGCGGACTGGTTTGCGGTGGTGGCGCTGTTCCGGCGCCCGCTGGGCCTGCCCATTCCGCACACCGCAGTCATCGCGCGCAACCAGGCGCGCATCGGCCGCAACCTGGCCACCTTTGTGCGCGACAAGTTCCTGGACGTGCCTTCGCTCGTGTCGCTGATCCGCCGGCACGACCCGGCCGAGCGTCTGGCGCAGTGGCTCACGGCGCCAGGCAACGCCGCGCTGCTGGGGCACCAGGCCACGCGCCTGGCATCGGCCGCGCTGGAGACGGTGCAGGACGCGCAGGTGGAGCGCTTCATCCAAAAAGCCGCGCGTGCCTTGATCGGGCAGGTGGATATGTCGCGTGCCCTGGCGGCGGTGCTCGACACCCTCACGCACAACGGCCGTCACCAGGCGCTGCTGGACGACGTGCTGGCCAAGCTCATCGAACTGCTGCAGAACGAGCAAACCCGCACCTGGGTCGCGCAGTCCATCGTGGTCTGGCTGAAGAAGGACCACCCGCGCACCGAGAAATTACTGCCCAGCGACTGGCTGGGCGACAAGGGCTCGGCCCTGCTGGCCCGCGCGCTGGAGAGCCTGATGGCCGATGTGGCCGCCAACCCGCAGCATGCACTGCGTGCGCAGTTTGATGTGGCGGTGCAGCGCTTTATCGAGCGCCTGCGCAGCGACCCGGAATGGGAGCGCAAGTGCGAGGAGATCCGCACCTGGTTGCAGACCGACGCCACGGTGGCAGGTTATGTGCAGACCTTGTGGCTGGATCTGCGCGGCGCTCTGCAACGCGACCTGGCCGATGCCAACTCGGTGCTGGCGCGGCAGATGGGCAAGCTGGGGTTATGGCTGGGCGAGTCGCTGGCGGGGGACGCGGCGCTGCGGCAGTCGTTCAATGACAGGCTGGAGCGGTGGGTGGAGGGTCTGGCGCCGGATGTGTCGGCGTTCATTGCGCAGCACATCGAGGACACGGTGCGGCGGTGGGATACGGAAGAGATGACGCAGCTGATCGAGCTGAACATTGGCAAGGACCTGCAGTACATCCGCATCAATGGCACCGTGGTGGGCGGGCTCATCGGGCTGGTGCTGTTTGCTGTGTCGCATGTGGGGGAGATGGGGCGGGCTTTGTGGGGCGGGTGAGGACCGCTGAGCGCGGCGCAGCGTGGGACAAGAGGTGATGTCCCTGCCGCACCCCTCACAACAACCGGAACACCAGCGGCATCAGCACCGCCGCCAGCACCACCTGCAGCCCCAGCGCCAACCCTGCATACGCCCCCGCTTCGGCATGCACCTGCAGCGCATGCGCCGCGCCGATGCCATGTGACGCCGTGCCCAGCGCAAAGCCCCGCAGTGCCATGCCTTGCGCGTCGGTGGGCAGGCGCATCAAGCCAAACAACCAGCGCGCAGACAGCGCCCCCACCATGCCCGTCAGCGCCGCGAACACGGCGGCCAGGGCGGGCACGCCGCCGATCTGTGCGGCGATGCCCATGGCGACCGGGGCGGTGACGGATTTGGGGGCCAGCGACATCAGCACATCACCCGGCAGGCCCAGTGCCCAGCCCAGGCCTACAGCGCTGGCGGCCGCCGCGCTGCCACCCGCCAGCGAGGCTAGCACCAGACGGCCCCAACGCGAGCGCAAGGCCGCGCGGCGCTGCCACAGGGGCCAGCCCAGCGCCACCACCGCAGGGCCCAGCAAGAAGTGGATGAACTGCGCGCCCGCAAAGTACGTGGGATAGGCCGTGCCGGTGGCCAGCATGACCGTGGCCAGAATGGCCACCGACAGCATCACCGGGTTGGCCCAGGGCGCGTGCCCCGAGCGCACCGACAGCGCCTGCGCCAGCACATACACCGCCAGCGTTGCGGTCAGCCCGAACAGTGGGGCCGATGCCAGGTACACCCACAGCTCAACGAAGTTCGCCATGGGTCTCCTTGGGCTGCAAAAGACGCAGCACCAGCGCCGTCACGGCCATACCGACCCAGGTGGACAGCACAATCACCGCCACCAGCTGCAGGCCATAGGTGCTCAGCAGCGCCAGGTGGGTCATGACCCCCACGCCCACCGGCACAAACAGCAGCGACAGGTGCTGGAGCAAGAAGCCCGCCGCTGGCGCCACGGCATCCCGCACGGGCTGCCAGCGCAAGGCCAGCAAGAGCAGCACCATGCCGACCACCGGCCCTGGGACCGGGAGCTTCAAAAAGTGAGACAGCGCCTCGCCCCCCGACTGCATGAGCAGAAGAAAGGCCAGCCCTTGCAGCGCCTTCATGGCGATCAGAAACGCGGCAGGTCGGGGTGCTTGATCTGCCCCCCACGCACCAGCATCTTCCCGTACTCCGCGCACCGGTTCAGCGTGGGGATCACCTTGCCGGGGTTCAGCAACCCTGCCGGATCAAACGCGTGCTTGAGCCCGAACATCTGTGCGTTCTCTGCCGCAGAGAACTGCACGCACATGCTGTTGAGCTTTTCCACGCCCACGCCATGCTCGCCCGTCACCGTGCCGCCCATGGCGACGCTGGTCTCCAGGATGTCGGCGCCAAACAGCTCGCAGCGGTGCAGTTGGTCGGCATCGTTCGCATCGAACAGGATCAGCGGGTGCAGGTTGCCGTCGCCCGCGTGGAACACGTTGGCGCAGCGCAGCTGGTATTTCTTTTCCATCTCCTGGATGGCGAGCAGGATGTCCGCCAGGCGCTTGCGCGGGATGGTCGAGTCCATGCACATGTAGTCGGGGCTGATGCGGCCGCTGGCGGGGAAGGCGTTCTTGCGGCCGCTCCAGAAGCGCAGGCGCTCGGCTTCGTCGTTGCTGACCGAGATGGCGATGGCGCCTGCAGCGCGCAGCACGTCGCTCATGCGGCCAATTTCTTCCTCTACCTCTTCGGGTGTGCCGTCGCTCTCGCACAGCAGGATGGCTTCCGCAGTCAGGTCGTAGCCCGCGTGCACAAAGTCCTCCACGGCAGCGGTCATGGGTTTGTCCATCATCTCCAGGCCGGCCGGGATGATTCCGGCCGCGATGACCGCGGCCACCGCGTCGCCCGCTTTGCGCACGTCGTCAAAGCTGGCCATGATGCAGCGCGCCAGCTGGGGCTTGGGGATGAGCTTGACGGTGACCTCGGTGGTCACGGCCAGCATGCCCTCGCTGCCGATCACGGCGGCTAGCAGGTCGTAGCCGGGGGCGTCGAGTGCCTCGCTGCCGAATTCGACGGGCTCGCCTTCCACCGTGAAGCCCTTTACCTTGAGCACGTTGTGCACGGTGAGGCCGTATTTGAGGCAGTGCACGCCGCCCGAGTTCTCGGCCACGTTGCCGCCGATGGTGCAGGCGATCTGGCTGCTGGGGTCGGGCGCGTAGTAGAGGTTGTAGGGTGCCGCCGCCTCGCTGATCGCCAGGTTGCGCACGCCACACTGCACCACGGCCGTGCGGCTTTCGGGGTTGATGTCGAGAATGCGGTTGAACTTGGCCAGCGACATCGTCACGCCCAGGGCGTGCGGCATGGCGCCGCCCGACAGGCCCGTGCCCGCACCGCGCGCCACCACCGGCACCTGCAGCCGGTGGCACGCCTGCAGCACTGCCTGCACCTCGTCGTAGGTTTCCGGCAGGCACACCACCAGCGGGCGCTGGCGGTAGGCGGTGAGGCCGTCGCATTCGTAGGGCGTGGTGTCCTCGTTGTGCCAGAGCAGTGAGTGGGCGGGCAGCACGCGGCCCAGGGCCTGGACAACCTCGGCCTGACGCGCGGCGCGTTCGGACAGGGCTACGGTGGGGTCGGCGGCAGTGTTCATGGCTGTCACTGTAGGGGATGGCTCGGTGCCCGGGCTTGAGCTTTTCTTCAGGGGATTGTGAAAAACACCGGATTGCTCACCAATTGATAGCTGCTAGCGCCTTTTGGGCAAGCGTTGGAGGCAAATTTGCCTGAACCTGATGGAGGCGGGACCGGCTCGGGCGAGGGGGGCGGCCGAGCAAGGGCCGCCTCGCAGCAAGGGCTGCGTCCCCCTTCCCGGCGCATCCGAGAGAAGGGGGAAGGCGCCCAAGGCGACTCAGGGGGATACCTCTACTACGCCATGGTTTTGCGCAGCCACTCGGCAAACGCCGCGCATTCCCACCGGTCCATGGTGCCCGTGCGCCAGCACAGGTAGTGCGCGTGGGGGCTGGCGGTGTCCGTGTCAAACAGGCGCACCAGTGTGCCGTTCTCCAGCCAGGGCGCGCCCAGCTTCAGGCGTACCAGCGCCACGCCCATGCCGGCAGCAGCGCCGTCGCACATCAGGCCGATGTCGTTGAACTGCGAGCCCTCGCTGGGCTCAGCCCAGTCGAGACCCGTGGCAGCAAACCAGGTGCGCCAGGGCTCCAGCGGGCTGCGCAGCAGGGGCACGCCCTCCAGGTCTTCGGGGCGGTCAAAGGGCCCGTGCTCGCGCACGAATGCGGGCGAGGCCAGGGGCGTGACCACGTCGCGCGCCAGCTCCACATGCTCCACGTCGGCATAGTGGCCAGGGCCAAAGCGCACCATCAGGTCGGCGTCTTCGGCCACCACGTCCAGCAGCGGGATGGAGACCTGCAGCGCCAGGTCGATCTCGGGGTACGCCTCGGTGAACTGGCGCAGGCGGGGGATGAGGATGGTGCGCGCAAACGTGGGCGTCACTGCCAGCTTGAGCCGCCGGCGCCCTGGCGCGGCCGCCTGGCCGGGGAACCGCTGCAGCGCACCCAGTCCCTCGCGCACATGGGCCAGGTAGGCGCTGCCCTCGGTGGTCAGCGAAAAATCGGCCCGGCCAAACAGCCGCACGCCCAGGATCTGCTCCAGCTGCTTGACGCGGTGGCTCACGGCGCTGGGCGTCACGCACAGCTCGTCGGCCGTCTGCGTCACGCTGCGCAGGCGGGCCAGGGCCTCGAACGTCAGCAGGCACTGGATGGGCGGAATGCGAGCCGCCGTGCTTGCTCTACGTTCGCGAGTACTGCTCAAGGTCGGATGAGGTAATGGCATGTGCGTTGACCAATTGATAGTGTCTTTCTTCCATCACTTTGACACTTCCGTCGACAACCGTTAGCTCGAACATCGCAATACGGTCGTCCGTCATGAACTGCGCTGACACGGGTCTGCAAATCAACCCGGGAAAGGCTTGTGCACATAGTGCGATGTCTTGTTGAGTTTGCACGACGCCGTGCTTGTCAGACCCTCCTTTGGCTTGCACTGGGACTACGAATTGCCGACCGTGCTTGTCCAGCCCGACATAGATCTCATCAATTTCGATTTGCCCTATACCTTTGACTGTTGTTCGCAGGTGATTCTGAAGAGAGTAGGCCGCAATACCAAGAAAAACATCTATGAGACGGTTGTAGCGGACCTTGGCCAATAGAGCCTGCTCGTCGCCCAACGCGTAAGCCCCAATGATTTCCGGCGTTGCGTCCGGCATCTTGATCGTTAGCAAGTCTTCCCTAGGCAGGATGCGATTACGTTGCGATAGGCGAAAACGGTATCTTGCACGACCCGCTCCTTCAATGATCCATTCAAGACCAGACTTGGCTGAGTCGAGAATTCTTCCCGGAAGTTCGTTTCTGTAGCGAAACGAATAAATCAAATCGCCGACGTTCTTCGGTAATTGCAGCTCGAGTTCTGCAGCGACTGCAATAAGCTCTTCTCGGGTGAATTCAAACGAATCGATTCCAGGTTCGTAGTGATTCTGAAAAACACGCTCGATGATGGCTGCGTATCGATTGGGGTTCCTAGAAACACTGCTCGGTTGCGGTTGTGCTGGGGACTTAGGCATAGGTCTCTTCAATGCTTCGTGTGTAGACGTCGCGACTGGTGGCGCTTCGCTTACGCTGAGCAATGACGTTTCTTGCAACACCAAAGTGGCGTGAAGCATCAAGCATCTGAAAATTCAACAGCGAATCCATCCCTAGCTGCAAAGGCGCACTCGGTATACAAGGGACTAGGCCGAGAGCGCTCATAATTTGTGTTGCAACTGCGCGTCCCAAGAGCGGTGGAACGCTGTTGCCGATTTGCCTGAAACCATGCCACTTCGTTGCATGAAAGCGAAACCAGTCTGGGTATGAGTGCAGTCGCGCAGCTTCTCTCACTGTGATTACGCGAGGCAATGTTGGATGGATTGGCCGGGGAGAGGTAAATGCACCTCGAGCACTGTCGGTACCCGCGCGCAAGGTATTGCACAGTCCGTCGGGATGAAGCTTCTTGAAGCGGCTTACTGGCTCCGTCTCCCCTGGCGGCGTCGCTAGGAATCGTGCCTGAGAGCGTTCGGTATGACTGGTGCGTAGGCTGCTTGTCAGCAGTTCTTTGCGAAACAAGCGCGGATAGCTGAAATCGGTTGCATCAGCCTCTAGGCATCGCAAACGCCTTGCATAGGCTGATCGCGTGCTCCATCTAGCGGTTGTTGCATCGCTTTCTTCCAACTCGGCAAAGTCATCGGCATTTGGCAGATCACCGATCGCATCCCACACGGTGGTGCGGTGGGACGACGCCTTTGGATAGCCTGGCAGCACTTGATCAGCCCGGGCGCCGATTAGGAAGAGCCGCTTTCGGTCCTGAGGAACGCCGAAATCTGCTGCATTCAGCACTTGGTAAGGCAACAGTACCTTGTACCCAGATGCAGTGAGGGCATCTACAAGCTCTTCGAGAAACTGGGCATGCTTGCCGAGAGTTAAACCTTTGACGTTCTCGAATACAAAGTATTTGGGATTTAGCTCTCGAACCAAGCGCACATAGTGAAAAACCAACTGATTCCGAGCGTCATCCAAGGCGCGCTTTCCGATCATGGAAAATCCTTGACACGGGGCCCCACCAAAAACGACGTCAATATCGGTGTGGCCAAGGCCCGCGATGCGTTGAATATCTGCTCCCGACAAATCGACAACAGAAGCGCAGATTGCTTTTGATTGCGGAAAATTGTATTCGTGAGTGGCGCAATGAATTGGATCAATTTCCACCGCAGCCACTACGTCAAACCCCGCTTGCTCAAACCCTAGCGAGAGACCGCCTGCACCAGCAAAGAGGTCCACGCCTATGGGGCGCGCAGTAGCTTTAGTGGGTTGCATATGTTGCTATTGCTTGATTGAACATGTGGCGTGCGAACTGATGTTCGTATGCTTGGCGGCGTCTCAACGGAACACAACTGTCTTGTGGCCGTTCAGGATCACGCGGTGCTCGCTGTGCCACTTCACGGCGCGGGCCAGCACCTGGCTTTCGGTGTCGCGGCCGCGGGCCGTGAGGTCTTCTACGGTGTCGGTGTGGTCGGCGCGGGCCACGTCCTGTTCGATGATCGGACCTTCGTCCAGGTCGGCCGTCACGTAGTGGGCCGTGGCACCGATCAGCTTCACGCCCCGGTCATGCGCCTGGTAGTAAGGCTTGGCGCCCTTGAAGCTGGGCAGGAAGCTGTGGTGGATATTGATTGCCCGACCGGCCAACTTTTGACATAGGTCAAGAGAAAGTATCTGCATGTAACGGGCCAATACCACCAACTCGGCCCCTTCGCCCTCGATAATCTCAAACTGTTTGGCTTCGGCCTGGGCCTTGGTGCTGCCCGTCATCGGGATGTGATGAAACGGCACGTTGTAGCTGGCCGCCAGCTGGTAGAAGTCGCGGTGGTTGCTGATGATGGCGCGGATGTCGATGGGCAGCAGGCCACTCTTCCAGCGGAACAGCAGGTCGTTGAGGCAGTGGCCTTCCTTGCTGACCATGAGCACGGTTTTCATGGGGGCTGCCGTGGCGTGCAGGCTCCAGTGCATGTTGTAGGGCTCGGCAAAGCTGGTCAGGCGCGCTTTGAGGGTGGGGTGGTCGTGCTGGTCGCAGGCAAACTGCACCCGCATGAAGAACAGGCCCGTGGCGTGGTCGTTGTACTGCGCGGCTTCTTCGATGTTGCCGCCATGCTCCAGCAAAAAGCCGGAGACGGCGTGCACCAGCCCCAGGCGGTCGGGGCAGGACAGGGTAAGGATGTAGGCGTTGGTCATAGCTGTGCAATTGTCGCAGCAAGGGCCAAAGGCCGTGAAACCGTGAAATCAACAAGGAGCGCAAGAAGCGCAATGGGCAACGAGGGCTATGCCTCATCACTGGTCCCCTGGCGGGGCATGCTGCTGTACCTGGTGCTGGGGGTGGCCTGGGTGTTTGCGGGCGATGTGTTGCTGGCCCACTGGGTGACCGACCCGGCCCTGCTGACCCGTTTTCAGACCTGGAAGGGCTGGGGCTATGTGGCGCTGACCAGCGGCCTGGCCTGGTGGCTGCTGCGGCGCATGCGCCGCGCCGAGAAGGTGCGCATGGCCATGGCGCAGGAGCTGACGCAGATCGTGCGCCATGCGCCGGCCGGGTTTGCGCGGGTGGCGCTGGACGGCAGCTTTCTGTGGGCCAACGCCCGCCTGTGCGACCTGCTGGGGGCCACGCCTGCGCAGACGCTGGGCCTCAATTTTCGCGATGTGATGATCGCCCAGGACCCTGACTGGGCGGCGTCGCAACTGGAGCGCCTGCTGGCTGGCGAGATCGACCACTATGTGGGCGAGCGCCACTGCCTGCGGCTGGACAACGGCCGCCGGGCGCCCGTGCTGTGCACCGTGACACTGGCGCCCGAAGTGGGCGATGAGCCCGCGCACCTGGTGTGTGTGGTGCAGGACCTCGACGAGATCAAGGCCGCGCGTGCGGCGCTGCAGCGCAGCGAGGCCCGCCAGCGCCTGGCGGCCACGGTGGTGGACAACACCATGGAGGGCGTGGTGGTGACCGACGCCCACAGCCGCATCCTGTCGGTCAACGCGGCGTTCACCCGGCTGCTGGGCTATACCGAAGAGGAGCTGCTGGGCAAGACCCCGCGCGTTTTCAAGTCGGGCCGCCACGACAAGGCTTTTTATGAGGCGATGTGGTCGGCGCTGACCGAAACCGGGTACTGGCAGGGCGAGATCTGGAACCGCCGCAAGAACGGCGAAATCTTTCCGGAGCACATGTCGCTGTCGGCCGTGCGCGACCCGGCGGGTGAGATCACGCACTACGTGTGCATGTTCACCGACATCTCCGAAGAAAAGGCCCAGCAGCGGCAGCTGGAATACCTGGCACACAACGACCCGCTCACCGGCCTGTCCAACCGTACTTGGTTCGGGCACCAGCTGGAGCTGGCGGTGCAGGAGGCCCAGGGCAGCGGCGAGCACATTGCGGTGCTGCTGCTCAACCTGGACCGCTTCAAGGATGTGAACGATAGCTATGGTCACGCCACGGGCGACGAGGTGCTCAAGCACATTGCGCGGCAGGTGCAGTCCGCCCTGCGGCCCGGGGATGTGCTGGGGCGCATGGCGGGCGACGAGCTGGCGGTGGTGGCGCGCAACCTGCGCCATGCTGACGGTGCGGCCGCCGTGGCGCGCCACCTGATCCGCGCCGTGGCCGAACCCTGGCGTTCGCCCGACGGGCTGGAGGTGGTGGCGGGCGTGAGCGTGGGCATCTGCATGTTCCCCGAGCACGCCGGCACCACCGAGCTGCTGCTGCAGGGCGCCCACGCGGCGGTCTATGGCGCCAAGGCGCGCGGCCGGGGGGCGTGGTGCTTCTTCCACGAGGCCATGACCCAGGCGGCCCGCGAGCGGCTGGAGCTGGAGTCGCGCCTGCGCCTGGCGCTGGCCCAGGGCCATCTGCAGATGTACTACCAGCCCCAGATCGACATTGCCACCGGTCGCATCCAGGGCGCCGAAGCCCTGGTGCGCTGGAACGACCCGCAAGAGGGGCTGATCTCCCCCGCGCGCTTCATTCCCGTGGCCGAGACCTCGGGCGTCATCGGCCCGCTGGGGGAATGGGTGGTGCGCGAGGTCTGCCGTCAGGGCCAGCAATGGCGCGATGCCGGGCTGCCACCGCTGACCCTGGCGCTGAACGTGTCGCCGCGCCAGTTCCACCTGACCGACCTGGCCGGTTGCACGGCGGCCGCGCTGCAGGCCAGCGGGTTTCCGGCGGCCCTGCTGGAGCTGGAGATCACCGAAAGCGCCCTGGCCGAGCGCACCGAAGAGGCCCGCCAGGTGCTGGTGCGCCTGCGCGAGCTGGGGGTGCGCATCGCGGTGGATGACTTCGGCACCGGCTATTCGTCGCTCGCACAGCTCAAGCGGTTCCCCATCGACGTGCTCAAGATCGACCAGGGATTCATCCGCGATATTCCGCAAAGCGAGGACGACATGGCCATCAGCGCCGCCATCATCGCCATGGGGCATAGCATGGGCCTGTCGGTGCTGGCCGAGGGGGTGGAGACCGAGGGCCAGCTGGCCTTTCTGCGCGAGCGGGGCTGCGACGCCTACCAGGGCTACCTGTGCAGCCGCCCTGTACCTGCCGACGATTTTGTGGCGCTGCTGCGCGCGCAAGCGGAGACTGCTGCCGCCGCGCAGGGCTGAATAGGGTGAACAGGCCCTGAGTGCGCTCAGACCTTCTGTCCGGGAGGCGCAGGGCGCCACTGCTCGCGCAACTCTGCGCACACATCACGCGGGGGCAGCGCCGGGGTCTGGACCACGGCATCTGCTTGTGCACCTGATTTGATAGCGGCTGGCGCATTTTCCACCTGCGCTATCACCACTTTTGACACCAGATTTGCCGGCCAATGGGTTGGCACGCCCAGGTGGCGCAGCACATGGCCGCCGCCAGCCACCAGCAGCACCGTCTGGCCGGAGCGCAACGCCTCCTGGGCCGTCCGGGCCATGCTGGCGTCGCGGGCTATCTGGATGCGGGCCATGGGCGCAATTTGCGACTCCGGCAGCAGCCCGCAGTGGCCGTCGCGCAGCGCCTGGTATTGCTGCGCCAGCGCGGGGGCGGGCAAGTGCCGGTCCCAGGCGGTCTCCGCCATGGCGGCCCGCATGCGGGCGCGGGGCAGGTTGCCTCCCAGCACGGGCACGCCGGCGCCCACGGCCGCCATCACCACCGGGCCATAGGCCTGCCATGGCCAGGCGGCGTTGTCCCATTGCAGGGCGGCCTGGGCCTGCGCTTCGCTGGCATCGCGCGGCAGGCCCCGGGTGCTGTGGCCCCGCTCGGCCGTCTCCATCACCACGGCCGCCAGCTGCCCGCGCGAGGACAGCCACGCCACGGCCTCGCGCTGCAGGCGCTGGTGGTCGGGTGCATCGTGCTGCTCGCCCAGCAGCAGTACATCGGCGGGCAGCAGGCTCTGCAAGCGGTCGGTCCAGAGGGGGGAGGGCGGCGTGCCCGGGGCAGGGGCGTAGGCGCAGCCAGCCAGCGCCACGGTGACGCTTCCCAGCACCAGCCAGGTGCGCAGGAGAGGGAGGGGCAGTCGTTGCATGGCGCCATGCTACGCGGGCCGCTCTTGACCCAGGTCAAGGTTGTGGTGATGCCCCTTCCCTACACTGCGCCATGCGCTCCCGTCCCACGCTCTCCACCAAACTCCTTGCCATGGGCGCGGGCTTCTTGTTGGTGGCGCTCGCTTCCATCGGCCTGACCCTGTGGGTGACCTGGAAGCTCGAAGGCGGCGCAGCGGCGGTCAACGAGGCCGGCCGCCTGCGCATGAACATGCTGCGCATGGTGCTGGTGCTGCAGAGCGAGCCACCCGAGGCCGTGCAAGAACGCGCCCGCCAGTTCGACGCCAGCCTGGAGTTGCTGCGCACGGGCGATCCGTCGCGCCCGCTGTTTGTGCCGTGGAGCGACGAGACACGTACGCGGTTCGATGGCATCCGCACCCGGTGGACCGAGGCCCGCACCGGGTGGGTCAGCGCATCGCCCCCGGACCGCGCCCGGAACCTGGCGGAGGCCGATGCCTTTGTGCAGCAGGTCGATGGTTTTGTGGATGCCATCGAGATTCAGATCGCGGGCTGGACTGCCGCGCTGCACCTGTTCCAGCTGTTCATGATGGCGCTGGCCATCGTGGCTGCCGTCACCTTCATGGCCGTGAGCTATCTGCTGGTCATCAATCCCGTGGCACGTCTGCAGCAGGCCCAGGCCCGGCTGCGCCAGGGCGAGCTGGGCACGCGGCTGCCGGTGGATACGGATGACGAGTTCGGTCAGCTGTCGGCGGGCTTCAACCTCATGGCGCATGCACTGCAGGCATCGCACGACGAGCTGGAGCACAAGGTGCGCGAAAAGACCGCCAGCATCGCTGTGCAGAACCAGCGCCTGGCCGCGTTGTATGAGGTGAGCGCGCTGGCCAGCACGGCGGGCAGCCTGGAGCTGCTGGCCCAGGGTTTTGTGCAGCAGATCCGCCGCGTGGCGGGGGCCGACGCAGCCGCCGTGCGCTGGTCCAATGAGGCCAACGAACGCTATGTGCTGCTGGCGGGCGACGGCCTGCCGAACACCATGGCCGAAGGCGAGCACTGCCTGCACACGGGCACCTGCCTGTGTGGCCAGCCGCAGGCCCAGGCGCGCACGCGGGTCATTCCCATCACACCGTCCACCACCGTTGCGTTGCCCCATTGCCGCGAGGCGGGGTTCCAGACCATGGTCACCATCCCGGTGCAGATGCTGCAGCGCCTGCTGGGCGAGGTGGATCTGTTCTTCCGCTCGCCGGTGGAGCTGACCGATGAACTGCGCGACCTGCTCGAAGCCATGACGCGCCACCTGGCCAGTGCCATGGAGGGCCTGCGTGCCACCGCGCTGGAGCGCGAGGCGGCGGTGGCCGAGGAGCGCAGCCTGCTGGCCCGGGAGCTGCACGACTCCATTGCCCAGTCGCTGGCCTTCCTCAAGATCCAGACCCAGCTGCTGCGCGATGCCGTGGCGCGCGGCGATGAGGCCAAGCGCGACCGCAGCATCGGCGAGCTGGATGTGGGGGTGCGCGAGTGTTATTCCGATGTGCGCGAGCTGCTGGTGCACTTCCGCACCCGCACCAGCGAGGAAGACATCGAGTCAGCGCTGCGCGCCACCTTGTCCAAGTTTGAGCACCAGACCGGCATGGCCACCACGCTGGGCATGGTGGGCCACGGCTTGCCGCTGGCGCAGGACGTGCAGATCCAAGTGCTGCACATGGTGCAGGAGGCCTTGTCGAACGTGCGCAAACATTCGGGCGCCACGCGGGTGGATGTGCTGGTACACCGCCATCCACGCTGGCGCTTTGAGGTGCAGGACAACGGCACTGGCTTTGAGGTGGCCTCCGTGCCACCGGACTCGCTGCATGTAGGCCTGGGCATCATGCGCGAGCGGGCCCAGCGCATTGGCGCGGTGGTCCAGGTGGAGTCCGCTCCGGGGCAGGGCACCCGCGTGTGCATCGAGCTTCCCTCGGTCGCACCCACGCCGCCTCACCAGCCCGCCGCATCCACCCATTCAGCGGGTTCGATATACGCCGTATCCCCCCAACAAGCCACCATGCCATGACGACCTCCGTATCGCCCGTTGCCCCAACCCCCGCGTCAGCGCCGACGACAACGCCGGTCACGCTGCTGGTGGTGGACGACCACACGCTGTTCCGTCGCGGGCTGATCGCGCTGCTGAGCCAGTATGAGGGCCTGTCCGTGGTGGGCGAGGCGGGGGATGCCGCGCAGGCCCTGCGGCTTGCGCCCCAGCTGCAGCCGCAGGTGATCCTGCTCGACAACCACCTGCCCGGGGTGATGGGCGTGGATGCCATCCAAGGCCTGCGCGAAGTCTCGCCCGCCTCGCGCGTGCTCATGCTCACCGTGAGCGAGGACGCGCAAGACCTGGCCACCGCGCTGCGCAACGGCGCGCAGGGCTACCTGCTCAAGACCATCGACGGCGACCTGTTGGCCCAGGCCATTCGCCGTGCCGCCCGGGGCGAGCCCGTGGTTAGCCCTGAGCTGATGGGCAAGCTGGTGGCGGCGTTCCAGTCGCAGGGTGCGCCCGAGATAGCGCCCGTCGCGTCCATACCCGCCGATGCCGCTGCGGTCGCCGCAGGCGCCTCCAGCGGCTTCACACCCCTGTCACCGCGAGAGGAAGACGTGCTGCGCGAGATTGCACGCGGTGCCAGCAACAAGGAGATCGCGCGCACGCTCGACATCGCCGAGACCACGGTGAAGATCCACGTGCAGCACATCCTGCGCAAGCTGGGCCTGAGTTCGCGCGTTCAGGCAGCGGTGTACGCCTCGGACCGGCAGCGCGCGGAATAGCGCTGGCCCACGCACGCTCCGGGCGTGTCGGGCTGGTGTGGAGCGGGTGCTACTACCCACAACGCTTGCGCCATAGTTCTTTCGGACGATGCTCCGCCCAGGGTAACTAGTCCCTCTGCCGCGCCGCACACCCTCTAGTGAAGGATGTGCAAAGGCCGCCACAAACGCGACCATTCCTCTCATGCAAAAAGAGAGGAATCGCGCAATGGCCAACGCAACCCTGCCCCCGGGCGACAGCCCGCAGCGCACTCGCCAAGCTTGGTCGGTGCTGATCGTCAGCACCTTCGCCTTCACGGTCTGCTTCATGGTGTGGATGATGTTTGGCGTCATCGGCATCCCCATCAAGAAGATGCTGAACCTGAACTCCACGCAGTTCGGGCTGCTGATGTCCATGCCCGTGCTCACGGGCTCGCTGGTGCGGGTGCCCCTGGGGATCTGGACCGACAAGTTCGGTGGCCGCATCGTGATGGCGGCCGTCATGGCCACCACCGTGCCTGCCATCTGGCTCATGAGCTATGCCACGGAGTACTGGCACTTCCTGACGATCGGCCTGTTCGTGGGCTTGGCGGGGGGCTCGTTCTCAGTGGGCACGCCCTATGTGGCGCGCTGGTTCCCCAAGCATCGCCAGGGCACGGCCATGGGTGTGTATGGCGCGGGCAACTCGGGTGCAGCCGTGAACAAGTTCGTGGCGCCAGTGCTGCTGGTGGCCTTCGGCTGGACCATGGTGCCGCAGGTGTATGCGGCCATCATGCTCGGCACGCTGGTGCTGTTCTGGTTGTTCAGCTACAGCGACCCGGCCCACCTGGTGCCCAGCAACGTCAAGTTCACCGACCAACTCAAGGCGCTCAAGGATCCCAAGGTCCTCAAGTACTGCCAGTACTACAGCATCGTGTTTGGCGGCTACGTGGCGCTGTCGCTGTGGATGGTGCAGTACTACGTGGGCGAGTTTGGCCTGGATATCCGCGTGGCGGCGCTGCTGGCCGCGTGCTTCTCGCTGCCCGGTGGTGTGCTGCGCGCCATTGGAGGCATGCTGTCCGACAAGTACGGCGCCCACAGCGTGACCTGGTGGGTGATGTGGGTGAGCTGGATCTGCCTGTTCCTGCTGAGCTACCCCCAGACCGATTTCACCATCGTCACCGTCAACGGCCCCAAGACCTTCCACATCGGCCTGAACGTGTACCTGTTCACCGGTCTCATGTTTCTGCTGGGCATTTGCTGGGCCTTCGGCAAGGCCAGTGTCTTCAAGTACATCAGCGACGACTACCCCCACAACATCGGCGCCATCAGCGGCATCGTGGGTCTGGCTGGCGGCCTGGGCGGGTTCGTGCTGCCGATCCTGTTCGGTGCGCTGATGGACCTTACCGGCATCCGCTCCAGCGCTTTCATGCTGATGTACGGCGTGGTGTGGGTCTCGCTCATCTGGATGTACTTCACCGAAGTGCGCAACACCCGTCTCATGGGTTCGCAGGGCGCTGTTGCGCAACCTGCCACCCGTTGATCTTTCAAGGAAAACTCACCATGTCTGCCACCACCACCAGCGGGCGCCAGGGGCGTCTGCTCACCCTCTGGGCCCCGGAGGACAAATCGTTCTGGGAGCGCGAAGGCGAAGCCATCGCCAAGCTCAACCTGTGGATCTCGGTGCCCGCGCTGTTCCTGGCCTTTGCCATCTGGCAGGTCTGGAGCGTGGTCGCCGTGAGCCTGCCGGGCCTGGGCTTCAAGTATTCGACCAACCAGCTGTTCTGGCTGGCGGCGGCACCCGCGCTCTCGGGCGCCACGCTGCGCATCTTCTACTCGTTCATGGTGCCGCTGGTCGGTGGCCGCCGCTGGACGGCGATCTCCACCGCCTCGCTGCTGATCCCGGCCATCGGCATCGGCTTTGCGGTGCAGGACAACACCACGGCCTACCCCACCATGCTCATTCTCGCGCTGCTGTGTGGCCTGGGCGGCGGCAACTTCAGCTCCAGCATGGCCAACATCAGCTTCTTCTTTCCGAAGGAGCGCAAGGGCTCCGCGCTGGGTGTGAATGCGGGCCTCGGTAACCTGGGCGTGTCGGTGGTGCAGTTCCTCAGCCCTCTGGTCGTGACGGCCGGTATCTTTGGGGTCTTTGGTGGCGATGCACAGACCATTGTGAAGAACGGCCAGACCGCGCAGGTGTGGACGCAGAACGCCGCCTTCATCTGGGTGCCATGGATTGCGCTGACGGCGCTGGCCGCCTGGTTTGGCATGAACGACATTGCCGATGCGCGTGCGTCGTTCGCTGCGCAGGCCGCCATCTTCAAGCGCAAGCACAACTGGCTGATGTGTGTGCTGTACCTCGGCACCTTCGGGTCGTTCATCGGTTATGCCGCAGGCTTCCCGCTGCTCATCAAGAGCCAGTTTCCTAACATCAACCCCCTGGCCTACGCCTGGCTGGGGCCGCTGGTGGGCGCGGTGGTCCGGCCGTTTGGCGGGTGGCTGGCCGACAAGCTCGGCGGCGCGCGCGTCACGCTGTGGAACTTCATCGTCATGGCGATTGCCGTGGTGGGCGTCACGGTGTTTCTGCCATCCGCAGGCAATGAAGGTCAGTTTGCAGGCTTCTTCGTGTGCTTCCTGGTGCTGTTCCTCACCACCGGCATCGGCAATGGCTCCACCTTCCGCATGATCCCCGTGATCTTCCTGACCGAAGCCATGCGCGGTGTGGACCCCCGCAACACTGCAGCCGTGGCCCAGGCCAACAAGGAAGGCAACACCCTGGGCGCCGCCACGCTGGGCTTCACGGCCGCCATGGCGGCCTACGGCGGGTTCTTCATTCCCAAGAGCTATGGCAGCTCCATTGCGCTGACCGGCAGCCCCCATGCCGCGCTGTGGACGTTCTTCGCCTTCTACCTCGTTTGCATCGTGATCACCTGGTGGCACTACGCGCGCAAGAACGCCGCCATGCCTTGCTGATGACCCCTGAACAGAACAGAACAAGGAGCCCCCGATGAGCCATTTCCTCGACCGCCTTTCGTACTTCTCGCAGCCCCGCGAGACCTTTGCCCAGGGCCATGGCGAAACCAATGGTGAAGATCG
>Ga0208124_100198_pt1 | contig 28186 bp, 22 predicted proteins | sample LakWasM104_HOW12_2_FD_183922 | JGI IMG/M metagenome (GOLD analysis project Ga0208124, IMG submission 183922) | Freshwater sediment methanotrophic microbial communities from Lake Washington under simulated oxygen tension - Sediment Metagenome... | ecosystem: Environmental > Aquatic > Freshwater >...
GTAAAGAGCTCAGAAATTAGTAATCATTCTCAAAACGACTATTCCATTACCGTTCTTGATGGTATTCAAAATATTATGCCTCAGGGTGTCAGTAGTGATTTGCAAACCAGCACTAGTAATTTAGTAGACGCTTACAAAAGAAATGAGTTGCATGCGGAAAGCGGTATCGGAATTTATGCTCTAAGTGCGATAATTGTCGATAAAGCCGAACCGAGCGAGGCCTTAAAAGCTAATATTGCTTGGTCAATCGGTCTAGATCAACCCACTTACTTATTGTCGTCCTTGCAAGTGGCAGCGTTCCGTAAAAAACAAAAACTACAGGCAGAAAACGATATCAAAGGGGAAAAAGGAGCGTATTTTGTCTCTGCCAGCATAGTGCTAAAGAACAATACGACGAAAAGTTGGAAGATCATTGCAAATGTCAATCAAAATCAAGCTCAGGTCATTCAATTGGCTGAGGCGATTCAAAAGGATAAAACCCTAGAGCAACAGGTGATAGCCGACATTGAATTAGGTAAAAAGAACTTGATTGCATTAAATGCCACTGCGGATGGCTTGCAATTTACAGCAGATAAGCGCAAAGATACGCGTCACTTTTCAAATGTGTTATTCAACATCATGCGAGGTGGAATTTTTGACAACAATTACAAAATCGAGAAAGGTGATTTTGAAGCATACATCCTATCGGCTAATAAATCCGTCTTCGAAAAGCATAGTGCTTTCTTTAGTAAATTAAAGGAAACGTTTGACTATGCTGATTTGAAACAGTTGGTTAATAATCATGAAGATGCTGATTTAATTCGTCTTTGCACGGAATATTTACCCCTTAAATTTAGTCGAAGACACGGTGATCCTAGCCGACCTTGGAATAAGTTTTCCATCAACACCCGCAGCGAGATAGACGGTTCTAAAATACTCGATTACGAAGGAAACTGGCGGGATATTTTCCAAAATTGGGAAGCGTTGGCCTATGCCTATCCTGAGTTTATTGAGGGAATGATTCATAAGTTTTTGAACGCTTCAACTTTTGACGGTTACAATCCGTATCGCGTGACGAAAAGTGGTTTTGATTGGGAAACCATTGAACCCGATAATCCGTGGTCGTACATTGGCTATTGGGGCGACCACCAAATCATTTATTTACTCAAATTTCTAGAGTTTATCGAAAAGTACCAGCCCGGAAAATTGCAATCTTATTTTGAAAAAGATTGTTTTGTATATGCAGCTGTGCCTTACACCATAAAATCGTATCAAGATATTCTTAAAAACCCTAAGGATACTATTTCTTTTAACCATGAATGGGATAAGAAAATCAATGGGCGGAAAAATGAAAATGGTGCCGATGGTGCTTTACTTCGTGATAATAATGATGAGATTTATCACGTAAATCTTATTGAAAAGATACTAGCCACAGTGTTGTCTAAGATGTCTAATTTTATTCCCGAAGCCGGAATTTGGATGAATACACAACGCCCCGAGTGGAACGATGCAAATAATGCACTGGTAGGAAATGGTGTTTCGATGGTCACCCTTTATTACTTGAGAAGGTTCTTAAAGTTCTTCCAAAAACTACTCGAAACCTCAGAATTAGAGAACATAAAAATATCTAATGAAATGGTTGAATTTTACCATGCCATTAGAGAAAATCTTCTTGAATTTAAGACACTGTTAGCGGGTTCCATATCCAATCAAGATCGAAAAAAAATAATGGATGCTTTAGGGCATGCAGCGTCTGAATATCGTTTTCAAGTTTATAATAGCGGATTTTGGGGCAAGAAAAGAACGCATTCTATGTCGGGCTTAAAAGACTTTACCCAAGTATGTATCGATTTTATTGAGCATTCCATTAGCGCCAACAAAAGAACGGATAATTTATTCCATGCCTACAATCTAATGTCTGTTGAAAGTGATGGCGTTCGGATTTCTTATCTACCCGAAATGCTAGAAGGACAAGTAGCCGTATTGAGCTCTGGATTCTTAAACGGATCTGATTCGCTTCAAATCTTAAATGCACTTCGAAATAGCGCCTTGTACCGGCCAGACCAACAAAGTTATACCTTATATCCTAACAAAGAGCTTCCGAAATTTTTACAGAAAAATACAATTTCAAGAGAGAAAGTGGAAAGGTCTACTTTGCTAGTTCAGTTGATTAAGAATAACAATTTGCAAATCATCAATCAAGATATTAAGGGTGGCTATCATTTCAATGGGAATTTTCACAATGCCAATGATTTAAAAGAAGCCTTAGCACTGCTGCAAAATACGCGTGAATACAAAGAATTGGTTGCCAATGAAACCGAAACCATTCTTCAAATCTTTGAAGAAGTCTTTAATCATAAAGCCTTTACCGGTAGGTCCGGAACATTTTTCGCATTTGAAGGATTAGGGTCTATCTACTGGCACATGGTTTCGAAACTGCATGTCGCTGTGCAAGAAACCTGCATCAAAGCAATCGAAAATAATGAAAGTCAAGAAGTGATTGAGGAATTACGGGCGCATTTCGTGGAAATCGGGAATGGAATTGGAATACATAAATCACCCGAAGTTTATGGCGCGTTCCCAACGGATCCTTATTCGCATACACCATTGCATCGAGGCGCGCAACAACCCGGAATGACCGGTCAAGTGAAAGAAGATATTCTTACCAGAATTGGCGAGTTGGGTGTGATTATGAAAGAAGGAAAATTGCAATTCCGACCCAATTTATTGCAAAGAAACGAGTTCTTAGTTCACGATAATGATGCCACTTTTATAATGGTTGATGGCTCCGAGAGAAACGTAAAATTACCAGCAGGAAGTTTGGCATTTTCAATATGTCAAGTACCGGTTGTTTATACGATTTCGGCGGCTAATCAGATAGCATTGCAGTATGCTAATGGAAGTAATAAAGTGCTCGAATCATTAGAGCTAGATCATGAGAATAGTACTAGTATTTTCCTTAGAACAGGAGAAATCTCTCAAATTACAGTTGGTTTGACAGAAGACAATTTGAGATAATGAACAAGGTAATTTACATCTTATTACTCCTGTTAATATCTTGTAATAACAAAACAATAAGCAATAGTTCCAGTAGGATGACAGCAGAAAAAATATTAGGAAACCCAAAGTATCAAGCTATTTGTTATGGTGGGTATCGAACGCAAACGAGGGACGATGAACCAACGATAGCAGAGCTAAAGGATGACATGAGAATTCTTGCTGCGATGAATATCAAAATCATTAGAACCTATAACGTGCATCATGCCGAAGTCGCGAATTTGTTAAAAGCCATTACTGAATTAAAAAAAGAGAATGCCAATTTTGAAATGTATGTGATGCTAGGGGCATGGATTGATTGCAAAAATGCTTGGACAACTTTACCTCCGAATCATCATGAAGAAAGCGAGCGAAATGCGATTGAAATTAATGAGGCAGTACGATTAGCTCAGGAATATCCGGCAATTGTGAAAATTATTGCGGTAGGAAATGAGGCCATGGTCAAATGGGCCGCCAGTTACTATGTGCAGCCGGGCGTGATTTTAAAGTGGGTGAATTATTTGCAAAATGTAAAGAAACAAGGAAAATTACCTAAAGATTTATGGATTACCAGTTCGGATAATTTTGCTTCATGGGGCGGTGGAGATGCCGAGTATCATGTAGAAGATTTGAATCGATTGATTAAGGCAGTGGATTATATTTCGTTACATACGTATCCCATGCACGATACGCATTACAACCCAAAATTTTGGGGAACTATGACTAACGAAGAGCATTTATCTGACAAGGAGAAAATTGATGCTTCCATGATGAGAGCCAGAGATTATGCAATATCCCAATACAAAAGGGTTGTCAATTACATGAAATCTATTGGTATTAATAAGCCAGTTCACATTGGTGAAACGGGTTGGGCTTCCTTAGATAATGATTTGTATGGTGACCGAGGATCGAGAGCTACGGATGAATATAAATCAGGTGTTTTCTATAAGTTGATGCGAGATTGGACCAACAAAGAAGGCATTTCCTGTTTCTATTTTGAAGCATTTGATGAGAATTGGAAAGACAGTGCTAACCCCGTAGGATCTGAGAATCATTTTGGCTTAATCAATTTGCAATCGGAAGCGAAATTTGCACTTTGGAACGATGTTGATAAGGGTACTTTTGAGGGTTTAACAAGAAATGGAAAACCAATTTCAAAAACCTATAAAGGAAATGAAAAGGCACTTTGGCTAGATGTAAAAACGCCATCAGAATTAGTAACGCATTAGTAATGATAAACAGTAAGCAAATAATAAATTCTATTCAATTTTTGATAACCCCATTGATCATGGCAATTACTTTAAATAGCTATGCAGCAACAATGCAACTACAGGTGGAAGTTTATGAAACGGCTGCCAATGGTAATGCGTTAAAAAGAATTGAATCATTTTCAAAGGGTAAAACTCCTGTTGTTATTGCTTTAAATCCGACTGAAAAATTCCAAACCATCACCGGTTTTGGTGGCTCGTTTACCGAATCTTCGGCGTCTTTGCTCAATCGATTGAGTAAAAAGAATCGAAAGAAAATAATAGACGCTTATTTTAGTGAAAGTGGAGCCAATTATTCTTTGACCAGAACGCATATTAATTCTTGTGATTTTTCCTTGAAACACTATGCGTATGCGATGGTGGATGGAGACAAAGATTTAAAGAGCTTTTCAATCGATGAAGATAAAAACGACATCATTCCAATGATTTTAGAAGCCAAAGCAACTTCAAAAGAAGGTTTTAAAATTATTGCATCGCCCTGGACGGCACCGCCCTGGATGAAAGATAATAAAAGTTGGATTGGTGGAAAGTTATTGCCAGAATATCAAGATTCTTGGGCATTGTACTATTCCAAATATATCGATGCTTACAAGAAAGAAGGGATTGACATTTGGGGACTTACCGTAATCAATGAACCTCATGGAAACGGGAATAATTGGGAAAGCATGTTGTTTTCGCCGAAAGAAATGACCTCTTTTGTTCAGCATTATTTGGGGCCAACGTTGGCATCGCATGGTAAATCCGACATTAAAATACTAGGATATGACCAAAATAGAGCCGGACTAAAAGAATGGGTTGACGCCATGTATCAAGATGAAAGTACATCAAAGTACTATGCAGGAACCGCTATTCATTGGTATGAAAGCACTTATGAAGTGTTTCCTGACGATTTGCAATATGCTCACGAGAAGGCACCAAACAAACACTTGATTCAAACCGAAGCTTGTGTCGATTCGGAAATACCACACTGGAAGGACGATGCTTGGTATTGGAGTAAAGAAGCTACTGATTGGGGTTGGGATTGGGCCAGTGAAAAAGACAAGTATTTGCACCCAAAATATGCTCCCGTAAATAGGTACGCTGTGGATATCATCGGTTGTTTAAACAACTGGGTTGATGGTTGGGTTGACTGGAATATGGTTCTAGACAAGCAAGGTGGTCCTAATTGGTTTAAGAATTGGTGTACCGCTCCAGTGATCGTAGATCCAGAAAAAGATGAAGTGTATTTCACGCCTTTGTACTATACGATGGCTCATTTTAGCAAGTTTATCAGACCAGGCGCGGTCAAAATTGGCTGTACAATTAGTAATAAGGAGTTGATGGCAACGGCAGTGAAAAATCCTGACGGAACAATTGCTGTAGTTATTTTCAATCCAACAGAAACAGATCAAACACTTGAAATAAATAATAATACGAGTAAAACGAATATTTCCATTAGTGCGAAAGCAATACAAACGGTGGTCATAAAATAGCAATATTAATACTATACAATTATGGAATCATCTCAACCAACTCAACTAACCCCATCAACGAATGGTAAAGTACCTTATGGTCAAAAAATTGCCTTTGGATTAGGGATGCTGGCAAACCAAATGTTCCCTGCAGCTTTAGGGATTTTTATGGTGGTGTTGGTCGAAAATCTAGGGATGCCAACATGGATGTGGGGTATTACTTTTTTTCTTCCAAGAATATTAGATGCTTTTATTGATCCAATTATGGGTTTCATATCAGACAACACCAGATCGAAATGGGGAAGACGACGACAATATGTTTTTATTGGAGCTATTATCATGGGAATTTCTTTTGTGGTAATGTGGCAATTGTATAGAGAAAGTGGGATAGATTATAATTTTTACTACTTTCTTGTATGGTCAATTGTGTTTTATTTAGGTCTTTCAATTTTTAGTGTTCCATTTGTGGCCATGGGCTATGAGATGAGCGATGATTTTCATGAAAGAACAAGTATTATGGCAATTTCCCAATGGATTGGGCAATGGGCATGGGTTATTGCACCTTGGTTTTGGGTAGTAATGTATGATCAAAGTTGGTTTCCCAATGCCGATACCGCGACAAGAACTTTAGCGGTTTGGGTTGGAATTTCGTGTATGATTTTGGCAATGATCCCCGCTATTTTTATTAAAAGTAAGTCAACCAAAAATGAAGAAAGTTTTTCCCCATTAACGTTTAAAACAATGGGTGGCAGTTTAAAAGAAATCTTTTCGAGCTTTGTTGAAGCTTTTAAGAATAGCCCATTCAGAAAACTTTGTATTGCTACGTTTTTTATTTTTAATGCATTCAACACGGTTGCCGGGTTTACTTTCTTTATAGTGGTTTACTATTTATTCAATGGAAGCTCATCAGATGCAGGAATTTGGCCAACCCTTTTTGGATGTCTGGGTGCTTTATCCACCACTTTTATTGTAATTCCGATTGTTTCGTGGATGTCTAAAAAAATGGAAAAAAAGAAAGCATTCTTAGTTTGTCAAGGAATTTCCATTTTCGGTTATATTTTACTTTGGTTTCTTTTCATTCCCGGAAAGCCTTACATGTTCATATTCGCTTTACCTTTCTTTTCATTTGGTATCGGAAGTTTATTTACTTTAATGATGTCCATGACAGCGGATGTTTGTGATATGGATGAATTGACTTCTGGGAAACGTCGGGAAGGAATTTTTGGAGCAATTTACTGGTGGATGGTAAAGTTTGGTTTTGCTATAGCGGGATTATTGACCGGTGTAATTATGTCCTTTGTAGATTTCCATCCTGGAGCAGCAACTCAAACAGCGGGTGCCGTTACTGGTTTGAGACTTTTTTTCTCGGGAATTCCAATTTTAGGTACCTTGATAGCCATGTGGGTTATGAGAAATTATGACTTGACGGAAGAGAAAGCAAGGGAAATTAAAATGGAATTAGACACCCGAAAAGGAGTAGTGAAAAAACAATCTTCTTCGTACTTGCCAGGTAAATTACTTTCTTTAGAAAATGGAGGAAGTTCTTTAAAGACGGTTATTGGTTCGGATTTAACAGCAAAAAGTGAAATAGAACTAAGAGAGCAGTTTTCAACAATTTTGAATAACGGTTTACATGGTTTATGTTTTAGTCCGTATCTCGAAGGACAAGTAGTTGGCGATATTTTATCGGAGAATCAAGTTCGAAGAAGATTGGAATTAGTCGCGCCACATACCCAATGGATCCGCTCGTTTTCTTGCACCGATGGAAATGAATTGATTCCTGCAATAGCCCATGAAAAAGGACTTAAAACCTTAGTAGGGGCATGGATTAGCAATGATAGAGTAAAAAACGAGAAAGAAATTCAAAAGCTTATTGCTTTGGCCAAGTCAGGTGTAGTAGCTATTGCAGCCATAGGAAATGAAGTCTTGCACCGTCAAGAAATTTCAGAAGAAGAATTACTCAATTATTTCAAACAAGTACGAGAAGCTTTGCCCGATTCTATTCCGGTTGGATATGTAGATGCCTACTATCAATTTCTAGAGCGGCCAAATTTAATCGCAGCTTGTGATGTGATTTTGGTTAACTGTTACCCATTTTGGGAAGGAGCAGGAAATGATTACGCGTTAACTTATTTGAATAGAATGATCGAAATAACAAAACTGGTTGCTAACGGTAAGAGAGTAATAGTTACTGAAACGGGATGGCCAAGTAAAGGAGGAAGTGTGGAGGCAGCAGTACCTTCGACTTTAAACGCGATGAAGTATTTTATCGGAGTTCAAGAATGGGCTAAAAGCAACAATATGGAATTATTCTATTTCTCATCGTTTGATGAATCATGGAAGACAAATCAAGAAGGTGAAGTTGGCTCAGGATGGGGTATTTGGGATAAAAATGAAAAATTGAAATTTGATACTAAATTAGTTACTAATGTCATTTAGAAGAAAAGAAGATGCACACTATCAAATCAACTTTGATAGTGCGAATGAGATCAATAATTACAATGGGATTGATTATACCAATAAATCTCAAGAAGAATTAGATAATCTCTTTGAAGAAGTACTGAAAACTGGAATGCATGGACTTTGCTTTAGCCTTTATGAAGATGGGCAAAAACCAGGTGATATCATTTCGGAGGAACAGGTTCGCCGACGAATGAAGATTATTGCGCCCTATACCAAATGGGTGAGGTCATTTTCATGTACAGAAGGCAACGAGTTTATTCCCGTAATTGCTAAAGAATATGGTATAAAAACCTTAGTTGGGGCATGGTTAGGCGATGATCCAGAAGTAAATGAAAAAGAAATAGAAGGTTTAATTAAGCTTTCGAACGAAGGCTATGTTGATATTGCTGCAGTAGGTAATGAAGTGATGTACAGGAAAGATTTAACCGAGGATGAACTCTTAGAGTTTATCAACAAAGTGCGAAATGCTATTCCGAGCACTATTCCAGTTAGCTATGTGGATGCCTATTATGAATTCACAATTAAGCCAAGAATAACCGCAGCTTGTGATGTAATTTTAACCAATTGCTACCCGTATTGGGAAGGTTGCAATTTCGAGTATTCCTTGGGTCACATGAAACAAATGTACCATCAAGCATTGCAGGCAGCCAATGGTAAAAAAGTTATTATTACCGAAACAGGATGGCCAAGCAAAGGGGAAAGTTTTAAAGATTCTCATCCTTCTCAAGAAAATGCTCTGAAATACTTCTTAAACACCCAACTTTGGTCACAACAAGAAGCTATCGAAATTTTCTATTTTTCCTCTTTCGACGAATCTTGGAAAGTTGGAGCCGAAGGCGAAGTAGGTGCTTACTGGGGTATTTGGGATAAACATGAAAAACTAAAATATTAAAATCAATACAGTATCGATTCCTTTGAAGATATTGTAAGCCGTAATAACTAAAATAGAGCTCATTACTAATATTGCTCATTTTTAAAATTCAATTCCTATGAAAAAAAGTATGCCCCTTCAAATACTATTCTTATTTTGTTTACTAAGTCAAATTTCCTTTGCACAAGTTGATGTTATTTACAGTGACTTAGTTTGGTCCGATGAATTCAATTCCAATGGCACTGTCAATACCAATAATTGGTTTCACCAAACCCAATTGCCTGGAGGTGGAAGTTGGAATAATGGGGAAGTGCAACATTATACAAATCTTGCCACCAACTCCTATGTCAACAATGGGTTTCTAAATATCGTAGCCAAGAAGGAAAATTTCACCGACCAAGGGGTTACAAAACAATATACGTCGGCGCGATTAAATTCTAAGTTTGCTTTCAAATACGGACGGGTCGATGTTCGTGCCAAATTGCCAGTAGATGCTGGAACATGGCCTGCAATTTGGCTTTTAGGCAAAAATATAAACGAAGCAGGAGGTTATTTTGCCTCCACTTTTGGAACAACAAGTTGGCCAGCTTGTGGTGAAATTGATATGATGGAGCACGGAATTTTCCCGACGCAGCCTATAAATTATATTCAAAGTACTTTGCACACGCCTTCTTCATTTGGAAATTCAATGAACAATGGAGGTATTATTGCGTCGGATCTAGCCAACAATTATCATGTTTATTCTATGAATTGGTCTCCAAACCAAATTTCATTTCTTCTAGACAACGTTATCTATTACACGTATAATCCTGCCGTGAAAGATGCCAACACCTGGCCTTTTGACAAAGAGCAATTTATTTTGTTGAATGTTGCAATGGGTGGTTGGGCTGCTCCAATACCAGCCAATTTTGTTCAAAGCTCGATGAGTATCGATTATGTTCGGATCTATCAAAATACTACTGTAGATACACAAGCGCCAACTAATTTTACAGCAGCAGTCGGAATTGTGACAGGCACTTCTGTCGAATTGTTGTTGAATGGAACCGATAACTCTGGTAATATGGCGTACAGCATTACGTATAGTGGTGGAACCATTAATGTTTTCAATCCTTCAGGAGTACAAAAATCAGTGGTAATTCCAAATTTGACTCCAAATACAAATTATAGTTTTTCAATAACGGCAGCAGATCCTTCGGGAAATCCAGCGATTAATAATCCGATTACCCTGAACGCTACAACAGTTACCAATCCAGAATGTATAGGCAACGACACCGAAGCTACGGAAGGTTCCTTTACCCTCGGATATAATTATGCATTTCAAACCATTGGTCCAGACGTCAAAATCACCTTTGAATTATTAGATACCAAAGTGGGGTTGGTAGCTTTTCTAAGAAAACAAGCTCCTTTTACAGAAACGCAAATGACCAATGTTTCAGGCCAGGTTTTTACGCAAACTATTACTGGGCAAACTGTGGGTTCAACCATTACTTATGCCGTTAAATTTGCGTATGCGGGCGGATTGGCAGTAACCAAATACTTTTCCTATGTGGTTGGCAACAATAATTGTTCACTAGGATTATATAATCCAATAGAGGCAATAGACTTTTTTTTCCAAAACCCTACCCATGATGTCTTGAACATTACATCTAAGACTACTATCGATAAAGTTGAAATATACAATATCATTGGGAATAAGGTCTTGAGCACGACTACCAATACAAACAAACTGGAGACGTCAAATTTGCCTAAAGGAATTTATTTGTTAACGGTTTATTCAGGAACTAAGAAAGGCACCAAAAAACTTATGATTGACTAAAAGAACACGCTGTTCGATTGGTGACTAGATAACAAAATACAATCTGAACAGGTAATTCTAAATTCAAAGCAATTCACTTCCAAATTATTAGAAAGTGATTGCATATTCCGTAAAAATGAAAGCAGTAACAGATTTATTGCGTCAAAATTGTTAAATTTTACGGATGCTCTTGCTTTTTTGAATAAAATTATGCTACATTTGGCTTAACATTAATTCTAATTTAACATTCGCCTATACCAAAAAACTACTTTTTAGAGATTTTTCTCCAAATTTAATTCTATAACTAAAAGGTAATTTTATGGCTAATGTTGAAACTCCAGATGCATTATTGGTAAAGAAATATGTGGCAGGTGATGAATCCGCTTTGGCTACATTAATTAATAGGCATCAATCCAAAATATACGGTTTTATATTTTCTAAAATTGCAGATAGAGATTTAACCGACGATATTTTTCAAGATACTTTTATAAAGGTGATCAAAACCCTTAAATCCAATTCCTATAATGAAGAAGGAAAGTTTTTGCCATGGGTAATGCGTATCGCGCATAATCTTGTGATTGATCATTTTAGAAGAAACAAGAAAATGCCGATGTTCCGAGAAACAGAAGAGTTTTCTATTTTTTCAATCATGACCGATCATTCACAAACCATTGAAAATAAAATGATCTCGGATCAAGTCGAAAAAGATCTAAAAAAACTAATTGAAGAGTTACCCGAAGATCAAAAAGAAGTTCTAGTAATGCGTATTTATCAAGACTTGAGTTTTAAAGAAATTTCGGAATTAACAGGTGTTAGCATTAATACTGCTTTGGGAAGAATGCGATATGCGCTGATGAATTTGAGAAAAGTTATTGAAAAACACCAAATTATTTTAACGAATTAATACTAAATTTAAAAGTCATGCGTTGTAGTAATAACAAACACAAATACTACAATATGGCAAAAATTTACACTAAAAAAACGGTAGTCACCAAATCTATGAAGCCTAAGAAAGAAACGATTTCTTTTTTACTAAATTACTCTAAAGCATTGAGTTTTATTAAAGTGGGTAGCATGAATATTGAGACCGTAGCAAATTAAAAAAATCCCGATGAGCAATCATCGGGATTTCTTTTTCTCAGACGATTCCAAAACCGTTTTTCTTCCAATGGTTTTGGTAATGATATCCTTATCCAAATCCAAACCTCGAGCGGGCGAATATTCTCGTCCGTACCAAATGATTTGTAGGTGTAGCTCATTCCATAAGGCTTCCGGAAACAAGCGTTTGGCATCTTTTTCGGTTTGTACAACATTCTTGCCATTCGTAAAATTCCAACGGTACATCAAGCGGTGAATATGAGTGTCCACAGGAAAAGCAGGAACCCCAAATGCCTGGCTCATGACTACACTTGCTGTTTTATGGCCCACGGCTGGCAAGGCCTCCAAAGCTTCAAAACTTTGAGGGACTTTCCCATCATACTTTTCAATCAATATTTGCGACAAACCATGAATTCCTTTGGATTTCATCGGCGATAAGCCACAAGGGCGAATGATTTCTTTAATCTCTTCTACGGTAAGTTGCACCATAGCATAAGGATTATCGGCCTTTGCAAACAATAAGGGCGTAATTTGATTCACCCGAACATCGGTGCATTGTGCCGACAACAAAACAGCAATCAACAAAGTATAAGGATCTTTATGATCTAGCGGAATCGGAATCGTGGGGTAGAGTTCTTTTAACGTATTTATAACAAATGTTACCCGTTCTTGTTTGGTCATTTTTGTATTTTTATGAAAGTAAAAATAATACAATTTTAGTGATGTGCCTAATCCAGCTTTTCGTTACAACGCCGGGATTTTAAAAACTATTTTTCTAAGCAATCGATGCAGCTTCCGTTGGTCGCTGCCCACTTGCAATAAAAATTAGTTTTTAAAATCCCGGGGTTTCCACTGCAATCTGGGGCATAATCGTAAATCCAATATCGTAAATCAAAACTATGACAACATTAAAGAAAGGCGATCAAGCGCCACTATTTTCCGGAAAAGATCAAGATGGAAACTTACATACGTTAGCCGATTACAAAGGAAAGAAATTGGTAGTTTTCTTCTATCCAAAAGCCAACACGCCAGGATGCACCGCAGAAGCCTGCGATTTGAGAGACAATTATGCGCGGTTTGAAGCTAATAATTATGCCTTGTTAGGCGTAAGTGCCGACAATGCCAAAGCGCAATCGAATTTCAAGAACAAATTTGAGTTTCCGTTTCCACTTCTGGCTGATGAAGACAAATCCGTCATTCAAGCATTCGGGGTTTGGGGTCCAAAAAAATTCATGGGAAAAGAATACGACGGCATTCACCGAACTACTTTCGTGATTAATGAAAACGGAATTATCGATGAAGTTATTTCCGAAGTAAAAACGAAAGACCATGCCGCTCAAATTTTAAAATAATAAGATATTGAGCTAAGAAAAAAGAGCCAAGATTCAAGGTGTTTACGCTTGCTTCTTGGCTCTTTTTTTATAATTATTTATTTACTTTCCTCTAGTACTTTGCTAGGATCATAGCCAAACAATTTGTGTTTCTTAATGATTTCTGCAATACCAGCCGGAAGCATATTTTCCCAACCCGATTTTCCATGATGAATCATTTTCAAAACTTCACGGGAGAAAACTTGCAAGTTACTTGGGTCAAAATTATCAATGTCAACCACTTTACCATTGAACTTGAAGAATTTGTACAATTCTTTCATTCTAGGATGCACCTTTAAGTTTTCGGAAGTGATAATTTCGCCATCTTCTCCTAACATAGGATACAACAATACTTTTAAGTCGCGGTAGAACAGTTTTCCAAAAGCTTCCAAAATACCACCACTTAAATGACGGTAGTATTTCTCGTCAAAAATGTCAATTAAATTATTTACTCCCATAGCCAATCCCATTCGGGCTTTGGTGTAGTTAGAGAAATATTCCACTACTTTATAATATTCTTGGAAATTGGATATCATCACGGTTTGCCCTAACGAACAAAGCAATTCGGCACGATCCATAAAATCTCGTTCGTCAATTTCCCCTTCAGAACGAAGGTTAGAAAGCGTGATTTCAAAAATTACTAACGTATTTTCTTTTTCCACTTTGCTTTCATTGAGAAACATCTTCAAAGATTTTTCATACATATCCATATTCACACTAGTAACTGGACGGAAACTACCTCTTAAGGCTAAGATGTTCTTTTTATATAAGATGGCAGCAGGAAGTATATTTTTCCCTTCAGGATCAAACATCACCGCATCGGTCATACCGTTTTTAACCAGTTGTAAACTCATCAAACGATTGTCTACATCAGCAAAACGAGGCCCTGAGAAATTAATAGTGTCAATTTCCAATTGGTCTTTCTCCAAGTGGTCATACAAATAGCGTAGTAATTTTTTAGGATCGTTGTATTTGTAGAAAGCACCGTAGATCAAATTCACACCCAAAACCCCTAAGGTTTCTTGTTGCAAACGTGCATCGGTTTCTTTGAATCGAATGTGAATGATGATTTCGTTGTAATCTTCTTCGGGTTCAATTTGGAAGCGAATTCCGACCCAACCATGTCCCTTAAATTGCTTCGCAAAATCAATGGTTGCCACGGTGTTGGCGTAACTGAAAAACATTTTATTGGGATGTTTTTCTCGACTTAAACGCTTTTCAATTAGATTGACTTCGTGCGCCAACATTTTTTTGAGTCGACTTTCAGTCACATAGCGTCCATCATCTTCAATGCCATAAATCGCATCACTAAAATCTTTGTCATAAGCTGACATTGCCTTCGCAATTGTTCCTGAAGAACCACCAGATCGGAAAAAATGCCGAACAGTTTCTTGCCCAGCTCCAATCTCAGCAAAAGTTCCGTAGATGTTCTCATTTAAATTGATGCGCAAGGCCTTATCCTTAATCGAAGGAATTTGTTCAATGACTTTGTCACCTTTTAATTTAATCTGTTTATCCATTTTTAGTAGGTAATGTGGTAATTCCATACAAAGTTAACAAAATAGGGCTTTACCAAAAGAGAATTAATGCTATTTTTGTAAAAAAAATAACATTGTTGAAAGCATATTTTTTGGGTACTGGTACCTCGCAAGGTATTCCTGTAATTGGAAGCCACCATTCGGTGTGTTTGAGCAACGACAGTAAGGACAAACGACTTCGCGTATCGCTTTGGCTTCGCTGGGAAAACTATTCTTTTGTGATTGACTGTGGTCCTGATTTCAGGCAACAAATGTTGGCATCACAATGTGCAAAGTTGGACGGTATTTTATACACCCACGAGCATGCGGATCATACTGCTGGATTGGATGATATTCGACCGTTTAATTTTAAGTCGGGTCCAATACCAATTTATGCGCATCAGCGAGTAATTGCCAACTTGAAAAAAAGATTTGATTACGTTTTTGAAACCGAGCACCGCTATCCGGGAGCACCATCTGTTACTCCAATAGAAGTAATTAATGACGAACCTTTTATGCTGGGAAATAAAATGGTAATCCCAATAAATGTGAATCACGGAAATCTGCAGGTTTTTGGTTATCGGATTGATGATTTTGCTTATCTGACCGATGTTAAAACTATAGCGCCTTTGGAAATTGAAAAACTAAAAGGAGTCAAAATTTTAGTGGTAAATGCATTACGTGAAGAACCACACCATGCTCACTTCAACTTAGAAGAAGCCTTAGCATTTATTGCGAAAGTAAAACCAGAAAAAACTTATTTGACCCACATTAGTCATTTGTTTGGATTTCACGTAGAAGTTCAAAATAGATTACCCGAGAATGTTTATTTAGCTTATGATAATTTAGAAATCTCCCTTTAATTATGAAAAAATCACTTTTCCTTTACCTGTTTATTTTAGCTGTGTTGATGAATATTTTTACGTACATGTATTTCAGTAAAAAAAGTACTTTCGAAGAAACGCAATTCAGTAAAACCAATACTAAGTTTCGAGATAGTTTAACTTCGGTCACTTCAAAATTACTCGACGCCAATTATTTTTCTTTGGAGTTTAATGAAAACGCGCAAAACTATTTTGAAAAAACCGACTCAAAGAAAATCATCGCTTATGAAAAACTGATTCCGTATGTAAAAGAGAAACTGATGGACTTTAATGACAATCCAAAAGGGAATCCCTACACTGGGCAAGACCAAATTGGAGCGCAAAAATTCATCATCAACAAAGCGAAAATTCTAAACCATCGGTGGATTATTGCTGATTATAGCGATGGTGAATATTGGGGCGAAGTCCTTTTAAAATATTTTATTAACGAAGACGAATCCGTTTCTTTTGAAGTAATTCAGTCGGTCCTGTACCAAAAATAAGATGAAGAAAGGGATTGTAGTGCTAGTAATTGGCGATTGGCAACTAAGCAAATCCAACGGTTTGATTTTGAAAAAAGGCAATCAGGTGTTGTTCACAGGCAAATAAACTAGTGATTGCTCTGTAGCCAATTTTTAAAATCATAGAAATTTTGTGGCGCCACACCATGACCAATAGGGTATTCTTTGTAGACCGTTTCAATTCCCAATTGGGCTAAGATGGGTTTGGCTTTTCTAGCCCAATCCACTGGAATAACTTGATCCACCGTTCCGTGTGAGGCAAAAACTTTTAAATTTTTGAAATCATTTTGTGAGTAATTGGAAACGGCCATATCCAAATTCAAATAACCGCTCATCGCCACTACGCGTTGCACTTTTTCAGGATAAGATAAAGCAATAGCATAACTCAAAATCGATCCTTGGCTGAAACCAATTAAAGTAACATCTTGTTCATTGATAGGATATTGGGTAAGCAACTCATCCATAAATCCAGCCACCAAGTCTCGGGATGTTTTGGCTTGCTCTAAGTCGGAAAATTTGTTTTCATCGGCATCGAAATTAATCGCATACCAAGCATAACTACCGTACATCAAATGGTAAGGCGCTCTTGCTGAAATCACATAATATTCTTCAGGAAGTTCGCTCGCAAATGAAAACAAGTCTTCTTCATTACTACCATAACCATGCAGTAAAAGTAACAGTGGATTTTTATCCTGTTTGATTTTTGGCTCCCGAATCAAATAGTGTAGCGATAATGACATAGTAAATTAGATAAAATGGAAAACTTTTTGAAATAGATTTCCCAATAATGGAATGGGTTTTTGACTTCCTTGAATAGCGGTAAAAAAGCCGTAAGTCCATAGAATGGATACGAAAATCCACATGGTTCCTGAAATCATCAAGCTATCGAAATTGCTCACAATTAATCCTAACGATAAAAATGTAATCGACAATCCTAACGCTTGTCGGATATGAAACGAAGCAAACGGATTTTTACTTTCCGAGTTCATCGAAAGCGCAATCAAAACACCAATAATTAGAATGTAACTAGTGATTGCGGCAGTTTTTCCTTCTTCTGTTGTGCTACTCATGTTTTATAAAACTAATTTTTCTTGATTGTAAATACCATATACTTTGCCTTTCATGGGTTGTCCCAAAAAGGCTGAATTTTTTGATTTTGAAAGAATACTTTCTTTAGTAAAAATCCAATTTTCATTCGGATTGAACAAAGTTAGATTGGCTTTTTGACCCGTTTCAATTCCGTCATTTTCGAGTTCAAAAATACGTTTTCCTGCGGTTAATTTTTCGATAATAATCTCTAAAGGCAACACCGTTCCTAAAGCTCCAAAAGCACTTTCTAGTCCAATAGTTCCGTTTTTAGCCAAATCAAATTCCATCTTTTTATGTTCGATATCGATGGGGTTGTGATCCGAAGTAATCCAATCAATCGTGCCGTTCAGTATTCCTTCTAGTAAGGCTTCTCTATCGACATCAGTTCGCAAAGGCGGACAAACTTTAAAACGAGTGTCGAAACCTGCTAACGCTTCATCGGTAAGCGTCAAATGATGCACAGACGTACTGCAAGTTACCTGCAATCCTTTGGCTTTAGCTTCTTGAATCAATGCTATTGATTTTGCTGTAGAAATGGTCGGAAGGTGCAATTTGCCACCCGTATATTCCAATAGAAATAAATTTCTAGCCACCTGTAATTCTTCAGCTAAACTCGGAATTCCTTTCAAGCCCAATCGGGTCGATACCATTCCTTCATTGGCGACGCCGCTTCCTTTGATCTCGGTATCTTGACAAAAAGCAATCACCAATCCATCAAAATCTTGAGTGTACTGCAACGCTATTTTTAGCAAGTTGGGATTGTCAGTATTTTTGTTGTAATCGCCAAAAGCAATCGCTCCGGCATTTTTCATATCATACAATTCGGCCAAATCTTTCCCCAAACTCTCTTTTGTTAAAGCTCCAATAGGATACAACTGCGTAGCGGAATGAGCCGCTTTCGATTTTACAAAAAGCACTTGCGATTGGTTGTCAATGATAGGGTAGGAATTGGGTTGCAACGCTATTGCTGTAAACCCACTTTTTGCGGCAACCTGCAGTCCGTTAGCAATCGTTTCTCGATCTTCAAAACCAGGTTCTCCTAGAGATACGCTCGAATCGAACCAACCTTGTGAAACGTGCAAATGCTCCAAATGGATTTCTTCAACTGCGTCTGGATTTGGTAGATTGGCCCCTATGTTTTTTAGAATGCCATTTTCGATATGCAAATCAACAATTTGCTGGTGAAAAGAACTCTTTGGGTCGATAATTTTAGCTGCTCTGAGGATTAGTTTCATTTGACCAATTTTTGAATGAGTACTTCAGTGACTAAAAATAATAGGGCAAGTATGACAAACCACTTCCATAGCGTGTTGTTGGTTCGGTCGGTTTGGAGTGTATCTAAAACGGTTTCAATGGATTCTTTTACCTTAAAACCATTCAACATACTTTCAGGATTTTCGGTGATAGCGCTTTCAGAACGATTGTAATTAAAGCTCACATTCTTTAGTAGTTCGTTTTGTTTGTAAATGCCAAAATTGCCGGCTTGTTGTGGAAATTCCGAGCAAGTTATTTTGACTTTATTGTTCAAAATTTGCTGGATTGGAATGAAATTTTCGTCTTTGTTCTTGAGGGTTACAATTTCATCTTTCCCCAGTAAAGCATCTATAAAAATGGGGTTTTGTTCTCCAATCGTAAAAGCCGAAATTCCAGTTTTTTGAATACTTTGCGCCATGTTATAAAAAGTAGGTACAATCAATGGTGAATTTTGAAAATTGGAATTCTTTTTATTCAAAGCTGCGGCAAAAACATACACCGAAGAAACCGGATTAGGAATCGAGGTTAAGAAAGCACTTTGGTCTTCGTAACTTAAAATGGCCGGATGCACCGAACTAATTCCGAAAGAAGATTGCGTTTTTGGGTATTGAAAATTGACGACTTGTTTTTCAAAAACACTACTGAAAATTGGGTTGTTGAAGGCAATTTTGGTAATCAGTTTCTCCGTATTTTGAAGTGATTGAAATTGTATTTTTCCAAAAAGATTTAAGAACGTCGTACTATTAGCTAACTTGCTTTCGCTGGCCGGAATAAAAATCAAATTGCCTCCTTTTTCTACAAAGGATTTTAAAGTGGTTTGCAGCGCTTGCGGGACATCGGGGATTTCATTTACCACAATCGCATCTTGTTTTTCAAGGATGTTATAATCCAAACTGGATAGCGTTGCTGTGTTGTAATTGAATTCATCCGAAGTATAAATTCGAGACAAAAAGCTATTTTTATCCGTATCGCCAATACTCAAAACGTTTAACTTTTCAGGCTTCGAAATACTAAAATACAAGGTGTTGTCATACGCTAAACTGTTGTCGGTAATGCTGACATAGCCGTGAAAATCTTCTTTTGGTATCGTAAATTGGAATATTTTTTCCGAGGATTCTAATTGGGCAATCGTTTTAGCAATCAGTTTGTTTTTATTGTACAGCGCGATCGGAAGATCTCTGAAATCGGTTCCGTAATCTTTTACTTTGATTCCAATTTCGTAGAAATTATCCAAATTTTGTTGAATGAAAACACTATCCACTGCGATATTGTTTTTTTGTTCGGCTTTGGGGACTACAAAAAGCGTATTCCAGTTCTTGTCGATGCTTTTCAATTGTTTCGCTTGTAATCCATTGGCATCGGTAATGATGATCACATCTTTATTGAAAACCGAAGGATGCGATTTGATTTTGGCCATCGCGCTTTCCAATTGAAAGGGTAGTGGACTGTAGGTCAAATTCTGCAACTCTTTTTGAATCGATTTGATATCGGTATTCCAATACGTTTCAGAATTCGTGATTAGTGAAAAGGTTTGATTTTCGGGCGTATGTTCTAACAAATCTTCGATGGCTCGCTTTAGCAATTCCCCTTTCTGACCTTTGGCTTGCATGCTGTAGGAATTATCCAAAACCAAATACAATTCGTTGGTGCTGTTCTTGCTGTCTTTGGCTTTGAAAAAAGGTTGAGCAAAGGCAAAAATCAAACAAGCTAACAGCAACAGTCTCGTTGCTAATAAAAGCCATTTTTTGATTCGAGAACTTTTCCGAGTTTGGATGGATATTTCTTTTAAAAACCGAACATTGGTAAAATATTCTTTCTTAAAACGTCGCAATTGAAATAAATGAACCAGAATTGGAATTACCAGTAAAAACAGGAAGTAGAGAATTTCTGGATGTTTGAATTGCATGCTGGATTGAGTTTGTCAAAAATACTACTTTTTATGATTTCGAATGGCGAATTTTTAATTTTATATGAGGGTCCGAAAACAATTTTTGATTTCGAATTTCGATGCCTTAAAAAACAGTATTTTTGAATTGGACTAAAATACGCTAAAAATGAAAAAAAGTTTCTGGATCTTATTGTTGTTGTGGTGTAGCATTTCGTTGAATGGGCAAGAAATGCGGTTGCGCTTGTTCGTTGGTACCTACACGAAATCGTGCGATAGCAAAGGTATTTATGTGTACGATTTCGATCCGAATTCAGCAGAAGTTCAATTCATTTCTTCCACACAAAATTTGGTCAATCCAAGTTATTTGACACTTTCAACAGATTCGACTAGACTCTATTGCGTCAATGAAGATGGTGCCAAAAGCAGTGTGAGTACCTTTGACCTTGATCCCAAAGGCAACTTGAATTTTATTGCCAGAAGCGATTCCAAAGGCGCCAATCCTTGCTATATTATTAACGATTCTAATAAAGTAATCACCGCCAATTATTCTGGTGGAAGCATTACCGTATTTGGTAAAAATGGTGACGGAGCAATCACCGAGGCTGAGCAAGTGGTTCAGCATCATGGTAAGAGTTTGAATGCGGAACGTCAAGAAAGCGCCCATGTTCATATGGTTCAATTTACGCCAGATTCGAAATATGTGGTGGCTACTGATTTAGGTACTGACCGAATCTACATTTATAACTACAACAAGAAATCTAGAGGAAATTCACTCGAAATTAAAGACAGTATTGATGTCAAGAAAGGAAGCGGCCCTAGGCATTTGACTTTTAGTCCGGATGGTAAGATGGTTTATTTACTCCAAGAATTAGACGGAACAGTTACAGTTTTTAACTATCAAGACGGTCAACTTCAAAAAACGCAAGAGATTAAAATTGTAGCCGATGATTTTACGGGAACTATGGGTGCTGCAGCTATTCGAGTTTCACCCGATGGAAAATATCTTTATACTACTAACCGAGGAACTGCCAATGAAATTACTTGTTTTGAAGTGGAAAAGAAAGGAACTTTAAAATTCAAATTTAGAATCCCGTCATTAGGACGAGGACCACGAGATTTCGCTATGGATCCTACAGGAAATTTTTTGCTAGTCGCTCATCAATACAGTGATGAAGTGGTTGTTTTTGCAGTCAATAAGAAAACGGGAATGCTCACGGATACTCGAAAAAGAATCAATTTGTGTTCACCAGTTTGTTTGGTTTTTCAACAATTGTAATTATTTTTTGTCTTTACGCTTTTTATCTCGCGTTTTCAACATGTTTCGATTAACCGATCCAGAAATTTTCTTTTTGGTTTTTGATGGTCCGCCCAGATTGACTTTTTTGTTCTTTTTGGCTTTATCATGAAAAGCGCCTTCCCCATCCAGTTTGGGTTTTTTCAATAAGAACTTAATCGGTTGTTTGTCTTTTTCTGGGCCAATCAATTTTAGAGAAATTTCAACTTCTGCAGGGAGGTCTATGCTATCAATTTCGTGATTCATTAAAACTTCGGCTTCTAATTTGAATTCTATTTCTCTTGGAGTAAACAGGCTAATCGCTGTACCCGTAGCATCAGCCCGACCGGTTCTACCAATTCGGTGCATATACAATTCGGGTAGTTCGGGCATTTCAAAGTTGATCACATGGGTAATGTCAGAAATATCTAAACCTCTGGCCATAATATCGGTTGTTATAATACCGCGAAGGTTTCCTTCTTGAAAAGAGGCCATCGTATTCAATCGGTAATTTTGAGATTTATTGGAGTGAATGACACCAAATTGTCCTTCAAAGGCCTCGTCGATACTCTCGTGAAGCATGTCGGAAATCTTTTTATTATTGACAAAAATCAAGACACGACTCATGTCTTCGTTTTCCTCAAGTAAATATTTTAGTAAATTTATTTTCGTATTGAAATTGGGTACTGCGTAGGAAACTTGTGTGATATTTTCCAATGGAGTTCCCGAGGAAGCCAAACTTACTTCTTCTGGAAAATCAAAATAATCGTTCAAAATAGCATCCACTTCGTCAGTCATTGTCGCCGAAAACAAAATGTTTTGTCGTTTCGGTTTCATCATCGCTAGTATGGACGTTAATTGTGGACGGAAACCTAAATTTAGCATTTCATCAAATTCGTCAATCACCAATTTGGATGTTTCATCAAAACGAATAATGTTGTCTAACGCCAAGTCCATTGTTCTTCCTGGCGTACCCACTAAAATATCAATTCCCTGATATACGGCTGTTTTTTGAGTATTGATGTTGACACCACCGTAGATTCCTAGGGTACGAACCGACATGTATTGGGTGAGTTTTTCTACTTCTTCAACGACTTGAACCACCAATTCTCTGGTAGGAACCAATATTACTATTTTTGGAGTATGTGTAGGTGTAAATTTGTAAAGTTTCAACAGCGGTAATAAGTATGCAAAAGTTTTACCTGTTCCGGTTTGCGCAATTCCCATCATGTCTCTTCCCGACATAATTACTGAAAAGGATTTCTCTTGAATTGGTGTCGGAATAGAAAAACCCAATTCATCCAGCGCTTTTTGAACGGATTTGGGTAAGTTGAATTGCTCGAAGGTACTCATAATGTGCTATTTTGCGCAAAGGTACAGTATTTGTAGCAGTAGGCAATACTTCTGCACTTCAAGCTACCCAAGAAATGTTGTAATTTATTTTCCCTTAGGAAGCTTCTTTGGCGTTAGTGAGCATGGTTTGATAAACAATACTCGAAATTTGTTGGATAACTTCGGGTAATTTCTTGTAGTCACTTCCTTTGGTCATAATGGTAATTAAATACGGATTGTTATCCAAATAGATAATAGCGGATTCGCTTAATTGCTGCTCTACTTGGTTGCCATCTTCACCAAATTTATGAGCGGTCTTGGTTCCGAGAGGCAAACTTTTTACAATACCCGCTTTGTAATTGCATTTGCTGAGCAATTCGGTGGCAAATTCCGAATCTTGAATGTTCAAATAAGAGGCATTGTAGAGTGTCCGCATAAAAAGAGAAAACTCTTTTGCAGTTATCGGGTAATTTGGTTTTTTCCAATCCGGAGTTGCCAGACCGAGATCGGTAAAAATAGTATTGAAGACTTTTAGGTCCATGTTCGAATTTAGCAAAGCTGTGGCATTATTATCCGAATATTGTATCATGTAGTTCAACAGTTCTCTTATAGTATAGCTATGACCAAGTTGAATCGATTTCGACAGGATATTAGGATGTACATCAAAATTAAATGGGTGGTCAAAAGTGATTATTTTGTTCAAAACACCCGGGTTTTCTTCGTTCATCTTGAGAAAGGTAATTAGCTCAGGAACTTTCATTAGCGAACCTGGTAGAAATTTTTCTTCATTATTGATTTCAATCCAATCGTTTTGAGTATACGTTTTTAGATAAACGGAAGCCGAGTTAATAATGCCTTGTTTCTTATAATTATCAATTAGTGAAATGATATTTTGCTTCAATGGGTTGAGGTCATCCGATTCGCATTGGTTGTCTACAAATAGCAACGGACTGATGTAGTTGAATCCGTTTAATCGTCGTACCTCGTAAGAACAATTTGAGGAAGTATTTGAATATAGCGAAGCGTTTGTTTGACTTGTTTCAATTGCAGATGCCTCTTTTCTATTAAGTTTCAAAAGCCAATACGTAATCGAATTAGTCAAGACTAAAGCAACGGCAAAAACTATGATAGTGGACTTTTGTGATTTTATTAAATTCATAATTTTCTAAGTATAAAATTCAAGATTTCAAATATACTTATTAATTAAACATCGTATTTTGTTGATTTATTAATATTTACTTAACTTTTAATTTAGTTAAACAGATTATTTTCAGTGGATTGCGAGAAGTTAGTTCTTTTTTTTTGGACTCTAAAAACCTTCAAATACTCCTAAGCCAAAAAGGGCAAAATCATATTTTACAGGATCAATAGGGTCAAGAAGGCGCAATTGGCTATCGAGCTCTGTTAATGCTCTTCCATCATTTTGTTTTCGAGTAAGTAGTCCTAGTTTCCGAGCGACATTGCCGGAATGGATATCTAAAGGACAAGATAATTTGGAAGGAGGAATGCTTTTCCAAATGCCTAAGTCAACTCCGGTAGTATCTTGACGAATCATCCACCTCAAATACATGTTGATGCGTTTTGCTGCAGAATTATTGAGTGGATCAGAAATATGTTTTTCAGTGCGTTGGAGATGGTCGATTTCGAAAAATAATTTCTTGAATTCGTGTATGCTTTTTTGCAACGAATCGTTTTCTTGATGCAACGCAAAAACCGATTCTAAACCGTTGTGATTTTTGTATATATGCTGCAAACCCTTGATGAAAGTCCTAAAATCAAGACTATTAAAAGTCCGGTGCACAAAATTTTCTAGTCGGTCTAAGTCGTGCTCATCATGCGACATTACAAAATCGTAAGGAGCATTTCCCATCAAAGCCATCATTTTATGGCTGTTTTGAATGATCATTTTTCGGTTGCCCCAAGAGATTGTTGCGCTAAGAAAGCCGGCAATTTCAATATCTTCTTTTAGTTGAAAGAGATGCGGAATTTGAATAGGATCACTCTCAATAAAATTTGGATGATTGTATAAGGCTACTTTTTCATCTAGAAACGACTTTAGTTCCATTTTTTTCATCGGGTGGTACATTTTTGAGAATAGAACCCGTCTTTAAGTACGTTCGTTCTCAGTTGAGGAGCATAACCGGTTTTAGACTTCAGATATTTGATTTGCGTATCAGAAACACAAGGCAGATTCCCATTTCCCGTAGCCCAAATATAGGCAGAGCAATCAGGTGAGGTGTATTGTAGGTTCCCCATTTTTGTTTCGTGATACTGAGTTTTTAATTGTGAATTTTCAGCAGGATAGAGTAAAGTGCGCATGGTGAACGATTCTTCTTTAAATTTGAGGTGATCTTGAAAATTAGATTTCAATTGCTGCGAAAAAATAACAACACAGGAGAGTGGAATCAAGGTCCAATAACTCATTTTTCGTATCCATTTCCGAGTTCGGAAAAAATGAGTTAGAACCAACAATCCAAAAAGTAATTCAAAGTGCAGGAAAAACCGATATTGGGGTGAAGTTGCAAATAAAAAGAGGCATTGCCCCATCATAATAAGATAGAGCATCCAATATTTTCTTTGGTTTAGGAATTGTTTCAAATAGACGGGAATCCCAATAATGAGTACTATCAGAATCCCATTAAAGATGCTGTAAATTTTTGAATCAAAAATCCATTTGAGTAGTATCGCAAATCCACCAAGCTTTCTGAATTCTTGGCTTGATATAAAAAAATCATACCGTTTGGCAGGGTTAAATGAAAATTGATAAACTTCGTTTGGAAGGGCATAAGAAAAATCGAAAACAACGATGTTCGATGGAAAAAAAGGATAGCCCGTTAGGATAGTGTTCTTTATGACAAGGAGGCATAGCAGCAAGAGGCCCATAAGGTAACTTGAAAAAATCTTAGAAGCTAATTTCTTAAAATGCACCACCCACAGTAGTAATGGGACCAGAAGAATTGGAAGTGCAGTGACTTTTACAAATACGATAAAACTAGAAAGGATGAAGATCAAATTAAAATCAGACACCGAAGTACTTTCAAAGGTTTTTAAGAAATAATAAAACACAAAATAGGAAAGTAGGTAAACGGCAAAATCCGGTGATGGCGCACCTAAGAATGGGAACAATAGCACAATTACTAATGGAAAAATAGCCACTATTAAATCAGGACGTTTTAGATTTTTTTCGTCAGCATTCCAAAAGCTCGCCCCGAATAGTATTGCCATTAGCAAGCAAAATCCGTTTAGGTCGTTGTAGCAATTCCCAAAAAAAGAAAAACTGAAGACGCTTTGCAGAATATGCCAGCCATTAGTTTGCCCAAAGAAAATGTGCAAATTGCTCAAGCCTTTTACAAAACCAAATTCGGTGAGCCATTTGATCGTTTGAACATAATAGGTTTCATTATCAACCAGCTGTATTGCTCTTGCTGATTGTGCGAGAATTAATAGAGTTACGGCCAACAGAAAGGCTTTTGTTTGTCTTGAAAAGAAGCGCAATGATTGCCAAATACTACAATAAAGGGTTGTAATTTCATCTTTAAAATAGGGTAAATACAAAGCTTGAAAAACAAGCAAAAAAACATGAAATCCCCAGTTAATTCCTCCAAAAATCGCCCAAATTGTAGCTAAAATTGTCGTAGCCACTAGGCCCAAAAGAATGTTGAAGAAGAAATGTTTCGGCTTTATTCTTGTCATTTTGGCCAAGCCAAAGCCCAAATTGGTTAGCGTAAAAAAAAGATAAAACCAGGTCAATAAAACCAAAAGCATGATTAGAAGTTGGAAATTAATCCATTAATCATCGTCAGTTTTCGATCGGCCATATCGGCTAATTCTTGATTGTGCGTGACGATAACGAATGTTTGACCGAACTCATCTCGCAATTTGAAAAAGAGTTCGTGCAAGTTTTTGGCAGCGGTTGTATCTAAATTCCCCGAAGGTTCGTCAGCAAAGATAATCGCAGGCTTGTTGATTAAGGCTCTGGCTACAGCAACACGCTGTTGCTCCCCGCCTGAAAGTGCATTGGGTTTGTGATGCACACGATCTGATAGGCCTAGGTACTCAAGTAGTTTTTGGGCTTCTAATTCGGTTTCTTTTTTTTCTTTTCCGGCAATAAAAGCGGGAATGCATACATTTTCCAACGCCGTAAACTCAGGGAGTAACTGGTGAAATTGAAAGATGAATCCCAAATGAATATTCCTAAATTTTGATAGTAATTTGTCGTTCAATTTTAACACATCTTCCTCATTTATTAGTAACGATGTTTCCTGCTCAATAGTTGGTCTGTCTAAAGTCCCGAGAATTTGAAGCAAGGTCGTTTTGCCAGCACCCGACGCACCTACAATCGAAACAATTTCACCTTTTTTTATGTGCAGGTCAACACCTTTTAGCACGTGCAATTGATCGTAATACTTATGGATGTTTTTGGCAATAATCATGTGGAAACGGTTTTTACAAAGAAACAAAGATTTTGAGAATTATAGAAGTTCTGTGCGTGTAAAATATTAATTCTGTTGCAACGATATTGTCTAAGACTATGCAACAATAAATAAATATAAGTTAATGTTGCAATCTTTGTTTAATTTATCTTTACATTTGTTAAACAAAAAATTAGAGATATATTCAATGGATTCTCAAAATCAAACAGATTCTTTTTCAAATCTACTCCAACAGGAAGAGAAAGCTATTTTTGCAGGGGGTTGTTTTTGGTGTACTGAAGCTGTTTTCCTAGCTTTAGAAGGTGTCAAACAAGTGCTTCCTGGTTACATCGGCGGCAAAACACTTGATCCAACTTATAAAGAAATTTGCACTGGCGAAACTGGTCATGCCGAAGCCATTCAAATTACTTTTGATCCTACTGTTATTCGTTTTTACGAATTGATGGACGTGTTTTTTGCCACACACGATCCCACTACTTTGAACAGACAAGGAAATGATGTCGGCACACAGTACCGAAGTGAAGTGTTTTATTTCGACGAAAATCAAAAGAAAATCACACAAGAATATATTGATTTTTTGAATAAGAATTTCACCTTTGGAAAACCAGTGGTTACTAAAATCTCACCAGTTTCGAAATTTTACACGGCAGAGGATTACCATCATAATTATTACAACAGAAACCAA
>Ga0208124_100203_pt1 | contig 27797 bp, 24 predicted proteins | sample LakWasM104_HOW12_2_FD_183922 | JGI IMG/M metagenome (GOLD analysis project Ga0208124, IMG submission 183922) | Freshwater sediment methanotrophic microbial communities from Lake Washington under simulated oxygen tension - Sediment Metagenome... | ecosystem: Environmental > Aquatic > Freshwater >...
TTGAATGGCAGAAGAAAACTTTTTTGATGCTTTCATCGCCATTAAATGAGTACCCTGCCGATAAAAATCGGTGAGTTCTTGTTCATTTTCCCACAAGGTCATAGTATACCAAACTTTCAAATTCCAACTGCCAGTCACTTGGTATTTTTTGCAAGGGGTTGACTCCAACTCTTTAATAATTTGCGCATTGAATCTAAAAAAGGCAAATAGTTTCGAATAAGAGCGGAGCTCAATTTTAGTAACAGAAACAATCATAAAAGCATACTTTTCCTAAGTGATGCTACGAAGTTACGGAAAAAACTTAAGGAAGAATCAAAGTCTTTTTCAATCGTGCCAACGCTAAAATCTAAATCTTGATAAACTTCTGCGTGCTTTTCCCTCGATTGCTTAAGACAGTAATAAAATAAGTTCCTGCCGTCAAATCAGAAACATCAAAAGAGCTTTTGGAACTAGGATTCAAAACGGGTAGACTACGAACCAATTGTCCTAAGGTCGTGTAAATCTGAACCGATTGTACGGAAACGACAGTAGCAACTTCCAACTGCAACATAGTGTTCACAGGATTGGGATAGATTTTAAAAGCAGTTGCGTCTTCAAAATTGGTCACTGCATTCGGAGTAATAAACAGGGGAATATCACAATTCGGTCCCGTAAAAAACGAAACATTGGGATTCGAGTTATATAAGGCGTTGACAAGATAATTTTGCTCACCACTATCCAAACAAATGGAAGTCAATAACGGCAAAAAGTCGAAATGAAAGGGAAAATACAATAGGTCTGGGTCACCATAAGAAATGTAATTGTTTCTGACGTTAATGCTAGTTAATCCTGGATTATAGGAACATTGTATAAAATTTAAAACTGGAGCTTGACTGGCATCCAGTGTCGTGAGGGCATTCGAATCGACAGTAAGAGTGCTCAAATAGTTCAATCCATTCAAATTCAGAGAAGTAATCGCATTATTACTGGCCCATAAAGTCTCGAGGTTGGGAACCGACTGAAGATCCAAATAGGTTAATAAATTATTGGAACAAGCAATCACTTTAATAGCCGATTGATTTCCAAAAGCGAAATTCGTAATTTGATTGAAATCCACTTGTAAATTCTCAAGTGCAGGAAGCGCCGAAACGTCCATTTGGGTCAAATTATTGTATATGCCAAACATGATTTTTAGAGAAGACAGTCCGGTAGTATTGATGTTGCTCAGAGTATTTTTGTTGAATTGCAATTTCACCAAATTAGACAATCCAACGATATTTAAAGTTTGAAGGTGGTCATAACTACAGTCCAAGTCATAGAGTTGCGACAAGGACGTGACATCTAAATTCACGAGATTATTTCCGGAACAATTCAAAACCTTCAAATTAGGAAAATATTGAATTCCTTCCAAGGAAAGGATATCTCCAGTAGTACTATTGGTAGGGGTAGAAATATCCAACCCCGTTATGGCATTGGCTTCACTAACTTGAATTTCTCCATCGTGGTTGCTATCAACCGAATAGAAATAAACCACTGGAGTAGGATCAATAGTCGCACTTTGATTGTTCACCAACCGAGCTTTAAAATTAGCATCTGGAATGTTCACAATTTGTCCATAAAAAGGAACCGAAACCAGAACAAAAGCAATAAGAGGGTAGAAATTTTTCATGTAGTGAGGTTTAAAGTTTAATAAATTTTTGTGTGGATTTTCCTTGTGTCGTCTCTAAGGCAAGGAGGTAAGTACCCGAAGGCAAGGTTGACACATCAATCGTTACTTCTTTTTTGGATGTATGGGTAACAATGGTTTGAAGTGGCTGCCCTACGACGGTATAAAGTAAAAACGATTGAATCCCAACGTTGCTGGCTACCGTCAAGAAATCCACAACGGGATTGGGAGCCAAAACAAAACGAGCCACCTCTTTCTGATCGAGAACCGACAATGACGTACAATCCAAAACACAATCCGTAATCAAAGCAATGTTCGGTGCAAAGCCCAGCGTGTAATGAACCGCATTGTATTCGCCTTCATCATAGCAAACGGTTGCTAATTGTGGGCAATTATAAAAGTTAAGCATTCCAATTGGTGGCTCTGCACTGGTGTTTCTGCCACCAAGTACTCCAGAGATTACATTGTTCTTTACAGAAATAGAATTCAGGTTCGGATTCCCACCGCAATCAAACCAGGCCACTGCCGTACCACATAAACTAAGAGTTGTAAACAAATTGCCAGTACAAGTGAAGTAATAGAGGCTAGTGAGTGGGCTAACGTCAATGGTAGTCAATTGATTATTATCGCAATAAAGGCCATACAAATTTCGGAAATAGGCCAAACCCTCGACATTCGAAATTGATTGGTTCGAAATATTCAGGGAGCCAATAGTTTCCGCCTCACTAACGTCAATCTCACCATCATTATTTGAATCAACATCCATCAAAGGACCAGAACCAATGGCAGGAGTAGCACACAAAGTAGTTACCAAGGCATTCTTAAAAGCCGCATCGGGAAAAGTAATGACCTGTCCATAAAAAGTAAAAGAAATCAAAAAAAGGAGTAAACTAAAGTAGAATGATTTCATAATAAGGCGTTTAGAGAGTAAAGTTAAACATTAAATCCCTACCAAACAACCAAAAATGCCAAATCATTAATCAAAAATCCGCTATCGCAAATCGTATATCTTAAATCAAAACCCCTATTTCCAACATACACTCCCGCATCATAGCATAAGTCCGAACAATATCATTATCCAAACCAATAGAAAACCGAATTAATCCATCCGTCAATCCCATCTCGTGTTGTTCTTCCAAAGGAATCTCGCTAGAGGTTGACGTGCCCGGTGCACTAAACAAGGTTTTGTAAAAGCCCAAGCTCACTGCCAAATACCCCAAATTGCGCTGTTGCATCAGCTCCATCAATTCATTGGCTTTTTTCAAAGAACCCACATCCACCGTCATCATACCGCCGTAGCCGTATTCCGGATTCATCATGCGTTTATAGACTTCATGACTAGGGTGACTTTTCAAACCGGGATAAACTGTTTTCAATCCGTCTTGCTCAAAACGCTCTGCCAAATAAAGCGCATTGGCACTGTGCTGTTTCATCCGAATGTGCAACGTACGCAAGTTTTTCATCACACTCGCGGAACGCAAGGAGTCCATGGTTGGCCCTAGGAGCATGCTAGCCCCGTTATTCACATCTTTCAAACTGTGAATGAATTCTCGAGAAGCACAGGTCACACCCGCAACCGTATCGCTGCTGCCGTTAATGTACTTGGTCAAACTGTGAATTACAATATCGGCACCCAATTTAGCCGGAGCAATGGCCAGAGGCGAGAACGTGTTATCCACCACCAATGTAATACCATGTTTTTTAGCAATTTTGGCTAAGCCAGCAATATCAGCAACTTCCAACAACGGATTGCTTACCGTTTCGCAATACAGCACCTTAGTATTTTTAGTAATCGCGGCTTCAACAAGGTCTAGTTTGGTAATATCCACAAACGTGGTAGCAATGCCAAAACGTGGCGTAAAGTTTTTCAGAAAGGCATAAGTCCCGCCATAAATAGTGCGACTAGAAACAACATGATCACCTTGCCCGCACAATTGCAACAGTGTTGGCGTAATGGCACCCATACCCGAAGCAGAAACGTTAGCTGATTCTGTTCCTTCCATAGCCGCTAAAGCTTGATCCAAATAAAGATTACTTGGCGAGGAATGCCGCGAATACAAATAACAGCCTTCCGCATTGCCCTCAAAAGTATCAAACATCGTCTTAGCTGATAAAAAAGTATAAGTAGAACTGTCAGAAATGGAAGGGTTCACCCCACCAAATTCCCCAAAATATTGCAAGTCTTGAATGCGATCCGCCGGATTAAAATTTTTCATGTATGGTGTTAGTTAAAAGTTGTGGGTTATCAGTTTAAGCACAATCAAAATTCAATATTTTAGGATAATAAATCAATATATAGCGTAATATTTAGTTTTTAAAACTAAAAAAAGTACATTTAAAAGATATATTTTCTAATTTTACCCAACAATAACCCAATAATCAGATTATTTAAATCCCAAATCATACTTCCCAAATCGTATATCGTAAATCCCAAATCGTAAATCAAAAATGGACTCCACCGACAACAAACTCCTCCAACTTCTCCAAACCGATTGTAAAAAAACCACCAAAGAACTAGCCACCAAACTAAATCTTTCTGTAACGGCCGTATACGAACGCATCAAGAAATTAGAACGCGAAGGCATCATAGCCAAATACGTGGCCTTGTTAGATAGAAACAAAATTCAAAAGGGATTCGTTGTGTTTTGCCACATTAAACTGCTGCAGCACTCCCGCGATTTCCTCACGACTTTTGAAAGTCAAGTAGTAAAACTCGATGAGGTACTAGAGTGTTTCCACGTGAGTGGCGACTACGATTACATTCTAAAAATTTGCGTCAACAATATGGAAGAGTACCGCGAGTTTATGGTAACAAAACTCACCACACTACAACACATTGGTAGCACACACAGTACCTTTATGATTGGTGAAGTAAAAAATACCACCGCCTTTGTACTTTAACGAGAGTAGCAAAGTATGGCCAAGCTCAGGATATCGGGAAACGTTATCGTAAGCTAAGTTTCATCATAAGATCGGTTTGGGCATCGGTTCCCAACATAAACAGGTGTCGGTCAAACACGACAAACCCATTCTTGGTGTAAAACTGTATCGCTCTCAAATTTTCTTCCCAAACGCCCAACCAGATATAGTCGGCACCTTGCTGCCGAGCAATAGAAACCGCTTGGTCATAAAGGAATTGTCCCACGCGTTTCCCATGAAATTCTTTCAGCACATAAATGCGTTCAATTTCAAGAGCACGCTGGTCTTTTAATTCCGTCTGCGAAGCACCAAAATTGACTTTCAAATAGCCCACAACCCTGGAGTTTTCCGTTGCAAAATAAAATTCGGAGTTTTGGTCTTGGAGTTCCGATAGCAGCTGCTCTTCAGAAAATCCTTCTGTTAGGTATTGCGTCATATTCTCTTCGGAATTTGATGCAGCAAAGGTTTCTTCAAACGTTTGCCGACCTATAAGCTGTAGTTGTTTCAGGTCGCTAAGTATAACTTTTCTAATTTTAAGAGACGCCATCGTTGTCTTGAATTGGTTGCTATTGAGGGAAACGAAAGTAAGAAATTAAAAATACAATCAAAAGAAAAGGGAACAGGGTAGGAAAGAAGAGCAACACGAGAAGTAAATAGTAAAGCTACTTCTTACGGTTCTGCTTAGGTCTGCCGCTCCTGAAAATCTTCTGTTCCAAAGCATCATAGGAAAAGGATTTCCAATCACAAGAGGATTTTAGAGTGGTCGTTTTTCCGTCAAGGGTGATTTCATAGGTACTAAAAGACGACTTTGGCCGAATTTCAGTACAATCATTTTCATACGATTGGGCTAAGGCCAAAAAGGAAGTCAATGTTCGGAGAGAAGACGCACTTAATTTGGTTTTTCGAGCAATAAGCAAGTCCGTATTCGGAATAGAGATACGTCCAAAAACCTGATGGTTCTCCATAGAGAACACCATTTCCTTGATTTTCTGGCTGGGTGGACCTAAGGTGTATTTAATTTTTAAAACATCAGTAAATAGCGGATGATCCTGCGCAAAACAAGAGTAAATTGTAAAAAACAAAAGAAAGAGCAGGTTTTTCATCACTAGTATTTTGCTAAAAAAGAAAGTAAGGTTAGGAAACCACTACTCAACAACAAGCTAGTCACACCCTTCTTATTCAAAGCGATAGCCAAGGCAAAGCAGGAAAACTAGAGGAGCAGGGCGAGTGGCTATTCTTCTTGATTAAAGTAGGCAACCCCCATCCAAAGCAATCCTAATCCAACGCCAATAGTGGCCGCTAGCTGCAAGATATCGAATACAAATCCAATAACCAATCCGATAATCACACAGATAAAAAATACCATTAGCGCTCGCAAAAAACCTTCCTTAATTTTCATTTTTGTACAGTTTAAATGTTAATCCATTTTTTCAAGCTTTGACTAGTGTCTTCGATTCACTAGGATGGATACAAAAGAATTAGCCAAAACTACCGGTGCAGAAAGAAATCGTTTCCCACTACCAAGACGAATATAAGTAAAAAAAACATAAGTTCTACAAAGACAAGGATTTGCATAAAAGTATTTAGGCATTTATTTGCAAAAGCAGCCTTTTTAGATAAGGAGCATGCAAGCGGAACGCCCAGCAGTAAAGGCTATTCTTGCAGATTTTTAGGGAAGTTATTTTCTATTTCGGGGTTCTTTTTAAGTCGCTGATTTCCTAACCATTGGTTTCTGATTTCGGCTCCATTCACTCCAAGAACCAACATAAAGTTGTGGAAGTGGCAAGTGGGCAGCAGCGATTGCTAAAAGAGTATGACATGCCGTAAAGCCTGAGCCGCAATGAACAATCACTCGCTCCGCAGGAACACTTCTAAAAATAGTCTCATACTGCTGCAGTATAGTAGCAACATGGGACTATAACTCTTTGCGATAAACACCAGCACTGACTTCCGAAAATCCCAACTTCTTCAAATACCGAAAGTAATTCTTATTGTTCCCTTCCGCCACGATACTGGTAAATCCAGCTGCCAAGAAGCGATCTTTCAACTTAAAATAAACGTACTTCCCATTCTTGAAATCTTTGTATTCTGGCAAAACATAATCCAACAAGACTTTTAAGACCGTTCCGTTTTCGCGCTGCGCAATAAACAATCCCGTTACAGCCATGTTTCGCAAAATAAAAAAGATCACTGTATTCGAATCAGGAGTATAAGCAAAACCAGGGCAATACGTTTGGATTTTCGCATCATGAAATTTTAAAAACCGACCCAAATAAATACTCTCCGCATTAATTTCCAAAATCTCAAAAGTCTCTTTCTTCGAGTAAATGATAGCCAAATAATAAACATCTACCAACACAATAATCCCATTCAATACCCCAACCGGTATCGCATGAATTAAAAAACCATACACCGAAAACAACAAAGCCCCTACCAAGTTAACCCAACGAAACTTAATCAACGACGACAGCATCATCGAAAGCACTATAGTCAAAGAGGCGGCATAGCCAATCCATTCTAGGAAATTAATCTGCATAAAAAAAGGGAATTACTAAGGTTCTTTATTCAAGCCGCGAATATAAGAAAATTAGGGAAGCGGTAAAAACGGAATACTGGATGGGCCTGTTTAATAAGAATAGCAGCGTGGCAAATAAGCTTAACAACTACTTACTCTTCTTCCATTCCCTTGCTAGTACTATTGCTTCCCTCCGCTATTCATACAGCACAATTATACGATTATAGCGTATATATAGCGTATGTATAACGTGTATATAACGTATTTAATTTTACATAAACCCATTAAAACACGCTCACAAAGCCATATCAAATTAGCAATTATTTCGGAGTTCAGTTCAAAAAAAAGCACTAATTTTGTGACACTATTTTAAAAACACACCTTAAAAACACATACTATGAGTTCATTTGACGTAGTCATTATAGGTTCAGGTCCAGGCGGGTACGTAGCAGCCATTCGCTGTGCCCAGCTGGGTTTCAAAACCGCCATTATTGAAAAATACAGTACTTTAGGAGGTACTTGCCTAAACGTAGGTTGCATCCCATCCAAAGCCTTATTAGCCTCATCACACCACTACGAAGAGCTACAGCATTTCGCTGATCACGGTATAGAAGTGGCCGGCCAAGTAAAAATCAATCTAGAGAAAATGATCGCCCGCAAACAAGCGGTCGTAGATCAAACTTCAGGGGGCGTAAAATTTTTAATGGATAAAAACAAAATCACCGTTTTCGAAGGTCTGGGCTCTTTTGTAGATGCCACGCACGTCGCCATAGCCAAAGCCGATGGCACATCCGAAACCATAGAAGGTAAAAATATCATCATTGCTACCGGTTCCAAACCATCCAACTTACCCTTCATCACACTTGATAAAGAACGTATCATCACGTCTACAGAAGCACTAAAATTAAAAGAGGTGCCCAAACATTTAGTCATCATCGGAGGCGGAGTCATTGGTATTGAGTTAGGGCAAGTCTATCTCCGATTAGGGGCGCAAGTCTCTGTTGTAGAATTCATGGACCGTATCATCCCCGGTATGGACAGTGCCCTTTCTAAAGAATTAACCAAAGTCCTGAAAAAACAAGGTATGAAGTTCTTCGTGTCTCACAAAGTTAAATCTGTGGATAGAAAAGGAAATACCGTAACCGTTCAAGCGGAAACACCAAAAGGCGAAACCATCACGCTTGAAGCCGATTACGCGCTAGTTGCAGTGGGCCGTCGTCCTTACACTGACGGTTTAAATGCCGACAAAGCAGGAGTAAAACTAACCGATAGAGGTATGGTAGAAGTCAACGACCACCTACAAACCAATATCCCGAATATCTACGCCATCGGAGATGTAGTGCGGGGCGCCATGCTAGCCCACAAAGCCGAAGAAGAAGGAACCATGGTGGCCGAAATCATCGCCGGACAAAAACCACACATCGACTACAACTTAATTCCAGGAGTAGTCTACACTTGGCCCGAAGTTGCTGCGGTAGGACAAACCGAAGAACAACTCAAAGCAAAAGGAATCGAATTCAAAGCAGGTAGTTTCCCATTCAAAGCCCTAGGTAGAGCTAGAGCCAGCGGTGACCTAGACGGTTTCGTAAAAATACTAGCCGATGCTAAAACCGATGAGGTACTTGGAATTCACATGATAGGTGCTAGAACTGCCGATTTAATCGCGGAAGCAGTAACGGCAATGGAATTCAAAGCATCTGCAGAAGATATTTCCAGAATGAGCCACGCTCATCCCACTTTCGCAGAAGCCATCAAAGAAGCTGCATTGGCGGCAACAGACAACCGCGCACTGCATGTTTAAATATAGGTCGTATAGTCGAGCTAATAAAAAAACCGTTCATTTAGAACGGTTTTTTTATTTACAGGAATTATGCAGTGAATAAGGATTTGTAATTCGCCCAATACCGGTAAATCAAAAATAAGTTCCCAGCGAAAACAAAGATACCGATAGGCAAGTTTTCCGGACTTAAAAAGAAATTAATCAATAAAATGTTTAGGGTAACTGGGAACACGATGATGTTGGCTAAGGTTACATACCGTCCAACAACATAGGACAAACCACAGATTAATTCAATGGCCTTCGCCAGTGGCATCAAATAGGTGGAGGCTACGAGTCCAACTTGAAAAGCTTTGAAATCACCAGTAGTAACTGGTTCTGGAACTAACTTTAGAAAGAAGCTTATCGAGGCAAATAGCAGCAATAAGCCTATCAAAACACGAACAATAACGGTTGTGATTTTCATACAATAAAGGTTTAATGGGTTGGTAATCAAAGATAAGAATAATTTTCTCTTTTGATTTTTTAGAGACAGATTTACTTTTTGAAATACGCTTTATAAAGTAAAAAACCTACATTTAGGGATAATTGGAAGTAGTTCCCTCTCTATAAACTCCGTAGTTTATTGTTACAAAACTTCCGAGAGGATTGTAGCAAAGCAAAGGTTCTAATGCTTTTTTGTTGTAATTTTGAGGCGTAAAAAGCAAATTATTTTTGAGAACAAGTCTTCATAAAACCATTTCGAATCCCACGCAATTCAAACAACAACTGCTAACTTGGGCGCAATCCCACAGAGAAATTGTTTTTTTGGATAGCAATGAAAGCAAGGAAACGTATGCCAATTTTGAGGCAGTTTTAGCGGTAGATGCGTTTACTTCTTTAAAAACCGATTATTTCAACGCTTTCGACGATCTAAAACAATACCAGCAAACCACCAAAGATTGGCTGTTTGGCTACCTTTCTTATGAGTTGAAAAATGATGTGGAGGTGTTGTATTCCGTTAACTTTGACGGACTAAAATTCCCCGATTTGTATTTCTTTCAACCCAAAAAACTTTTTTTGCTCAAAGGAAACACACTGGAAATGCAGTACCTAAACTTTTGTGATGACGAACTAGAGGACGATTTTGAGGCGATTCTGGCTACAGTATTACAACCATCCACTAGTCAACCCCTCGAAATCAAACAACGCATCCCAAAAGAAAACTATATTACTAAAGTGGGTCGCATGCTTGAACGAATCCACCACGGTGATCTCTATGAAGCTAATTTCTGTATGGAATTCTACGCGGAGCAAGCATCCATCAATTCACTAGACAAGTTTCTAAAGCTTAACGAAATCTCAAAACCGCCTTTTGCCACCTTTTTCAAAAACAACCAGCATTTTTTACTCTCGGCCTCACCCGAACGTTATCTAAAAAAAGAAGGAGAGCAACTCATTTCACAACCCATCAAAGGAACGGCAAAACGAAGTGCTAATCCAGGCGAGGATGAAGCCTCAAAAACCAGCTTAGCAAACGATCCAAAGGAGCGTGCCGAAAACATCATGATCACCGACTTAGTGCGCAACGATTTATCCAGAACCGCACAAAAAGGGTCCGTGCAAGTAACCGAATTGTGCACCATTTACTCCTTCCTTCAAGTACACCAAATGATTTCAACCATAACTTCGCGTTTAGATTCGCAATATACTGGCGTAGAAGTTTTAAGAACTACGTTTCCAATGGGTAGCATGACCGGTGCCCCCAAGATTTCAGCCCTAAAAATCATCGAAGATTTAGAAGAAACCAAACGCGGATTGTACAGTGGAGCAGTAGGGTATTTCACCCCATTAGCCGATTTCGATTTCAACGTAGTCATTCGAAGTATTCTCTACAACCAAGAGAAAGAATATGTTTCCTTTTCTGTAGGAAGCGCCATCACGGCACTCTCCGATCCAGAGAAGGAATACGAAGAATGCATGCTCAAAGCAAAAGCTATGTTCGAAGTGTTGAGCTAAATTCAAATCAATTCCTTACTTTTGAATATGCTCGAGCAATTTCAAAACCACTTGCAATCCCAATTCCCTTTTCTCCAAGAAAAGAAACTGCTAATCGCTACCAGTGGTGGCTTAGACAGCATGGTATTGGTGCATCTTCTGAAACAGTTGCCCTACCATATCGCCATAGCACATTGCAATTTTCAACTCCGCGGCATCGAAAGTTTCGAAGATCAAAAGTTCGTGCAAGAATACGCTAATCAACAAGGAATTCCCTTTTTTACGACGCTGTTTGATACCAAAGCTTTTGCGAAGGATTACCAATTGTCAACCCAGGTAGCCGCGAGGGAATTGCGCTACAATTGGTTCTATGAGTTGCTTGAAACCAACGACTACGATTACATTTTAACCGCACATCACGCTGACGATAATTTAGAAACGTTCATCATTAACCTTTCTAGAGGCACAGGTTTAGAAGGTTTGTGTGGTATTCCAGCGCAAAACGAAAAGGTAATCCGCCCGTTACTAACATACGCAAGAGTAGAAATAGAAGCCTATGCCGGCCTAAACCAAATAGAGTGGCGCGAAGACAGTAGCAATGCTTCCGATGCCTATTTAAGAAATAAGATCCGACACGAAATAGTGCCCATTCTAAAAGAAAACTTGCCCAACATACTACAGGCTTTTCAAAAAACACAAAGCCATTTGCAAGAAGCCAAGGCTATGGTTGAGGATGCTACCATCATGATCTACCAGCAAGTTGCCACCGAAAAAGACGACGACATTCGCTTTGACATCCAAAAACTAAAACAACTACCCAATTACGGTTCCTACCTCTACCAATGGGTCAAAGAATTTGGGTTCACCGATTGGTCTACCATAGTCGAATTACTAGATAGCCAATCAGGAAAACAGGTCTTTTCGAAGGAATTTCGATTGCTGAAAGACCGAGATTTCTTAATTTTAAGTCCAAGAGCAGCTGCAGAACCCGAAGAATATTTCATTGCAAAAGACCAACAAGACGTTAATTTTCCCTTAAAACTTAGCTTTTGTAAAGTAACAGACATTTCTCCCGAATCAAATTCAAGTATCTTTGTCGACGAAGAAAAGCTAGTTTTTCCCTTGCAAATTAGACGGTGGAAACAAGGTGACGTTTTCTATCCTTTCGGAATGAAAGGGCAGTCTAAAAAAATTAGCAAGTTCTTTAAAGACGAGAAATTCTCTTTAATGGATAAAGAAAATAGTTGGCTCTTATGTTCTGAAAACCAAATTGTTTGGGTAATTGGATACAGAGCCGACGAACGATTTAAAATAGAAAAAACAACCCAAAAGCTTTTAAAAATAGCAGCACACTGATGAAGAAATTACTTTTACTACTTTTTGCTTTTTTGAGCATTACCATCGCAAAAGCACAAATCTTAGAACCCGTAAAATGGACCACCAAATTGGAGCAAAAATCAGACGGGCATGTCCTTCTAATTTTTGACGGGACTATCGAAAAAGATTGGCACGTCTATTCTCAATTCACGCCGGATGGTGGCCCATTACCCTTAGAGATTTCGTACAAGAATCAACAAGGAAATTTCAATTTGATAGGCAAAGCCAAAGAAGGAAAAACCAAAACAGCATTTAACGACGTCTTCGGTGTTAATGAAATCTTTTTCGAAACTAAAGTTCACATCGTGCAAGAAATTGCTTTGACAAACCCCAAAATCACCAACATTGAAGCAACGTTAAATTATCAAACTTGTAAAGACGTTTGCATCAATTCAGAAAAGAAATTCACATTCAATATTCCTGCAGCATCCAAAATAGAAGCGGTGACTCCGGTCGATACTGTGAAAACAGCAATCATAGCTCAGCAAGAAGAGGTGAAGCCGGTTTCAGTTACTGCCGAACCAACCCAAGAAGCCAAAGCAACGCCGAAAAAAGATACCGAAAAAGGATTGTGGACGATTTTCTTTTTGGCCTTTCTCGGTGGTTTCGCGGCATTGCTTACGCCCTGTGTATTTCCAATGATTCCAATGACCGTAAGCTTTTTTACAAAACACAGTAAAACTCCGGCACTAGGAAAACGAAACGCCTTGATCTATGGAGTTTCCATCATTGCAATCTACGTAATTCTAGGTTTGTTAGTCACCGGAATTTTTGGTGCCGATGCCTTAAACGCACTGTCCACCAATGTGTTGTTCAATATTTTCTTCTTTGTCTTGTTAGTGATTTTTGCGGCATCGTTCCTCGGAGCTTTCGAAATCATGTTGCCCAATTCATGGGCGAATAAAGTAGATAAAGAAGCCGATAGAGGCGGAATAGTTGGCATCCTTTTCATGGCTCTAGCGCTAGCTATTGTATCGTTTTCCTGCACCGGACCAATTGTCGGGACCTTATTAGTACAATCAGCATCAAAAGGCGGTATCGCGCCAATAGTTGGTATGCTCGGATTCTCATCAGCCTTAGCCTTACCGTTTATGTTGTTTGCCATGTTTCCAAGTTGGTTGCATTCTTTACCAAAATCAGGAGGCTGGCTCAACACTGTAAAAGTGTTTCTAGGGTTTTTAGAATTGGCGTTGGCGTTTAAATTTTTATCCAATGCCGATTTGGTACTGCAATTACATTTCCTAGAAAGAGAAGTGTTCTTAGCCATTTGGATTGCCATTTTCGGAATGCTGGCGTTTTATTTATTTGGCAAAATTACCTTACCACACGACAGTCCACTGCCGCACATATCCGTTGGTAGAATGATGTTAGGGTTGCTAATACTATCGTTCACGATTTACATGATCCCCGGGCTTTCGGGTGCTCCACTAAAACTAATCAATGCTTTTCCACCACCATTGGAGTATAGCGAGAGTCCAAATGGAGTAGGAAGTTCAGCACCAAATACGACTCAAAATGCACTGCCCGCTGGTGCCAAAATTGGTCCACACGGAATTGTAGTTTTCAACGATTACGAATCAGGATTGGCCTATGCCAAGTTAGTCAACAAACCCATTATGCTCGATTTTACAGGCTACGCTTGTGTGAACTGCCGAAAAATGGAAAACAATGTTTGGTCAGAAGAACCCATCTTGTCGCATTTAAAAAATGACGTAGTAGTAATTTCTCTCTATGTAGACGACAAACGAGACTTGCCTAAAGACGAACAATTCATTTCCAAAGAAACCGGGGCTTCTATAGAAACCATTGGCGATAAATGGACCGAGTTCATGATTACCAAATACAAAACGAACACCCAACCCTTATACGTTTTAACCGATTTGGAAGGAAATAGTTTGAATGCCAACCAACCTACCATCAGTTACGTAAGCCTAAAAGAGTACGATACCTGGTTGGGTATTGGCATTGCCCATTTTAAAAAATAGGAGCACACCTGCATCCGATATTCAAAGTGTTTCCAAGCCACAGTTATACATAGTTGAACACAGCCGAGCCTATTTAGGTTTAAAATTAATTTCAAATTCTTGATTTCGAAATCAATTTTTAGTACTTTTAGATAGATAAAAGTATACGCCATGTTAGTTAAAGTATTTGGAAGCGCCGTTTTTGGGGTCGAAGCCACGACAATTACCGTAGAGGTTAATATTGATAAAGGTATTGGATACCATTTAGTAGGCTTACCCGACAATGCTATTAAAGAGAGTAGTTACCGCATTGCTGCCGCCTTAAAAAATAATGGCTATGCCTTGCCAGGCAAGAAAATCACCATCAACATGGCGCCTGCCGATTTGCGAAAAGAGGGTTCTGCCTACGATTTGACGCTGGCCGTTGGAATCTTAGTGGCGTCAGGTCAAATTCAAGCCGAAGTCATTCACGAGTACATGATTATGGGCGAATTGTCACTAGATGGCGGCTTGCAACCCATCAAAGGAGCCCTGCCCATTGCGATTAAGGCTAAAGAAGAAGGATTTAAAGGATTGTTTCTGCCGATACAAAATGTTAAAGAAGCGGCCATCGTAGAGGGTTTAGCGGTTTATGGTATTTCTAATTTGGAAGAAGTCATTCATTTTTTTGAAGGCAAAGGCACTTTAGAACCTACCCAATTGGATACTCAAGCGGAATTTCACAAAACATTAGATTTTCCAGATTCCGATTTTAGTGACGTCAAAGGTCAAGAAAGCATTAAGCGTTGCATGGAGATTGCAGCAGCTGGTGGACACAATATCATTTTGATTGGTCCGCCCGGTGCTGGAAAAACGATGTTGGCCAAGCGCTTGCCCAGTATCTTACCACCCATGACCATCAGAGAAGCGTTGGAAACTACAAAAATTCACAGTGTTGCCGGGAAGCTAAAAGAAGTAGGATTGATGAATCAACGGCCTTTTCGGAGTCCACACCATACGATATCTAACGTAGCGCTAGTTGGTGGAGGAAGTTACCCACAACCAGGCGAAATTTCAATGGCGCACAATGGAGTCTTGTTTCTTGACGAATTGCCCGAATTCAAAAGAGAAGTATTGGAAGTGATGCGGCAACCGCTGGAGGATCGGGAAGTAACCATTTCAAGAGCCAAATTCACGGTGACTTATCCTTCGTCATTTATGTTGGTGGCGAGCATGAATCCTAGCCCGAGTGGCTTCTTTAACGATAGTTCGTCGCCCACAACAGCATCCAACAACGAAATGCAACGGTATTTAAGCAAGATCTCGGGCCCGCTTTTGGATCGCATTGATATTCATATTGAAGTGACTCCAGTGCCCTTTGAAAAATTATCAGATCATCGAAAATCAGAGAGCAGTTTTGAAATCAGAGAACGAGTTACCAAGGCACGGGAAATACAATCCGCTCGGTTTAGTGCCCAAGAATCAGTCAATTACAATGCGCAAATGACGACTCAATTGCTGCGTACATTCTGTATTTTGGACGAAACGTCACTCCAATTATTAAAAACAGCCATGGATCGGTTGAATTTATCGGCAAGAGCATACGATCGTATCTTAAAAGTATCCCGCACCATTGCTGATTTGGAAGGTTCCCAAAATATAGGTTCCCAACACATTGCAGAAGCAATTCAGTACCGAAGCTTAGACCGAGAAGGTTGGTTGGGATAACAAGTTGCCGCTACTATTTTCGAAGCCATTTCAAAAGAATTTTTTCCAGTTCGCTTTCAATGATGGGCTTGGTTAGAAAATCATCCATACCAAATTCAAGGCAACGCTCTTTTTCGCCAAGTAGCGTTCCTGCTGTTAAGGCAATAATCGGAATGGATTTGTTATGGACTGATTTCTTGATTTCAACAGTGGTTTCGTATCCATTTTTTATAGGCATTTGAATGTCCATTAAAATTAAATCCAAGTCTTCTTTTTGGTAAATAGCGATGGCTTCTTCACCATTACAAGCTTCAAAAATGATCGTGTTGGAAAGGAGTTTACGGACTAAAGTTTTAGCAAGCAGCATGTTGATTTTATTGTCTTCGGCTATTAAAATGGATATACGGTTGTGATTATTTAAGGAGCCCAAATCTAGCGGAACCAATTCAGGACTCACTGATGCCTCTAGGATTTTTCTGTTGGAGGCAATTTCGCAAGTGATTGAAAAATAAAATTCACTGCCAACACCGTATTCACTAACAAGTTCCAATTTGGAGTTCATTAGTTCAAGAAGTCGGTTGGAAATCGCCAAACCCAAACCGGTGCCTCCAAATCGTCGGGTGGTGGAGCTATCTTCTTGAACGAACGAGTCGAATATTTTTTCTTGGTTTTCGGTTTTAATACCAATTCCAGTATCCTTTACAGAGAACTTCAAAGTGACTTGTTTCGAATCGCTTTTAGGCAGTGCAGCAACCTTCAATAAAACGTGTCCAGCGTTGGTAAATTTTAGGGCATTACTGATTAAGTTGACAATAATTTGTTTCAGTCGAATGGAATCCGCGAAAATATATCTAGGAACGTCTTTACCAAGTTGTACTTTTAAACTTATATTTTTTAAAACCGCCTGATTCTTAAAAAGTTCAATGGCTTGATGTGTTAATTCGTGTAGGTCTATCTCATTGAAATTCAATTCCAATTTCCCAGCTTCAATTTTAGAAAAATCCAAAACATCGTTGACGATTTCCATCAACGTGTTGGCCGACTCGTTGATAGTAGACATAAACTCCAATTGATTTTTTTCCATCGAAGTATTCATCAGCAAATGCGTGAACCCTACAATGCCGTTCAAAGGAGTTCGGATTTCGTGGCTCATATTGGCTAAAAATTCTGACTTGGCTTTACTGGCCATTTCAGCTTGTTCTTTCGCTTTGGTCAATTCTATTTCCATTTCAATACGTTGGGTAATGTCTATGAAACTAATCACAATTTCTTGGAGATTATTAAGTTCGTCGAATACCGGAAACCCATTAATCAGTACCCAAACGGTATCGTCTTTCGAGGATCGATTGACGCCGCCAATAAAATTCTTTAAGGTTTTTTTAGAGTGAATAATTTGCATGACAGGATATTTTTCTACGGGAAGCGGTTTTAGATCTTCCCCTACAAAATGCCATTCGGGATCTATGGCTAATCTCCCTTTCATTTGAGCTTCATTCAGCCCCAGCAATTCAACAGATTTGGCATTGCACATAATGATGGAAGAATCAGGAGCGTGCACCACAACCCCTGCATCAAGATTGTTCATAATCCCTCGATACCATTTTTCGTTTTGAATTATAGTATTTTCAATGGTTTTGGTGTCGGTAACGTCTTTTCCGTAACAGGCAATACTTGAAATTGTAGGATTAACTTGAATTGGGTGAATGTTGATTTCAAAATACTTCAAAGGCGCATAGGCGGTTTTTGGCCCAGATATTTCAATGCTAAAATTTTCGCCCCGTAATCCTCGTATATATAAATCCTTCCAAAAAGTAATTAGTTCTTCCGAAAAAAAACTTGGATTTAGCAAAGAATCACCCGGTTTTAGGGGTAAATTGTACTTGTGCATCATATGATTCAAAAACGAAGTGTTCGCAGCAATTAATTTATAGTCTGCGTCAACACTCCACAAAAGGTCTGGAGTGCTGTTAATCAGCGCTTCGTAATCCCGAAGTTCCGTTTCTTTTATTTGGCTTTTATGTGTCATAAAACAAGCTTTATGAATGAACCCTCTAAATTAACTAAATATTCTGGTTATTGTTAAAAATTATTTGTGATTCTATTTGTATTTTTGGTTTTAGATATTTTACACGCTTAAAATGCACTCGCTATGAAAATTGTTATATCGCCAGCAAAGTCACTTGATTTTGAATCGGCTCTTCCTACAAATCAGTTTACTCATTCTAAATTTATTAAAGAAAGCAAAATAGTGCACAAAGTGCTCAAACAGCAATCACCTAAGGACTTAATGGAGTTGATGTCGATTTCCGACAAATTAGCGGATTTGAATTGGCAACGCAATAAAACTTGGAAAACACCTTTTACACCCGAAAATGCTAGGCCAGCTATTTATGCTTTTGCTGGGGATGTTTATATTGGATTGGATGCCAAGTCGATCCCGTTAGAAAAACTGCCACTGTTGCAAGACCGTTTGCGCATTCTCTCGGGATTGTATGGATTGTTGAAACCTTTAGATTTGATGCAGGCGTACCGACTTGAAATGGGTACAAAACTCCCAATAGGCGAATCGAAAAATCTTTACGAGTTTTGGAAGAAAACCATCACCACGGCATTAAATAAGGAATTAAAAAAAGGTGAACTATTCGTTAACTTAGCAAGCAACGAATATTTTTCTGCGATTGATACCAAGTCTTTAAAGGTTCCGGTAATTACTCCAGAATTTTTGGATTCAAAAGATGGAAAACTGAAGATGATTAGCTTCTTTGCTAAGAAAGCCAGAGGTTTAATGGTGCGTTATATTATCGATACACAAGCAGAAACGGTCGAGGATCTAAAAGGTTTTCACTATGAAGGGTATCGTTTTGACGCCAACCTGAGTAAAGGCAATACTTTAGTTTTTACAAGATAGGAAATCACAAATTTATTGTTAATTAAGCTACTGTAATATAGTATTTTATTACATTTACGTCCGTTAATATAAAAATAGTCATGTTTAAAAGAAGTTTCATTTTCACAGGAATTCTGTGCTCTTTGAGTTTGTTTGCTCAAGATGAATTAATCAAGAAAGTTATTGGGAATGCTTCCGTTAATTCCAAATTTGAGTTTAAAGAAATTATTAATTTAGAAAACACTTCCGTAAAGAGCCAAGGTTCGGCGGGAACTTGTTGGAGCTATTCTGGGAATTCGTTCTTAGAATCTGAGATGATCAAAAACGGCAAAACACCAGTTGATTTAGCCGAAATTTTTGCAGCTCGTCATGTTTATTTAAGCAAAGCCAGAAACTATATTCTTTTTAATGGAAATTTGGGATTAGGCGATGGAGGCGAAACGCACGATGTCATGAACATGTTGCGTAAATACGGAGCCATGCCGCAACAGGCCTATAATTTGGAAGACTATGGCAAAGGTGCTTTGAAATCGGATGAGTTTCAAGCTAAATTCAAATCAATTTTAGACGACTATATCAAAAATCCAAGTACTACAAAAGGAGCTTCATGGGTGGCCGATATCAACAAGTATATGGATGAAAAGCTAGGCAAGCTTCCGGAATCTTTTGTCTATGCTGGAAAAACCTATACGCCGCAAACTTTTGCGAAAGAAGTTGTTGGAATTAACCCCGATGATTACATGGAATTTTCTTCTTATAAAGACAGTCCGTATTACCAAAAAATGGTTTTACCTGTTCCAGATAACTGGAGTTATGAGCAATTGTATAATATTCCTATGACGGAAATGACAGATATTATCGACTACGCATTGACGAAAGGTTATACCATCGCATGGTCGTCTGACGTTTCTGAACCCTATTTTAGCTGGAAAAATGGAGTGGCTTTCGTTCCTAATGTAGATGATTTGGATAGTATTACTGCGGAGCAAAGAAAAACACTTTTCGACGGTCCAAGCCCTGAGAAAGTAGTAACTGAGGATTTGCGTTTAAATGGTTTATACACCTTAAATACGACAGATGATCATGCCATGCAAATTGTTGGTTTGGCGAAGGATCAAAATGGAAGAGAATATTACAAGGTAAAAAATTCATGGGGACAAACCAACGATTATAAAGGCTATTTGTATGTTACTAAAGCATTTGTTCAGTTAAAATCCACCGGGATTCTGTTGAACAAGGCTGGTGTTCCTAAAAATACTAAAGTGAAATTAAGAGCCTAAAAAAAAATCCTGTCAAATTTGACAGGATTTTTTTATTCAAACTCTTCGAAGAGCAATTGATTTTCTTGAGTTATTTTTTTCTGATGCAACGACAAACCTCGTAAGGCTTCGATACCGTTTTTAGCGCATCGATTTACTTTTTTCAATTTAGATGAGAATTCTTCTAGTTTCTGTGCTTCGGAGCTATTCAACTTGGTTTTTAATGCGGAAGCAAATTCTAAAAACTCTGGAACAACAGAACTAAATTCTTCATAATCCGATTTTAAGTCTTCAAAGGATTCTTTAATATCCTTGCTTAAATCTTCTGCATTGTAGTCGCTTGTACTTTTAAATTCTTGCAGTATTCTACGGGTATTGTTTCTAAAAAAGGCCATGATATATCCAGTAAGAATTAGTTAACCGATTTATTTTCAATCAAATATAGGAAATATTGTCTGTAAATAAATCTTTTTTGTTAAAAAAAAGTTACACAATTAATGCATGGCATCTGCAGGATTTACTTTGGTTTTTCCTTTTTTAATTAATAAAATGATCGGAATACAACACAGGAATAGTACACCCAAATATAAAAAAATGTCCATATACGACAGTACAGTACTTTGTCTGAAAACACCATATTCAAGAACCTGATAAGCTTTGTTGAGCGATTCATTGGCACTAAATCCTTTCGACTGAAATCCTCTTTGTAATTGCAGCACTCGTTGTTGCACTTCAACTCGGGTTACATCCAAATGTGCTACTAAATTCACACGATGTTCCTGAGTAAAACGAGTGATTGCTGTGGTGATAATCGCAATTCCAAAAGAACCTCCCAATTGCCGAACCATACCTGTAAAAGCAGCGCCTTCGCCAATACTTCGTCCTTTAAGAGTCGATAATGATAAAGTCGTAATCGGCACAAACAACAGTCCCAAACCAATACCTCTTAGAATCAAAGCCCAGTACATATTTTCAACTCCAGTATCTGGGGTAATCACGCTGTACATCCAGAAAGTGAAGCAAAAGAAGATGAAGAAACCTACTGCAACCATATAACTTTGTGGCACTCCTTTTTGGATTAGATTTCCAATTATAGGCATCATGAAAGCAGTCGTAATAGAACCTGGAATCAACAGTAACCCCGCATCAGTGGCTGACCAACCCAAAATCGATTGGGTGTAAATTGGAATGATTAACGTAGAGCCATACAAACCAAATCCCATGATGAACGACATAACAATACCGATTCGAAGGTTTCCATCTTTTAACACGTTTAAGTTGACGATAGGATGCTCATACGTCATTTCGCGCCAAATAAATAACAGCAATCCTACAATACTGACTACACTTAGCGTAACAATTAAGTCGTCATTGAACCAGTCGTCTTGCTGGCCATGTTCTAAAACAAATTGCAACGAACCTATAAAAGAGGCTAGGAAAACAATGCCCCACCAATCCACTTGATTGGCTTTTAATTTCTCTCCGTATTTTGGACTTCTAACATAAGTTAAGGTCAAGAAAGTGGCCACAATCCCAATCGGAATATTGATGTAAAAAATATAAGGCCAAGAAAAATGATCTACCAAATAACCTCCCAAAGGCGGCCCTAAAGTGGGACCAACAATAACTCCCATTCCATAAATCGCTTGGGCCATTCCACGTTTAGCAATGGGGTAGCTTTCCGTAATGATTGTTTGCGCGGTAACCAACAAGGCTCCACCACCAAGTCCTTGAATGAATCGGAACGCAACTAATTCCCAAATGTTATCAGCATTCCCGCACAAAAAGGATGCGGTGGTAAAGATGATAATGGATACGGCAAAATAATTCCGTCTTCCAAATTGTTGCGACAACCAACTCGTCATCGGAATTACAATAACGTTCGCAATCGCGTAAGCAGTAATTACCCAAGCAACGTCGGTTAACGTGGCGCCGAGACTACCACGCATGTTTGTTAAGGCTACGTTTACGATGGTTGTATCGACAATTTCCAACAAAGCACAAAGCACTGCGGTTATCGTAATGATGGCTCTTCTGAAACCGTATTCTACTAAATCATCTTCTGCAACTGTCATTTGATTTACGATTTTGGATTTACGAGTTACGATATAGGATTTACGATTTTGGATATCGTAAATCTACTATCGCAAATCTAAAATGGTTTCTATTTTAAATGAACGTCTACATCTACATTCATTCCCGGACGAAGTAATTTGATTTTTTCAACATCATTACTCGCGTCTAAACTTATTTTTACAGGCAAACGTTGTATCGTTTTCACGAAATTTCCAGTGGCATTGTCTGGTGGCAACAATGAAAATCTTGCACCGGTTGCTGGAGAAAAAGAAGTAATGGTTCCTTCAAATTTACTATCCGGATAGGCATCAACTTTTAACGTCACTTTCTGACCTATGACCATCTTATTCAATTGCGTTTCTTTGAAATTGGCAATCACCCAAGCATCAGCATTATTGATAATGTAAAACAAAGATTGTCCTGGCTGTAAATATTGTCCAGGTTGAATGCTTATTTTAGAAACTTGCCCGTCAATCGCAGCCGTAACTACTGTATACTCTAAATTTAGAATTGCAGCATCCAAAATGGCTTGAGCTCGTTTGATATTTGCTGCAGCGACTTCCGTTTGTTTGTTCGAAACATTCGATTTGGCGATGATCACCGATTTTTGAAAAGCACTAGCTTTTTGTTGCTCTTTTAAAATACGCAACTGACTTTCCGCTTCTTGTTTGGCTGCCAAAGCTTGTTCAAATTGCTGTTTCGTAATCGAATGGTTTTTGTACAAATTGTTGTACCGATCGAAATCATTACTAACGCGACCCAATCGAATTTTAGCAGTTTCAATGTTGCCACCAGCCGATTGTACATTGGCATCCGAAACCGCAACGCTAGCCGAAGCACTGGCAATATCCGCTTTGGAAGCTGCAAAATTTCCTTCGGCAGCAATCAATGCCGCTTTAGCATCTTCGACTTTTACCAAATAATCTTTATTGTCAATGGTAAATAAAGTGTCGCCTTTTTTTACAAAATCGTTGTCTTTCACATAAACTTTAGTAACATATCCAGCCACACGCGGGATAATCGGATTCATATTTTTCTCAATTTGCGCATCATCTGTAGTCTCGTGAGAAAGAGAATGCAAGTATTTATACACGCCGTAAGTTCCTCCTAACAAGAGTAATACAGTGAAAATAAATAGGAATTTTTTATTGGTTTTTTTCTTTTCCATGATGGGTTTCGATTTAGTTTTTGGTAAGGTTGAACGATTGTAGCACTTGGCCGGAAGCATTTAATAATTCATAATATTTTAAAGCCACGTTGGCTTTGGCATAGGCTTGATTGATTTTAGAACCCAATTGCTCCACATCGGCGTCCAATAAATCATTGGTATTGGAAAGGCCGTTGTCGTATTTGTCTTTAACAATGCGATAGTTTTCCGTAGCTTGAACCACGGCTTCGCTGTAGACTTGATCTTGTTTGGTTGCCAATTCGTATTCCTCTTTGGCTTTAACAATTTCCAATTTGATATAATCGGTCAACATCGCTTCTTGTTGTTTTGCTTCTTGAGCTTTACTCTTAGCAGCCGCTACTTCTTTTCCGTTTTTGAAAATCGAGCTGACGTTGTAGGAAAGTCCGATACCAACATTTACAGCGTTGCCAACCGTAACCACATTTTGTAAATCCAATGCTGTGTATCCTGCCACAAAAGCTAACGACGGATAGTAACCACTTTTAGCCACTTTAATTTGGGCATCATTGGCTTTGCCAAATAGGCGAACGGCTTCTAAATCTTTTCGGTTTTGCAAAGCTTCCGATTCTGTTTTTGGCGTATTGGCGAATAAGTTCGGATCAATGTTGTCCGGACTAACGACAATCAAAGTTTCCGGACTTAATTTCAACAATGTGATTAAGTAGTAGTTCAGTATTTTGACGTTCTTTTCCGATTCTTCCAAGGATAGTTGGGTTTTCGAAAGTTGCAATTGTGCTTTCAACAAATCGTTTCGAGCAATGATGCCATTTTCTTCTAGCGATTTAAAATCGGTAACGCGTTGTTCGCTGCTTTTTAAGCTTTCCTTCAACAATTCTACTGATTTTTGTGCTTTGTACAAATCGGCATAATATTCCACCACTTTCATGGCTGTTTCTTCCTTGGTATAAGCGCTATTTGATACTTCGGCTTCATAAACATTTTCAGAAGCGGCAATGCTGTTTTTCAATTTGAAACCTGAAAATAAAGGCAAATTCAAATTCGCTTGACCAAGAATCAATTGATTCACTTTTGGGCTGTCGGAATTTTGTGAACTCGAAGTAGTTGTTGTAGCCGAATTCGATTTCCCCGCTTGTTTGATATTGGCATTGGTTAAACGCATGTATTGGCCGGATACTTTAAAATCGGGGTAGCGATTATTCTTCACTGCTTCGAATTCTAATTTCTTGGTGGTGGCTTTGGACGAGGCTAATCCGACTTCATTACTTTTTTCCAACGCCAAAGCCACGGCGTCGTGCAGTGACATGCTGGTTTTTTGCTGGGCTTGGCTGGTTGTCATTCCAAAGAGGAACAACAAGAACACCAAAAAGGAGTTATTTTTCATGGAGAATAAGTGATTTGATAGTTTGTTGAATGTGTTGTGTCAATTCGTTTTTGATGTAGTGATCGAATTTTTCTTCGGTGTTCAAATGAAGTACTTCTACGAAAAAAGACTTGTTGGTTTGAAAATGGAAAAAAGTTCCCAAAATAGTTGGGGTGATCAACGGAATCGTAATGTCTTTTTTGAAAACGTTCAGCGCTTGGCCTTCTTCGATAATTTTAGTAAGCGACGCTAGGTTTCCTTTTTTTACCGAAGTGAAGGCTTCTAAATCCATCGCTCGTTTTTTATACGAAACCTCAAAATGAAGGATTTGGTACATGTGGCGGTTGCAGTGGATTTTGTCAACATAGAGTTCAATGAATTTCTCAATCTTTTGAACTGGCGTCAACGCTTCATTAAATAAGTTTTCCAAACGCACTTTCAAATCTTGCGTTCTTAGAAAGATTAAACTTTCAAGCAATTTCTCTTTGGAGCCAAAATAATACGACACCATGGCAATATTAATTTTAGCTTCTTTCGCAATGCTTCGAATAGAAGTGCCATCAAATCCTTTCTCTGCAAATAGCTTTTCGGCTACTTGGAGAATGTGAATTTGTTTGTCATTAAGATCAGTCATGGGAAGCAACGTTTAAAATCGAGCACAAAATTAAACGTTTGTTTAATTTAAACAAACGTTTAATTTTTTTTAACGCAATATTAACGTACAGATCATGTTGATTGGAATGGCTTACGGAAGGATATTTCGAACAAAGTTATCAATACTCTTGACGCCATTTTCAGTCAAGTTTTTGATAAAAGCACTTCCTATGATGGCGCCTTTCGCGTGTTTTGTCGCTTGGTTAAAAGTAGCGCTATCGCTAATACCGAATCCTACGATTTGTGGATTTTTCAACTTCATGGCGGCGATGCGCTCAAAATACTGTTCTTGAATTTCGCCAAATCCGCTTTGATTTCCGGTCACACTAGCCGAGGAAACCATATAAATAAAACCATCCGAAACACTATCAATATAGCGAATGCGTTGCTCTGAAGTTTGCGGTGTTATCAACAAGACATTAATCAAATGGTTTTTTTCAAAGATGGTTTTGTATTCCGAATCATAAATGGTCACAGGCAAATCGGGAATGATGAGTCCGTCTATGCCAATTTCAGTGCATTTTTCGCAAAACTCCTTCACACCATATTGCAATATCGGATTAAAATAGCCCATAATTAAAAGTGGGATGGACACCGTTTTCCGAATATCCTTCAGTTGTTCGAAGAGTAATTGTGTGGTCATTCCGTTTTGCAATGCTTGGGTCGAACTGGCTTGAATGGTTGGGCCATCAGCTAACGGATCGCTAAATGGAAGTCCGATTTCAACCATATCCACACCGCTTTTTTCTAAAGCTTGAAGAATGGGTACCGTATCGTTAACATCAGGGTAGCCAGCTGAAAAATAGATTGACAGCAGTTTTTTATCTTCTTGTAATTTCTGAGTAATTCGGTTCATAGTAAAAGAGATTGTTTGCGTTAGGGATAGCAGTGGAAATCCTCGAAGAGATTGCAACGGATAGCCCGACCTTTAGGGAACGCCCTAGGTCAATTTAAAATAGTCAATATACGTATTCAAGTCTTTATCGCCGCGTCCCGAAAGGTTTATTACTACAATATCGTTTGGTTTGAATTTCATTTTGTCGAGCACTGCAAAGGCGTGAGCCGATTCGATTGCTGGAATAATACCTTCCGTTTGCGAAATTTTTAACCCCCATTGCATGGCTTCATCATCGGTAATGGAGATAAATTCGGCGCGTTTGCTTTCGAACAAATGGGCGTGCATTGGGCCAACACCGGGATAATCCAAACCAGCAGAAATCGAATACGGTTCGGTGATTTGACCGTCTTCACTTTGCATCAAAAGCGTTTTGCTTCCGTGGATGACACCAATTTTGCCCAAAGCAGAAGTGGCAGCACTTTCTCCCGAATCGATTCCTTTTCCTGCTGCTTCCACAGCAATAATTTTGACTTTTTTCTCGTCTAAAAAATGATAGAAAGCGCCAGCAGCATTACTTCCTCCACCGACACAAGCAATGACATAATCGGGATTTTCTCGTCCCTCTTTCTCGTCCAATTGTTGTTTGATTTCTTCGGAAATTACGGCTTGGAATCGGGCGACCATATCGGGATAAGGATGCGGACCTACCACGGACCCGATAATGTAATACGTATTTTCAGGATGGTTGATCCAATCGCGAATCGCTTCATTGGTGGCGTCTTTCAGGGTTTTGGAACCAGACGTGGCGGGACGAACTTCGGCACCTAGCATTTTCATTCGAGCTACATTGGGTGCTTGCCGTTTGATATCGACTTCACCCATATAAACGATGCATTCCAATCCCATTAGGGCGCAAACTGTTGCCGTAGCTACGCCGTGTTGACCAGCTCCGGTTTCGGCAATGATGCGAGTTTTGCCTAACTTTTTAGCGAGTAAAATTTGACCAATCGTATTGTTGATTTTATGCGCGCCAGTGTGGCACAAATCTTCTCGCTTGAGGTAAATTTTGGTTTGGTATTCTTCAGATAAGCGTTTGGCGAAATAGAGCGGAGTAGGGCGACCAACATAATCCACCAAAAGCGCTAGAAACTCTTTTTTGAAAGAAGGTTCAGCGGTGATTTTGAGATAGTTTTGGCGCAATTCTTCTACATTAGGGAAAAGCATTTCGGGAATGAACGCGCCTCCGAAATTGCCATAAAATCCGTTTTCGTCTACATTGTAACTCATGGTAATAGCTTTATTAGATTTTGAAATTGATGCACCATTGCCGTATTTTTTAATCCGGGAGCGGTTTCGAATTTGCTGTTGATATCGATGGCATGAATGGGTAAGTTTAATTTTTGAAGGATATTAATCGATTCAATTCCGATTCCGCCACTCAGGAAAAAGGGTTTTTCAGAAGGGTATTTTTCCAGATGATTCCAATCGAACGCTACGCCATTGCCGCCAGGTAGTTTTCCTTTGGTATCGAATAAATAGAAGTCACAAACCGCTTCGTAAGGTTTTACGATTTCAAAATCAAATTCGGCATCTACTGAAAACACTTTGATGATTTTGATAGGGAATTTTTGCAATTCCGTACAAAAGCCCACAGATTCCCTTCCGTGCAATTGAACAAAATCTAGTTGGTATTGTTTTATTTTAGTTGATATT